>Ga0209721_1001843_pt1 | contig 14751 bp, 11 predicted proteins | sample TshhotsprinmetaG_FD_184139 | JGI IMG/M metagenome (GOLD analysis project Ga0209721, IMG submission 184139) | Hot spring microbial communities from South Africa to study Microbial Dark Matter (Phase II) - Tshipise hot spring metaG (SPAdes)... | ecosystem: Environmental > Aquatic > Thermal springs... | reverse complement strand
GCAAAACCCCATCTTTTCTCCCCCCTCCCCGTGGGGTCGTAGGGGCGGACGATCCGTCCGCCCTCAACGGGGAGGGGGGCAGGGGGGTGGGGGCCCAATCTCTTTCGGCTCACCAGGGGACCTCTTTAGACCGAAAGCCGAATTGGATAATACCATTTATACTTTTAACGCATAGTTTGTCATTATAATTTAGAATCTGCCATTGTCAATATAGGGAAGGCTTGTGCAGCAAATCCCTTTCGGGGAGCAGTATGCCCGCGAGATAAGAGAAAGTGGGGTTTGTGGGGGCGGCAAAGCCGCCGCCCCCCAACCCCCCTATTCCCTCTCCTGCAGGAAACCGCTCAAGGAGTTGCCCCTGAGTAGCGCTGGCGGCCTTCGGCCGCCAGCGCCAAAACCCTACTTGCTCTCCCTCTTCGCAATGGGCATTATCAACGCTCCGGAAGGCGGTCATCATCCCCGACGACCCGGCGGATGGCCTCCACCAGCAACCGGTGCTCCACCTGATGAATACGCCCCTCCAGCGATTCCAGGGTATCTTCTGGATAGATGGGCACCGCCTCCTGGAGGATCACCGGCCCGGCATCCACGGCCTCATCGGGGACGAGGTGGACCATCACCCCGGTGTGGGAGATTTCGCCCCGGCGATAGGCCTCGTAAGCCCGCGGGATGGCGTTCGTCCCCGGGAACATCTCCGGCAGCGCCGGGTGGAGATTGATCACCCGGTTGGGGAAATGGCGCAGAAACGCGTCGCTGAGGACATGCATCCATCCCGCCATCACAACCCAATCCACCGCATACCGCTGCAGGATTTCGGCCAGGTCGGCATCGTATTCCTGGCGGGTCCGCCCGGCATCCCGGTAGGGTCGGAAGGGATGGTACTCGGTGGGAATGCCGGCCCGGCGCGCCCGTTCCAGCCCGTAGGCATCCCGGCGGTTGGAGACCACCACCGCGATTTCCACTCCGGGCAGTCGTCCCTCCGCGATCGCGTCTATGATGGCCTGAAGATTGGAACCGAAACCGGAAATGAGGACGGCAATGCGCTTCATCGGCAACCTCCAAGGGCGAAAACGACGCGCGGTTCCCCCTCCGCGCAGGGGATCACCTCGCCGATCACCGGGATTTCTTCCGGCCCCAGGACGGCGCGAGCCGTCTCCCCCTGATCAGGGGAAAGGATCACGACCATTCCGATTCCCATGTTGAAGACGCGGTACATCTCCTCCTCGTCCACTCCCCCCAGGCGCTGGATGAGGCGGAAGATGGGCGGCACTTCCCAGGCATCCCGGTACAGGCGGACTGCCGTGCCGGACGGCAGAACACGGGGGATGTTATCCGGGAACCCGCCTCCGGTGATGTGGGCCATCGCTTTGATCTTCACCCCTGCGGCCCATAGTTTTTCCACCAACGGCAGGTAGGAGCGATGGGGAGTCAACAAGACCTCCCCCAGCGGGCGGCCCACTTCAGGGAAGACGGTGTTCCAGGAGAAGTCGGCGAAGACGCGTCGGGTTAGGGAGTAGCCATTGGTGTGCAGGCCGGAGGACGGGAGTCCCAGGCAAAGGTCGCCCGGGCGAACGTCGCGCCCGTCTACCATCTCGTCCCGCTCCACCCATCCGATGATGGTGCCGACCAGGTCAAAAGCGCCGGGGGCGTAGACGTCGGGCATCTCCGCCGTCTCCCCGCCGATGAGAGCGCAGCGGGCCTTCCGGCAGGCCTCAGCGCAACTGCGCACGATCGCCGCCACGACCTCCGGATCCAGTCGTCCGGTGGCGATGTAATCCAGAAAGAAAAGGGGCCGAGCACCCTGGACCAGGATGTCGTTGATGCAGTGGTGGACGATGTCGTGGCCGATGGTCTCATAGCGGCCGAGAGCGGCGGCGATGAGGGTTTTGGTTCCCACCCCGTCGGTGGAGGCAACCAGGACAGGGGCGCGGGCGTTCCGGAGGGCATCGGCGGCAAAGAGGCCCCCGAAGGCGCCGATGCTCCGCAGGACGGCAGGGGTATGGGTGCTGCGAACCGCCTCCGCCATCAGGGCGACGGCCTGGTTACCGGCGTCTATGTCCACCCCGGCATCCCGATAGGAGAGACGGGGCGGAGACGGACGGGATGGCATCTCCGCGAGCCAGGAGCGCAGTTCGTGGAGGCCGAACCCCCGCCCGATATCCCGCCGGTAGTGGCAACCGTCAAAGTGGATGCGCTCCACGGCGCGGTAGGCCCGGTAGAGCGCGCCGGGGAGGGTAGACGCTACGGCGGTGACTGCCAGAACCCGACCGCCATCGGTGAGATATTCGCCGTTGGTGCGACGGGTTCCGGCGTGAAAGAGGATCCCGTTCAGATCCGCTGCGGCCTCTTCCAGACCGCGAAGGGGTTTCCCTTTCTCGTAGTGATCGGGGTAGCCGCCGGAGGCCATCACGACGCAGGCGGCGAACCCATCCCGCCATCGGATGTCCATCTCTCCCAGACGGCCGTCCACGCAGGCATCCAGAATCTCCAGAAGGTCGCTTTCCAGGAGGGGGAGGATGGCCTGGGCCTCCGGGTCGCCAAAGCGACAGTTGAATTCCAAAACACGGGGCCCGTCGGAGGTGAGCATCAGTCCGGCGTAGAGGACGCCGACGTAGGGGGTGCCCCGTCGCCGCATCCCGTCCACAGCGGGCTGCAGGACGATCCGGGTAATGTGGCGGACCATATCGGGAGAGAGGATGGGGGCTGGAGCATAGCAGCCCATACCTCCGGTGTTGGGGCCCCGGTCGCCGTCGTAAACGGCCTTGTGGTCCTGAGCGGGGACCATCGGGATCACCGTCTGCCCATCGGTGAAACACAGAAGGGACGCTTCCTGGCCGGTCAGACACTCTTCTATTACGACTTCGTTGCCGGCATCGCCGAAGACCCGATCCACCATCACGCGCCGAAGAAATGCCTGCGCTTCCTCCCCAGTCTGGCAGACGGCGACCCCTTTGCCCGCGGCCAGCCCACTCGCTTTGACCACAATGGGGGCGCCAACGCGCTCCAGGTAAGCAGAAGCCTCCTTGTATGAAGCGAAAACCTCGCCGCGGGCGGTGGGGATGCCGTTTTCCTCCATAAACCGTTTGGCGAAGGCTTTGGAGTTCTCCAGCATCGCGGCCGCAGCGGTGGGGCCGAAAGCACGTAGCCCTGCCGCGTGAAAGGCGTCCACCAGCCCCGCCACCAGCGGCGCCTCCGGCCCAACGACCGTCAGGTGGATGTGGTGTTCCTGGGCGAAGCGTACCAGAGATGGAATGTCTGTTGCCGGGATGGGGACGTTGGAGATGGGGAGATTCGGAGGGCGATCGGTACCGCCATTGCCCGGCGCCACAAATATGTGGGCCACGCGCGGGGATTGGGCCAGTTTCCAGGCCAGCGCGTGTTCCCTTCCACCGGAGCCGACGACCAGAATGTGCGCGCTCATCGGACCGCCTCCTCACACCATTCGGCAGCGAGTTTGGCCCATTCCCGCAATGGACCGACATCCAGCGGGTATTCACCGGAGAAGCAGGCCATGCACAGCCCGCTCCCATCGCCGCCCATCGCTCTCCGTAAGCCGTCCAGGGAAAGGTATCCGATGGAGTCCACCATCAGCGTCTGACCGATCTCCGGGACACTCAGGCGGTGGGCGATCAGTTCGTCGTAGGTAGCCATATCCACGCCCATAAAGCAGGGATGCCGGATGGGGGGCGAGGCGACTCGCAGGTGAATTTCGGCCGCGCCCGCCTCCCGGAGCATGGCGATAATGGGTTGGCTGGTGATGCCCCGTACGATGGAATCCTCCACCAAGACGATGCGTTTTCCTTTCAGGGAGTCGGGCAGAGGGTTGAATTTCAGCGCCACCCCCAAGCGACGCAGCCGGTCATCGGGCTGGATGAAGGTCCGGCCGATGTAGCGGTTTTTGATCAGCCCCTCTCCGAAGGGGATACCAGAGGCCCAGGCGTAGCCGATCGTATGAGCGGTGGCCGAGTCCGGGACTCCGATGACCATGTCGGCCTCGGCAGGGTGCTCCTCCGCCAGGATCGCGCCCAGTCGCTGCCGTACCCGATGGACGGACTCTCCCTCCAGGATGCTGTCCGAGCGGGCAAAGTAGATGTACTCAAAGACGCAGAAGGCCGGATTGGGGGCCGGGGGATGCCCTTGAATGGCAGTCAAGCCGTTCTCATCCAGGCAGATGATCTCCCCAGGCTGGACATGGCGCACGAACTCGGCGCCGATAGTCGCCAGGGCGCTGGATTCGGAGGCCAGCACCCACCCGCCGCTTCGGAGATGGCCGATACAGAGAGGGCGAATGCCCCAGGGGTCGCGCACTCCGTAGACGGCCCGGCGGGTCAGGATGGTCAGGGAGTAGGCGCCTTCCGCGCACTCCATCAGCGAACTGATGCGCTCCTCCCAGGTCTCCCCCTTCGCTCCTGCCAGTATCTGGATGATGATTTCCGTATCGGATGAAGAGGTCAGTCCGACACCGCGGCGGAGGAGTTCCTGCCGCAGGGCCATCGCGTTGGTGAGGTTGCCGTTGTGGGCCACGGCCAGCGGCCCCAGGGCCGTCTCTATCAGAAAGGGCTGGGCGTTCGCCAGGCGGGAGGCGCCGGCGGTGGAATAGCGGTTGTGGCCGATAGCCAGATCGCCCTTCAGGAAGGCCAGGATGTCCTCGTTGAAAATCTGAGAGACCAGCCCCATCCCCTTGTGCATGCGGATGGTGCGTCCGTCGGAGACGGCGATCCCCGCGCTCTCCTGGCCCCGGTGCTGGAGCGCGTAGAGGGCGAAAAAAGTTAACCGCGCCACATCCTCACCCGGGGCGTAAATGCCGAATACCCCGCAGGATTCCCGAGTTTCTCCCCCCATTTTTCCCTCCGTCGGACATCGCCGGTTGCGCGATAGCTTTTCCAATTCAACCGCCAAGACACAAAGCCACTGAAGAGGGTTCACTCCATTCCAGGGGGCAGTTTTGCATTCTCCTGGCGTCTTCGCTCCCCGAAGGCGACTTTTTCAGCAGTCTCCTCTGGCCTGGGTGGGCTTTTTCTTTTAGTGCGGTCGCTGAACGGCGACCTCCCGGTCGGCGGCGAGAATTTGCTCCGTCATCTGGGCCTGATACTCCTGGACTCGCTGGCGCAGGGCTACATCCTGCAGAGCCAGGATTTTCACCGCCATGAGGGCCGCCGCCTCCGGGTCCAGCACCACCGCCGGTGCCACGCCGGAGGGCATGCGCAGAGAGGAGAAGATGTCCGCTCCCGCGAACTGGTCGGAGTAGGGAGGACAGGCAATGACCGGCGCGGTGACGTTGGCATCCACCACGCCGCTGAGCGCGTTGCTCCGCCCGGCGACGGTGATGTACACCCGGGGACCGGCATCGGCCTCGTAACGTTCCAGCAGGTCCAGCAGATACCGGATACTCTTATGGGCAGACGCCACCCGACGTTCCCAAGGGACACCGAAACGGTCCAGAGCGCCGCAGATTTTCTCCACCAACGGCAAGTCGGATCGGGAACCCATCAGGATGATGACTTTCATCGCTCCTCCTAGGAGTGTATTTGTCTCAGGGCAAGCGCGATGCGGCCCTCCGCGGGATAGGGAGCCGGCTGAAACACCTGACCGGTCAGTTGTTCGTAGCAGGCGATGTAGCGCTGGCTGAGGCGCGCGGCCAGTTCGTCCGACATCGGCGGCGGGTCGCCATCTCCCCGGTAGCCGCGCTCCGCATACCACAGCCGGATGAATTCCTTATCCAGGCTCTCCGGTTCCTCGCCCCGACGGCGTCGCTCCTCATAGGAGTCCGCAATCCAGAACCGGCTGGAATCGGGAGTGTGAATCTCATCTATCAGAACCACCCGACCATCGGGGGTACGGCCGAATTCGTATTTGGTGTCCACCAGGATAAGGCCCGCCTGCTGGGCAATCTCCTGCCCAAGGCGGAAGAGCGCCAGCGATGCCTGGGAGACCTGTTCCCAGGTTTCGGCATCCAGATACCCCTTCTGGACCACTTCGGCGCACGTCAGCCGCTCGTCGTGCTCCCCCAGGCGCCCCTTGGTGGTGGGCGTGATAATCGGCTCGGGCAGGGGGTCGTTTTTCTGCAGGCCTTCGGGGAACCGGTAGCCGTAGATTTCCCGTTCCCCCAGGCTGTAGCGATACCAGAGCGCCGTCTGGGTCACTCCGGTGATGTAGCCCCGGACAATCACCTCCACTGGAAACGGTTCGCATTCGGTGACGACCATCACGTTGGGGTCGGGAACCGCCAGCATGTGATTCTCTACAATGGGCTGCGTGCGGTCAAACCAGAAGGCGCTTAACTGGTTCAGGACCTGCCCTTTGTAGGGCACCGTCCCCAGAATGCGGTCAAAGGCCGAAAGCCGGTCGGTGGTGATGAGCACTCGGCGCCCGTCGGGGAGGATGTAGAAATCCCGCACTTTGCCGCTGTGGCGAGGTCCCATTTCGGGGATGTGGATTTCCTTCAGCGCGTAAGGAACGACTTTTCGGATTTGCTCCAGTTCCAGCATAGCTTCCCCTCCGTGAAAGTGGTTTATAGTTCCGCTGCGTAGCGGATACCGTTGACGAATAGCGCCAGTCCTGATTCCCCCCTCTCCCCGCGTTCCCAGCGGGGGTGCTGCCAGGGATAGATATGGTCTTCCGGGTGGGGCATCAGGCCCAGGACGTTGCCGCGCGGGTTGCAGATGCCGGCGATATCGGCGATGGAGCCATTGGGATTGTAGGGGTAGACCGCCGGCCCACCGTCCGGGGCGATATAGGTGAGTGCGACCAGGTTCTGGGCCTGCAACCGGGCCAGCGTTGCGCCGTCCTGGGGGACAAAACGCCCCTCCCCGTGCGCGACGGGGCAGTATATCCGGCCCTCCAGTCCTCGGATGAAGACGCATGGGCTTTGTGGGTTGGGCTGTAGCCAGACCCAGCGGCATTCAAAACGGCCGGAGGCGTTATAGGTGAGGGTAACGGGCTGGCGAGATCCGTCCCCGCCGGAGAACGGAGGGCCGGGGAGCCAGCCCGCTTTCACCAGCGCCTGAAACCCGTTGCAGATGCCCAGCACCGGCTTCCCCGACTCTATGAATTCCTGAATCTCCTCCCCCAGGATGTGGCGAAGATCCACCGCCCAAAGACGCCCCGCGCCGAGAGCGTCGCCATAGGAGAAGCCACCGGGAAGCACGAGCATTTGATAGTCCCGCAGATGCCGCTCACCGCGGCGAATCTGGTTGATATGGACGATCTCCGGCTCGCCCCCCGCCGCCGCACAGGCCCCCGCTGCCTCCCGGTCGCGATTGGTACCGGTTGCATGCAGGATCAGGACACGGACTCGGGCCATATCGCTTCCCTTTTCCAGGCCTCCTTCAGGGTGTATACCGGGAGCGCGATCAGAGCGGTTCCCGTCAATCCTGAAATCCGGAACATTTGCTCATCAGTAACAACACCGATGCACGCAAAGGGTACCGCGCCCAGCGCCGTCTCAAAGGCCGCCCGGTCCTGGGAGCGGACTTCCACTATGAAGCGACCTGCCGTCTCACTGAACAGAGCGATGACGTCCTGGCAGACATCCGGGGTACGGGGCAGGTCGGCCAGAGAGAGGGAAAGGCCCAGACCGCCAGCCAGGGCCATTTCGGCGGCGGCGACCGCCAGTCCGCCCTCGGAGCAATCATGGCAGGCCCGCACCAGGCCGGCGCGCATAGCCCGGTGCAGGGCCCGCATCGTGCCGATGCTCTCTGGCACGGGGGCCGGGACCGCGCCGCCCCGCAGCCCCAGAACGTTGTGCAAAGCGGAGCCCCCCAGTTCCGCCCGTGTACTCCCCAGAATATAGATCAGGTCACCGGGAGATTTCAGGTCCATCGTGACCGATTGTCGGATGTCGGGGACGATTCCGATGGACGAGATGAGCAGGGTCGGAGGGATGGGCGTCCTCCGGCCCTGAGGGTCCACATATTCGTTGTTCAGACTGTCCTTGCCGGAGATGAAGGGGGCGCCGTAGTGGAGGGCAGCGTCATAGCAGCCCTGGGCAGCCCGCACCAGCGCGCCCAACTGGTCAGGGCGGGAGGGATCGCCCCAGCAGAAATTGTCCAGCAGTGCCGCATAGTCCGGGTCTGCCCCTACGGCGACAATGTTGCGCAGCGCCTCATCTATGACTGCCCAGGCCATCGCATAGGGGTCTATCTTCCCGTAATGCGGGTTGATCCCGCAGCCGACGGCGATGCCGCGGAGGGAACCCGTCTCCGGAGGGCAGAGCACCACGCCGTCGGAAGGGCCATCGTTTTCCCGCCCGACGAGCGTTTTCACCACCGTCGCGCCCTGGACTTCGTGGTCGTAGCGGCGGATGGTGGCCTCTTTGCTGGCAATGTCGGGCCAGGAGAGGAGGCGCATGAGCAGCAGACCGGGGTCCTCCTGAGGGATCTCCGCCATCTCCACTTCCGGGGGGTCCCAGACGGCGCGTAAGCGGCGGCGCGGCAGGCCGCGATGGAGAAACTCCATGTCCAGTTCCCCGACGATTCGCCCCTTGTGACGCACGGTCAGGCGGCGAGTGTCGGTGAAGCGCCCGATGACCGTCAGTTCCACGTCGTAGCGGTCGCAGAGTTCCTGGAGGCGCGAGAGATTTTCCGGAGGCACTGCCAGGACCATCCGTTCCTGCGCTTCGGAGAGCCAGATTTCCCAGGGACGGAGACCGGGATACTTCAGGGGGACGCTGGAGAGTTCCACTTCGGCGCCCAGTTCCCGACCCATCTCCCCCACGGCAGAGGAGAAGCCCCCCGCGCCACAGTCGGTGACGGCGTGGTAGAGATGCTCATCTCGCGCCGCGATGATGACTTCCAGAACGGCCTTCTCGGTAATAGGGTTGCCGATTTGCACCACACTTCCCACCGTCTGCGCGGTGTCGTGGGTCAGAGCGGCCGAAGAGAACGTCGCACCATGGATGCCGTCCCGACCGGTGCGCCCTCCGATAGCGACGATCAGGTCACCGGGGCGCGGGGAGCGGGGATGGCAATCGCGCGGGGCCAGCCCCACACATCCGCAGAAGACCAGCGGGTTGGCAATGTAGTGAGGGTCAAAAAGAATCGCCCCGCTGACGGTGGGGATGCCCATTTTGTTGCCGTAGTCCTCTATCCCGGCAATGACGCCCGTGGCGACCCGACGGGGATGGAGAACGCCCGGGGCAAGGGACTCCGCGGGAAAGTCCTGCGGCCCGAAGCAGAGGACGTCCGTATTGGCAATGGGGCGAGCAGAGACCCCCAGGATGTCCCGGATCACCCCGCCAACGCCGGTATTCGCGCCGCCGAAAGGCTCCAGCGCCGAGGGATGGTTGTGGGTCTCCACCTTAAAAGACACGTCCCATTCCTCATCCAGCGCGATCACCCCGGCGTTGTCCACAAAGGCGGAGCGCACCCAGGGCTTGCGGACGGTCTCCGTCACCGCCTGAATGTAGGTCTTCAGCAGACCGTCTATCTCTTCCCGGTAGGGGGGCGGTTTCTCTACACCATTGGGGAGGCGCCTGGGAAGTCCGCCCCGGCACTCGTAGTCTATCCAAGCCTTGAACGTTTTGTGGACGCAGTGCTCAGACCAGGTCTGAGCCAGGGTTTCCAGTTCCACGTCAGTGAGGTCTCGCCCCAGGGCCCGACAGTACTGCTGGATGGCTTGCATCTCCGGAAGGGAGAGGGCCAGCACCCGCTCCTGGCTGATGCGAAGAAGGTCATCGTCGGTCGCTTGACGGAGAGGGATCGTCTCCACCTCATCAGAAGGGGCAGCCGGTGGGGCAAAGCAAGGAGTTAGCGGACCCAGGGTGTAGGATTGGATGACATCGTTGCAGAGGAGGGATTCGGCGATATGGCGGAGGGTATGTTCGTCCAGCGTTCCGACCAATTCGTAGCGAGTGGCGGTAGCGGCATATTTCAGCCCGCGGATGCCCAGGCCGTGGGCAGCGCACAGCAAGCGCTCGGCCACGTTGTCGGTGACGCCGGGATGGAGCATCACCTCCACCACCCAGGCATCTGCCGGGCCGGAGAAGGGTGGGCCGTCCATCCGGGCCCAGCGGTACTTCTGGGCCACCGGATCGGTCAGCAACTCCCGGCAGATGCGTTCTATCTCGGCATCCGTCAGTTCCCCCTGCAGGAAGTAGAGGTCGGCAACGCGAACTTCCCGGACTCCCTCCACTCCCAACAGATGGATCTGAGAGAGCAGACTGCGGACTCGTCCCTCAGGGATGGATGCGCTCCAGCGAACCTCTACCCGATAGACCATACTCCCCCCCCGACAAATCAGAGTTCCCAGCGTTCGGCGAGAAGTAGTTCCTAAAGTAACTGTTCAGGCTATTGTCCTTCAGCGATTGGAATCGCCCCTCAAGTGCTCGCAACCGGGCGTCCACCGGGGTGGACGCCGCCCCGGCGACCGCGCAGGCGGTCGCCCGGCACGAAGTGCCCTCCAGGGGCGGTTTCAACCGCTGGCTGAACAGTTACGTTCCTAATACGCCCTGGCAAAAACGGCGCGCTCCGCGGACTCCTGCCCACATACGACGCAGGGCCCCGTCCCCCTCTCTTGCTCCAGGGGGATACACCGGATGGTCGCCGTCGTCTCTTCCTTGACCTTCGCCTCGCAAGCGGCGTCACCGCACCACCAGGCATAGGCGAAGCCGTTCGCCACTGCCTCCCGTAACCCCTCAAAGTCCTCCGGACAGTACGTGTTGGCCTCCCGGAACGCCAGCGCCCGCCGGTACAGATCGGCCTGGATCGTCATCAGCATCTCCCGGACGGCCTCGGACGCTCCGGCAATGGAGACGGCGGTTTTCCCCTCCTTGCCGGGGCGATCCCGCCGGGCCAGGACCACTTGCTCCTGGGCCACGTCTTTGGGGCCGATCTCTATCCGCAAAGGTACCCCGCGCATCTCCCAGTCGTTGAACTTCCAGCCGGGGGAGACTCCCTCCCGAGCATCCAGTTTTAGGCGGATCTCCGGCTCCAGCATCCCCTTCACCCGGTTCGCCGCCTCCAGCACGACGGCCTTCTCTTCGTCGTTCTTCCAGATGGGGACGATGACGACCTGAATCGGGGCCAGTTTGGGGGGCAGGATCAGCCCTTGATCGTCGCCGTGAACCATCACCACTGCCCCGACCATGCGGGTGCTTACCCCCCAACTGGTCGTCCAGGCGTACTGCAACTGGTTGTTCTGGTCCAGGAACTGGATATCAAAGGCGCGCGCGAAGTTCTGCCCCAGGAAGTGGGACGTGCCAGCCTGGAGGGCGCGCTTATCCCCCATCATCGCCTCAATGGTGTAACTGGTCACCGCTCCGGCAAAGCGCTCACTCTCGCTCTTGCGCCCTTTGATGACCGGGATGGCGGCGTCCTCTATGGCGAATTCGGCGTAGAGATTCAGGATCAGGAGCGTCTCCTCTATCGCCTCCTCGGCGGTGGCATGGGCGGTGTGGCCCTCCTGCCAGAGGAACTCCGTTGTCCGCAGGAAGAGACGGGTGCGCATCTCCCAGCGCACGACGTTGGCCCACTGGTTGATGAGGATGGGCAGGTCCCGGTATGACTGCACCCACTTGGCGTACATGTGACCGATGATGGTCTCCGACGTGGGCCGCACGACCAGGGGCTCCTCCAGTTCCTCCCCCCCGCCGATGGTCACAATCGCCAGTTCCGGAGAGAATCCCTTCACATGCTCCGCCTCTTTCTGGATGAAACTGAGCGGGATGAAGAGGGGGAAGTAGGCATTGACGTGACCGGTGGCCTGAAAGCGCCGGTCCAATCCCTCCTTGATGTTCTCCCAGAGGGCGTAGCCATAAGGTTTGATGACCATGCACCCCCGGACGGGGGCGTAGTCGGCCAGGTCGGCCATCTGGACTACGTCGGTGTACCAGCGGGAATAGTCCACACTCCGAGGGGTTACTTTGGCAGTCACTCGTCTCCTCCCTGAGAAGTTAGCCTCTTCCTCCGGCGCGGCAGCAGGCGACGCAGCGCGCGGGCCAGCCGGTGGAGCAGGCGGGACGAGTACTGGTCCGCGAAATGTTGCGCCGCCTCCTCCGGCCGCACCTGCGGGCCGAACTGCTCGCGCAGGAAGTGTTGATGGTCCATAATCCAGAGATACAGGTCGGCCTCCGTCCGGCCGGGGAAATGCTTCAGGATGTCCTGTTCCCGGATGATGCGCACCAGGGGGATGTAGAGGTTGTCGTACCAGTCGCAGATCGCCTCTTCTTCGGGGATGAAGCGCTGCTGCTCCAGCCCCATAAAGTAGCGGTGGACGGCGATGTGCTCCAGGAGCCGCTGGTAGCCGCCGCCGATGGTGAAGCGGATGTTCTGATCGGGACGGAGGTCGTCCAGACGGGTTCGCTCCAGGAAATCGGCGTACTCGCCCAGGATTTCCAGGTCGTCGGCGTCTATGCTGGCCTCCACGGGGACGCGCGTGCGGGCCTCAATGACTTCGGCCTCAATGAACTCCTGCCCGCGGTCGCGCGCTACGGATACCCGATGGTTGCCGTCCAGCACAAAGTAGGCATCGCCCACTTTGTAGAGTTTTACCGGCGGCAGGCCGACATCATCGTAGAACGCCCGGCTGATGGAGCGCCAGCGGCGCATCGTATGGGACTGGGTGGGCAGGAAGGCGCGGTCAAAATCCCGGTAGCGGTCCACACTGCCCACAATCTGATGGAGGGGGACGGTCTGGATACCCCGGTAGACCTGCCCGCCGATGTGCAGGTGCTCCCGGACCTCTGCCCACGAGAGCAGTTGATTCGGCTGCCCACTCAGCACCGACCAGACCGTCCGCAGAAAGGCGCGCAAACGGGCGTCCTGAAAATCCAGCATCGTGTCCAGATCGCTCATTTTTCCCACTCCAGGAGGGCAAAGGGATATACGTTGATGACCACAGTGTTCTGATACCGGGTGCGGGTATGCTGCGGCTTGTAGACGTGTTTATGGCCGTGGAGCAGGTAGTGGGGACGGAAGCGCTCCATCAGCCAGCGGAAGACGGCAAATCCCCGATGGGGCAAGTCCACATCGTTGTGGATTCCCAGAGGCGGCGCGTGGGTGACCAGAATGTCCACGTACCGCCCGTAGCGCAGATGGTTCAGCAGGAGCCCGGGGAGAAGGCGCGCGACTTTCCAGCGCATCTCCCATTCGCTGTACTGGAAAGGGGCGTTGGGCTTATAGCGCAGCGCGCCCTCCAGACCCGCCAGGATGAGCGGGCCGACCCGTATGCTCTTCCCGTCCAGATTGACCCACCCGCGCGGCTCCCGGAGCACCTGCCCGCCGCCGATGTCCTCGGGCTGGTCGTGGTTGCCGTGGACGTAGAACGCCGGAGCGCCCAGCATAGTGACCACATACTCCAGGTAGGAATACGGGAGGTCGCCGCAAGAGATGATCAGATCCACATCTCCGAACCGTTCCCGGACGGCGGGGCTGTAGATTGTTTCCACCACCTGATCGCTGAGGGCCAGAATTTTCACATCACTCCAATCCGCTTACAGTTGTATACAAAACCAGCCTCCCGGTCTGGAGGCTGGCTGGTATCCGAAATCTACCCGCGCGCCTACCCAGACCTCCGGTCTGATCTCTTCGGGGACGGCGGGATAGGAATGGGAAAGGGGTGGGGTGTGGGGTTTGTGGGAGCGGCTTCGCCGCCCCCACAAATCTCACTTTCCCTTATCTTGCGGGTATGTTGCTCCCCGAAAGGGAGTAGCAGTTTCATGGCCATATACGCGTTAAAGTCTGGTAGCGGCGCGTCAAAATTATCAGCCATAATAATCAATCCCTTTGCACTCCCAAACTGGCGGCGCGCAGTGGGAACTGCAGGCACAAGTTGCACGGCTTCCTGATCATCTTTGGTGATTACCACCGTTTCCCCTTTCAATACGGCGTTAATCAAATCGAGCAAACGGCTTTTTGCTTCTTATATACTGACTTGGAGCATTTCTGTTTATTTGCAGCCCCCAAGACCGAACTGAGTCGCGCGGGCTAACGGCCAGCGGTTCAGCCGCAGACGCGAGTGGCGAGCACAGCGAGCCGCGAAGCGGCTGTCGGCTGGAAGCGGGGGTTAGCCGTCGCCAACTCTCCGAGAAGCTACTTGTTGCTCAGATTGAGCATAAGCCTGCATATAACGCTCAACAATGAGAGTTATCTTCTTCCGGACTTCAACGGGTTCAACAATTGCTCTAAAACTCTCTCTTGTGCCTCCTGTTCCAGTAACCGTGACCGTTCCAAAGTTCAATAATCTGCCCAGCACGTTCTGGTGTACCGAGATGCTTTCCACTTTGGGCAGCAGTATCTCAAGCGTATGTCTGCGAATAAGGCCCCTTTTGGCAATCACACGCTTGTTTGTGACAGCAAATTCAGTGGTGAGGAGGATGACCAGTGCCTGAATCCCTAGAAATATTGAGTAAAGGAAAAACCCTCCGGCGGCTAGTAACAAAAACCCTGCAAGTAGCCCCGATGCTACATCATCCTTACTACCTGTACTGAGGGCGTAAGCGAGGAAATTGATGCTCACTATGAAAGAGAACACCGAAGGTAGAAATACAGCGGGATGAACACGAGCAGTAAAGAGAATCTTTTCGTTCGGCATTAGATTGTCTTGGATGTAGCCCATTGTCAATTCTCCCAGTTCGTTGCTCGCTTGTGCCTGTTACAACGATGTTTGATGGCTCTTTGATTCGAGAAGGCGGCTAACTCATTCTTAAGTTCCAGCCCCTCGTCAGCATCGCCGAACATCTTCCATTCACAAACGCGCGCAATACCTTTCTTGACCAGACCGGGTAGGGGAATGGTTATAGTATACAACGAAAAGGGG
>Ga0209721_1001842_pt1 | contig 14752 bp, 12 predicted proteins | sample TshhotsprinmetaG_FD_184139 | JGI IMG/M metagenome (GOLD analysis project Ga0209721, IMG submission 184139) | Hot spring microbial communities from South Africa to study Microbial Dark Matter (Phase II) - Tshipise hot spring metaG (SPAdes)... | ecosystem: Environmental > Aquatic > Thermal springs... | reverse complement strand
CCAGGAAAAGGCGGACCAACTCATTGCCCGAACCAGAGAAGTGAACGACGGCTCCTTGCGGGTTTTCTTCAGCGACCAGCGGCCGCACTATCGGGAGGCGATCCTCAAGGTCTTTGGTCAGTGGGTGCAGCCGGAGCGCAAGGGCTGCCGCGGTCCGCTGCCGAAGCCCCGGTTGGTGCCTCCGCCCGACCTGGTTTATGCCCAGGTGGTGAAGCATCGGCGGAAGGGGCGGGTGGGGAAAGTGACCACCCGAGTGGTTTTTGGAACGGCCGAGGCGCTGGAGGAATACCTAAAGCGGTCTCCGGCCAGCCGCCATATCAACACGGCGTTTGTGGAACGGCAGAACAACACGATGCGCCAGCACAATCGGCGCTTCACGCGCAAGAGCTTAGGGTTTTCCAAAAAGCGCTACTGGTTGGAGCGGCAATTACATTTGTGCGTGGGGTATTATCATTTTTGCCTCCCCCACGGTGGTTTGCGAGAAGAGATAGAGCCGCCTCTTCCTACGAAGGGCAACGGCTCTCCTAAGAAATGGCGGGAGGTCACACCGATGATGGCGATCGGCGTGACGGATCACGTATGGACTCTGCAGGAACTGCTGACCTATCGGGTACCTCCCTGTACTTCCAGGGAAATTAAATCAACTATTAAGGGACATTAGGTGAGGCTTCGCGTCTCATCACAGTATATCACAGGTCTATACAGCGGGCAACTATACGCCGACGATTTTCCCCCCTCACTTCCGCCAGCGGTAATCATACGCCAACGCGCGGCGGAAATCCTCCTGCACCTGGTCTTTGGTGCGGATCTCCCACTCGTCCGCCTGCCACCGGTAGAGCAACAGGCAGTGGATTTGCTGGGCATGCGGTGTGTTGTTCCAGCGGTGAATCTCCGCATACGCCGCCCGCACCCAGCCAATGTTCCGGTTGAGCCACCCCAGCGGCGGCGACCCATCCGGGTTCACCGTCCAGTGATTCGTCTCGGTAATGTAGATGGGTTTATCCCGCCATTTCGGGGGGATGGCTTCAATGAACGGTCGGTAGGCCTGGAAGTCGTAGTAGTGCTCGTATTCGGTGCCAGGGGTGAGAGGTTCGTCGGTGAACACCCGCTTGTGGGTGATATATTCCAGCACCGGGCCGTGGGTGTACGTGTGCAGCGCGAAGCCGTCCAGCGCCTGAATCCCCTCCAGCATCTCCTTGAAGTATGTCAGCGGACGGTAGCGGATCCCGCCCAGACGAATCCAGGGGAATGTATTGTACGGGTCCACTGCTCCGGTGATCACCGTGGCGTTGGGGAGCACTGCTTTGATCGCCCGGTAGACCAGGTTGAAGGCGCGGGCATAGAGTTGTGGGGTGATGTGCTCTATGGGGTCGTTGGCGCCGCCCGGATGCTCCCGCACGTTGTTCTGCTCGTTGCCGATGGTCAGCACCCAGGTGTAATGAGACGGAGGCATTTCCGGCCGCTTGAGGTAGAGTTCTACCCAGCGGGCACAGGTGGCGGCGAAGTCCTCGTAGTAGCGGGATTCGGGAAGGGTCCCCGACGGCTCGTAGCCGTAATTGAGCCGGATGACTACGCCGAACCCGCTGCGCGCCCAGTCCCATAATTTCTGCCGCAGCGCTTCGTTCGGCTGCAGGTTTTGGGGATGACGACCGATGGATTCGGTAAAGAGCACCCATCCGCGCTTCCCCGTCCCCTGAAAGAGATGCCGAAAATCCTCCGTTTCGGCGGCTCCGGCGCCGTGGATGCCGAAAATCCAGGCGCACTCCCCGAAAGGTAGCGGGCCATCTTCTACCGGCTTACGGTTATCCGGCTTCACATCGGCGACCAGATACCAGGCGGCAGCGAACCCTTCGTGGAGACTGGGGGTCCGCACCCGAATCCACTGCCCCTGCTGGCCGACCTTCGCCGCCGCCTGCTGGGGGTCTTCCAGTATCTCCAGAATCGTTCCGTCGGGGACGCGCCAGATGGCAGGGGTATTCGTCCCGGGCCCCTGACGAATGTTCAGGCCAATGGCGCTGTTGACGCGAACGTGGGTGAGAGGTGGTGCCGCCTCGGTTACCGGCGCTTTGTCGGTGAGGTACCAGGCAGCGACCCATCCGTCCGGCCCCTCCGGCTCCAGCCGGACGTTGATCCACCGGTAGGTGCCCAGTTTCCGCCGCGCCAGGACCGGGTCTTCTATTACCTTGAGGCGCGCCCCCGGATAGAGGCGCCCGATGAGGGTATCGGGGCGCACGGCCGGCTGGCTGCGATAGTTGACCTCCTGCGTGGTCCAGGCGTGGGTCAGGTGGCCCGGTGGGGGCGGCGGGGGCGCGGTGAGAGCGGGCGGCGGGCCGGGGTCGGTGAGGGCAAAAGACGGCTTACCGTCGGCCCGCTTTTCCGGCATCCAGGCCAGTGCGCCGTCGGCGGTGCGGACCTGAAGCCAGCGGCTGCCATCCGCCTTTCGGTGCCAGATGACCCCTTCAGCCGTTGCCCGGTAGGGGAGGGCACGGACCCGTTCCGCCGCGAAGTTCGGTGTGGCGTAGAGCACCACCCCTTCCAGCGGAGAGACCCAGACTGTGGCGGGAACGGGTATCTCCGGGGGGGCCTCCACCGGAGCGAAGTCCCGGATCAGGGGAATGAGCGGTTCGGCAATGACGCGGGCAGTGAAGACGCTGATGAATGTCGGCCCATAGTTCCCCAGGCGGCTCAGCCAGACGCGAAGTTCCTGGGGCAGCATCGGGTTCTGGCCGAACTCGTCGTGGTAGGGGCCCAGAACGGGGTAAATCGGAGGTCGGTATCCCCAGACAGCGCACCATTTTTCGTATTCGCCGTAGGTCCAGTCGTCGATGACCCGGCGAGCCTGGGTCTCCCACGGTGTGGGGTCGCCGGGGGCGAAGAAGGAGCCGTAGGCCATTGGCATCAGGCCGCCCTTGCAGATTTCGTTCAACTCGGCATAGGGCAGGTCCCGATGGGCAGTAATGTTGGGGAAGGAACAGTTGAAGAGGACGTCCAGGTTGAGGTTGGCCTCTTTGACCGCGCGCGCCAGTTTGCGCGCCGCCTCAAATTTGCGGCTACAAGGGCGCTCCGTGTCAAAAACGAAGCCCTGGTAGCCCTCCTGGAAGGCGCGAATGACGACTTTCGCCTCTTCCAGGGGATCATCCAGGATCAGCCACATCCAGCCGAAGGGGATGAGGCCCGCATCGGCGATGCGACGGGCGGCCTGAGCGGAGTCCTCGTAGTAGGTCGCGCCCTGACCGACTTTGTAGATAATGTGCGTAGCGCCTACCTGCTGGGCAATCTGGATGGCCCGTCCCAGTTCATCCCCGGAGCGACTCCAGGCCCAGATGCCCTTTCCGCGCAAATACGGGTTGCTCATCTCGCCTCCTTTTGTCATTTTGACCACAAAGGGCACAAAGGACAACAAAGGAGCACAAAGATTTTAAGATTTTCTTTGTGCCCTTCGCGTCCTCTGTGCTTTACTTTGTGTCCTCTGGGGTTTACGCCCCCGGCAGGTTGTATTGGGCGTAGTCGCCCTCAAATTCGGTGGGGATGGTGCGCAGGATTTCCACCCAGCGGATGATGCGGTTGGCCCCCTGCAGGAGTTGCAGGAACGGCCCCTGGGTCTTCAGTTTGCGGGAGGCGATGGCCTGGGTCGCCCCGATCTTCCCCCGCAGGATGTCCACCCAGACGCCGTAGGGGGCGGTAAGGGTGAACTGGGTCGGGCGGCGCCCCACCCAGACCTCGTTCATCTTCCCGTCCACGTTATCAAAGCCGATAACGACGGTCTCGTTGACCCCCTTCGCGGGCTCCGCCTCCAGCACCAGGGTGTACGACTCGTTGTTCCCTTTCGCCAGTTCCAGGTACTGGGGGTCGGCATTGGAGCGGCGCTTGACTTCTTCCAGGTATTCCAGAGATGCCAGTTTCATCGTTGACCTCCTGAAATCGTAGGCGTAAAAAGTAAAACGTAAATTGCGAAGACCGAGTTCCGAATCCCGAGTTACGAATCTCCGGAAATTTTCACCAGTACTTTGACCGCGCCGGAGCCGGGGGCCGTCAGGCGGCTGAACCATTCGGCCACACCTTCGTCCAGCGGGATTTCGTGGCTGATCAGGGACTCCACGTCTACCCGCCCCTGGGCAATGAAGTCTATCGCCGCCGCGGTCTCCGCCCGCCCGGCGAAACTGCCGTCAATGCAGATTTCCCCCATCACGACGCTGAAGAAGTCGGTCTCCACTGGCTGGATGGGCAACCCCAGCAGGAAGACCTGCCCGCCTTTCCGGACAAGAGAGATGGCCTCGGCAAAAGGTTCCGGCGCGCCGGCACAGACGAAGATGATGTCCGGCCCCAGGCCGTCGGTCAGGTCGGAGAGGGCAACACTGAGGTTTTCGCGGACGGGGTCCAGGACGGCCGTCGCGCCCAGGCGAGAAGCCAGCGCGGCGCGAGGGGGGTCCACTTCGGTGACAATGAGGGTGCGCGCGCCCGCCAGTCGGGCACACTGCAGGGTGAGCAGGCCGATGGTCCCGGCACCCATCACCAGCGCGCGGTCGCCGGGGCGAAGACGGGAGCGACGAACGCCATGCAGCGCCACCGACAGGGGCTCCACCAGCGCGCCCTGCCGGAGGCTCACTCCCTCGGGCAGGCGGTGCAGCCCCACCGCGGGGACTTTAACGTATTCCGCCATCCCCCCGTCGTGGGTGACGCCCACCATATAGATGCTTTCACACGCGTCGGGGAATCCATTTCGGCATGAGCGGCACTGCCAGCAGGGGATCAGGTCTCCGACGACTACCGGGTCGCCCACCCGCCAGAGGGAGACGTCGGGCCCGACGGCCGCAATCGTCCCGGCAAATTCGTGGCCGATGATCAGGCCCGGCTCGTACATCCCGGTCAGGAACGCCTCCAGGTCGGAGCCGCAGATACCGCAGTAGGCGACCCGGATCAACACCTCACCCGGACCGGGTTCCGGGGTGGGAACGTCGGTCACCTCAATCTGGCCGATGCCTCGGAAGACGGCAGCGCGCATATATTGCCTCCTTTCCTGGGGAAGAGAGGGGAAACACAGATACTATGATATCCCTAAATGCGGGTTTGTGCAAATTCAAAATTGCAGATTGCAGATTGCAAATTGCAGATTGCAGATTGCAAATTGCAGATTGATGTGGATTACACGTCACCTTATCTTCAAGACTCCTGCACCGTTGATACGTCCCTGTTTCAGGGCCAGGAGCGCTTCGTTGGCCTCCTCCAGCGGGAAAATCTGGACGGTCGTCCGGATGGGGATCTCCGCGGCCAGTTGGAGCAGTTCGGTGGCGTCCTGACGGGTAAAGTTCGCCACACTCCGTACTGTCCGCTCCCAGTAGAGCAACCGGTCGTAGTCCAGTTCGGGGATAGGGGTCATTGTCACCCCGGCGAGGGCCAGCACCCCGCCCCGTTCCAGCACCCGCAGCGCCGCCAGCACCAGCCTCCCGGCCGGGGCAAAGATGATGCCGCCGTGAACCGGGTGCGGGGGGTCATCTTCCGCCCCCCCGACCCAGGCGGCGCCCAGTTCCTTTGCCAGACGCCGGTGCCCCTCCCCGCGGGTGAACACGTAGACCTCGCACCCCCAATGCCGGGCGACCTGGATGGTGACGTGGGCCGAGGCGCCGAACCCCCACATTCCCAGCCGATCCCCGGGCCGGACCCCGCTCAGTCGGAGTGCCCGATAGCCGATAATGCCCGCGCAGAGAAGCGGCGCGGCCGCCTCGTCGGAGAACCCCTCCGGGATGGAGTAGGCGAAATCCTGATGGACAACCATCGCTTCGGCATAGCCGCCATCAGCGTGGAGACCGGTGAAGCGGGCCTGGTAGCAGAGGTTCTCCAATCCCCGACGGCAAAACTCACAAACGCCACAGGTCCGGTAGAGCCAGGGCACTCCCGCCCGCTGACCGACCGCGAAGCGGGTCACTCCCTCCCCCACCGCCTCCACCGTCCCCACCACCTGATGCCCGGGGACAACGGGGAGTTTGGGCAGGGGCAGGTCTCCCTCCACCGTATGCAGGTCGGTGTGACAGATACCGCAAACGTGGACGCGCAGGCGAATTTCGCCGGGGCCTGGTTCAGGAAGCGACAGATCGGCCATCTCCAGCGGTCGCTCCTCCGCCGCGCGGGGCTGGCGAAGTACCATAGCCTTCACTGTGGCCTCCTTTCCAGAGTGAGGGGTGACGCTGAAATTTGTGTCCAGGAGAGCGCGGTAGGGGCCGCTCCGGCATCCCGTGGGAATGCCATCCTGGTCGGCAAGCCAACTGGCCCTCCGCGAGAAATCGGTCAGGACTAATGATACCAGATAATTCCCTTCATCACCAGTTCCCGCCTGACTGGGGCTTGTGCAGCAATTCGCCCCGCATAGGAAGGGGGGTGTGGGGGCGGCGAAGCCGCTCCCCCGAAATGATCTGCTGCACAAGCCCACCCCATCCTGCGCTTGACATTTTCGCCGTTTGTGGTATAAGTTATCTTAACAGAGAGGGACGATGTACGTACCTGCGCAGCGAATCTCCCGACGAGCCCGATCCAAGCGCTCCCAACCCCGGGGGCTCTGGGGAGTTTCGCGCGGCGCAGGGCCGTAGACCCGTAGCATAGACGTATCATCCTACCACAAACAAAAGCCGACTCCCTGGAGCAGGGAGTCGGCTTTTTTATATCATCAACCCAAGGAGGTGCGCAATGGCTCAATGTCCCGAATGTGCCGCGGAACTCTCCCTCTCCCCGGACCTGGAGGTGGGGGAAATCATCGTCTGCCCGGAATGCGGGGCCGAACTGGAAGTCCACAGCACCGACCCCCTCGTCCTGGAACTGGCTCCGCCCGTAGAGGAAGACTGGGGGGAGTAAGATGCGAGTGGGGGTCCTCTGTTCCCGCGTCCGGATAGAAGAAAAATGGCTGTTCCAGGCCTTTGAGGAGCGGGGCGTGGAAGTGGAACGGATTGACGACGAGGCCATCATCCTGGGCCTGCCCGCCCAAATGGATGGGTACGACGGTGTCCTTATCCGCTCCCTCAGCCACTCCCGCGCCCTCTACGCCAGCCGGGTGCTGAGCGCTTGCGGCATCCCCGTGGTCAACCCGCCGGAGGTCATCGCCACCTGCGGCGATAAGCTCCTCACCACCCTGGCGCTGATCCAGCACGGCGTCCCCACCCCACAGGTGCGGGTAACCTTCTCCCCCGAGGCCGCCCTCTCTGCAATAGAGGAGATGGGCTATCCGGTCGTCCTGAAGCCGCTGAACGGCTCCTGGGGACGGCTGCAGGCGAAAATCAACGACCGGGACGCCGCCGAAGCGCTCCTGGAACACAAGCAGACGCTGGGAGGATACCTGCACTCCATCTTCTACATCCAGGAATACGTCCAGAAACCGGGGCGGGATATCCGCAGTTTCGTCGTCGGCGGGGAGACGATCGCCGCCATCTACCGCAACTCGTCCCACTGGATCACCAACACCGCCCGGGGCGCTCAGGCCACCAATTGCCCCGTCACCCCCGAAATTGACCAGGTCTCCCGCGCCGCGGCGGAGGCCGTTGGCGGAGGCGTGGTGGCGATAGACATCCTGGAGTCCCCCGACGGCCGCCTGCTGGTCTCCGAAGTGAACCACACCCCGGAGTTCCGCAACAGCGTCGCCCCTACCGGCGTGGATATTCCCGGCCGGATCGCCGATTACGTGGTGGAGGTCATCACGATGAAGTCGGAACGATAAAGTTAGGCGTACTGTGCTCGCGCGTCCGGATGGAGGAAAAACGGATCTTCCAGGCCCTGGTGGCGCGCGGCGCCGATTTTGAACGTCTGGACGAGGGGCATCTGGCCCTTTCTTTCCATCGGGACGGCCTGGGCCAGCGGTACGGCCTCATCTGGAGCCGGGTCATCAGCCACACCCGGGCGCTCTACGCGCTCAGTATCCTCAACGGCTGGGGTCTGCGGACGGTCAATTCCTACCAGACCGTCCTCACCTGCGGGGACAAGGTGCTGACGACCGGGGCGCTGGTGCGCCACGGCATCCCCACCCCGCGCACCACCGTCGCCTTTGACGTGGAGACCGCCCTGGCGGCGATGGAGGAGATGGGGTACCCGGTGGTGCTCAAGCCTGCCGTCGGCTCCTGGGGGCGGCTCCTCTGCCGGGTCAACGACCGCGAAACCGCCGAGGCCGTCCTGACCCACAAGGCCGCGCTGGGCGGGCCGTCCCACAACGTCTTCTATATCCAGGAATACATCCCCAAGCCCGATCGGGACATCCGGGTGCTGGTCGTGGGCGACGAGGTGGTCTATGCCGTCTACCGTCGCGCCGAGCACTGGATCACCAACACCGCCCGCGGCGCGCAGACCCTCCCCTGTCCCCTGACTCCGGCCATTGCCGACCTCTCCTTGGCCGCGGCGCGCGCGGTCGGCGGCGGCATCCTGGCGGTGGACCTGCTGGAGGACGCCGACGGACGCCTGCTCGTCTCCGAGGTCAACCACACCCCCGAATTCCACGGCGCGATGCAGGCCGTGGATACGGACATCGCCGGCAAAATGGCCGACTACGTCCTGGAACAGTTCCGCATCGCAACCACCCTCTCCAGGGAGGAAGAATGATAGAAGTCTCCATCGTCGGTGCTTCCGGATACGTCGGCGGGGAACTGCTCCGGCTGCTCCTGGGCCATCCCGAGGTCCGCATCCAGCAGGCCACTTCGGAGCGCTACGCCGGTCAACCGGTCTATTTCCTTCACCCCAACCTGCGGGGGCGCACCTCTTTGCAGTTTGTCTCCCTGAACGACCTGAAACCCTGCGACCTGCTCCTCATCGCGCTGCCCCATGGCGAGGTCGCGCCGCGCATTGAGACGTTCGCCGCTCTGGCGGAGCGTCTCATTGACCTGAGCGCCGACTTCCGCCTGCGCGACCCGGCCGAATACCCCCGCTGGTACGGCTGGGAACACCCGGCGCCGGAATGGCTCCCCCGTTTCGTGTACGGCCTGCCGGAGTTCCACCGGGAGGAAATCCGGGGCGCCCGGTACGTCAGCGGGGTCGGCTGCAACGCCACCGTCGTCAATCTGGCCCTTCGTCCCCTCTACGCGGCGGGGTTGGTGGGGCGGACCGTGGTGGAAGTCAAAGTGGGGTCGTCCGAAGGTGGGGCGGAGCCTACCCCGGCGTCCCACCATCCGGAGCGCAGCCACGTCGTCCGCCCCTACGCACCCGCCGGACACCGTCACCTGGCCGAACTCTATCAGGAACTGACGGTGAACGGACGGCAGCCGGAAATCTACCTCTCCATCACGGCGGTGGACCTGGTGCGCGGCGCCCAGGCGACGGCCCACTGTTTCCTGAACGCCCCGCTGGAGGAGCGGGAGGTCTGGCAACTCTACCGCCAGGCCTACGGAAACGAACCCTTCATCCGGCTGGTGCGGGTCGCCAAAGGGATTTACCGGTATCCGGAGCCGAAGGTACTTGCTGGCTCCAACTACTGCGACATCGGATTTGCAAAAGAAGCGGGCACCAACCGGCTGGTCGTCATCGCTGCCATAGACAACCTGATGAAAGGCGCTGCCGGGACGGCAGTCCAGGCGATGAACGTGATGTACGACTTTCCGGAGACGCTGGGGCTGGAATTCCCCGGCCTGCATCCGATATAGATGGGCTTGTGCAGCAATTTACCCTGTATGGGAAAGGGGTGGGGTGTGGGGTTTGTGGGGGCGGCTTTGCCGCCCCCACAAACCCCACTTTCCCCCCTTCTCCCCCGCCGCGGCGGGGGAGAAGGGGGCCAGGGGGATGAGGGGGCGTTAGAGGCCAGACCCTGCCTGCACGAGGTCTGGATATGAGCCGAAAGTGTCAGGTGGCTAGAAGATATTTTAAATCCGTGGAATTCGTGGAATTCGTTGCAAAACCCAACAGGAGGTGCCGGATGATCGTGGTCAAGATTGGCGGAGGGGCAGGGCTCAACCTGGACGCCATCTGCGCCGACATCGCCAGCCTGATAGCCTGGGAGGAACCGGTCGTGGTGGTCCACGGCGGCTCCCACGAAACCAACATCATCTCGGAGAAACTGGGCCATCCGCCGCGCTTTATCACTTCCCCGTCGGGCGTCCAGAGCCGCTACACCGACCGGGAGACGCTGGAAATCTTCGCCATGGTCGTCGCCGGACGGGTCAACAAGATGCTGGTGGAGCGCCTCCAGAGGCGAAGGGTCAACGCCGTGGGACTCTCCGGCCTGGACGGCCGTCTGGTGGAGGGGAAACGAAAAGAGGTCGTTATCGCCGTAGAGAACGGCAAGAAGAGGGTCATCCGGGATGACTACGGGGGGATGGTAGAGCAGGTGAACAGGACGCTGCTCCAGATTCTCCTGGATCAGGGCTTCACGCCGGTGATTGCGCCGCTGGCGATCGGCGAACGGGGGGAGGCGCTCAACGTGGACGGGGACCGGGTCGCGGCCCTCGTTGCGACGACCCTCGGCGCCCGCGCCCTGGTCATCCTCTCCAACGTGCCCGGCCTGCTCCGGCACTTCCCCGACGAGAGCACCCTCATCCCCTGCATCCCGGCCGATCAACTGGAGCAGTATCAGGAATACGCCCAGGGGCGGATGAAGAAGAAATTGCTGGGGGCCGGGGAAGCGATCCGCGGCGGCGTCCGTCGGGTCATCCTGGCCGATGGACGGGGGGAACTGCCCCTCCTGCGCGCCCTGGTGGAGGAGAACGGTACGGTTATCTGGGGAACAAATGGTCATGGCGCTCCTGGATGTGCAAATTGAGCAGATGGCGCTCCACACGGAATACCCGGTGACGTCCCCGGAGGAATGGCAGTCGCTGGAGGACCGCCATACCAGCGGCGTCTACACCAAGCGGCCGGTGGTGGTCGTGCGCGGGGAGGGGGCGTACGTGTGGGACGCCGCCGGACGCCGGTATGTGGACTGCGCCACCGGACACGGCGTGGCGCTCCTGGGGCACAGCCACCCGCGGCTGGTGGCGGCCGTCCAGCAGCAGGCGGAGCGCCTCATCACCTGCGCGGAGGCGTTCTACAACGACCGGCGGGCCGAACTCCAGGCCGAACTGGTCGCCCTGATGCCCGGGATGGAGCGGGTCTTCCTCTGCAACTCCGGGACGGAGGCGGTGGAGGCGGCGCTCAAATTCGCCCGGCTGGCGACGGGACGGCCGGGGGTCGTCGCCGCCCGCAACGGGTTTCACGGCCGGACGATGGGCGCCCTTTCCGCCACCTGGCGGCCCGAATACCGACGACCCTTTGAGCCCCTGGTCCCGGGCTTCTCTCACGTCCCGTACAACGACCCGGCCGCGCTGGAAGCGGCCGTTGGCCCCGACACCGCCGCAGTCATCCTGGAAGTCGTTCAGGGCGAGGGAGGCATCCGCCCCGCCGATCCGGCGTACCTGCAACGGGCCCAGGAACTGTGCCGGGAACGGGGTGCGATGCTGGTCATAGACGAAATCCAGACCTTTGGGCGGACGGGACGCATCCTGGCCTGCGAGCATTACGGCCTGGAGCCGGACCTCATCTGTCTGGCGAAGGGGCTTGCCGGAGGTGTACCGATAGGGGCAGTGCTGATCGGGCCGCGCGTGGGGAAACTCCCGCCCAGCGTCCACGGCTCTACCTTCGGGGGCAATCCCCTGGCCTGTGCGGCCGCCCTGGCGACGCTGCGCACTCTTCGGAAGGACTCCCTCCCCGCGCGCGCCGGGGAATTGGGGGCCTGGTTTCTGGCCCGGTTGCGGGCGCTCTCCCTCCCGATCATCCGGGAGGTGCGCGGCCTGGGGCTGATGGTCGGGATAGAACTGCGGCGGCGGGCCCGGCCCTACCTGATGGCCCTGCTCCAGCGCGGCGTGCTGGCCCTCCCCGCCGGCCCGACGGTGCTCCGTTTCCTGCCCCCGCTGGTCATCTCCCCGGACGACCTGGAGTTCGTGGTGCAGGCGGTGGCGGATGCTCTCCAGGCTCCGCCACCCGCCGAAGGGGAAGGCGAAGATGGATGAAGGGACCCTTCTGCGGGAGATGCTGGAAATCTACAGTCCATCGGGACAGGAGGGGGAACTGGCGGCCTACCTGACCGACCGGATGGGGCATCTGGGTTTTGACGTCTCCCGGGACTCCGTCGGCAACGTCATCGGCACGTTAGGAGACGGCCCCCGGGAACTGATGCTCCTGGGCCATATGGACACGGTGGAGGGATGGATTCCCGTCCGTCTGGAGGACGGTCGCCTGTACGGCCGCGGGGCGGTGGATGCCAAGGGGCCGCTGGCGGCGTTCATCGTCGCCGCGGCGCGGGTGGGGCCGCTGCCGGGCCTTCGGGTGCGGGTGGTGGGCGCTGTGGAGGAAGAGGCCTCTTCGCGGGGCGCGCGGGCGCTCCTGGAGCGCTTTGCCCCGGACGCCGTGGTCATCGGCGAGCCCAGCGGCTGGGCCCACGTCACCATCGCCTACAAGGGCAGTCTATCGGTGACGTACCGCCTTCGGGCCCCGCGGTGCCACTCCGCCGCGTGTATCCCGTCCGTCGCCGAGCGGGCGGTGGCCTTCTGGAACGCCGTCACAGACTACGCCCGGCAGCACAACAACGGCGAGCAGTACCGGTTTCACACCCTGGACCCGTCCCTGCGGCAAATTGTCACGCGGGATGATGGGCTGGAGGAAGAGGTGGAGATGCGCCTGACGCTGCGGTTGCCGCCCGGGGTGGACCCCGCCACCCTGCGGGCCCAGATGGAATCCTGGGCCGATGGGGCCGTCCTGCAATTCGGGCCGGTAGACCCTCCGTACCAGGCGGAAAAGTCATCTCCGCTAGCGCGCCTTTTCCTGCAGGCCATCCGGGCCCAGGGCGGGGCACCATCCTTCAAACGAAAGACGGGCACATCGGATATGAACGTTGTCGGGCCGGTCTGGAAATGTCCCATCGTCGCCTACGGGCCGGGCGACTCCGCCCTGGACCACACCCCGAACGAACACTTAGACCTGGAAGAATTCCACAGCGCCATCCGGGTGCTGGAGGACGTCATCCGGGGAACAGCCGGCCTGCGGAATCCTTAATCCGTATTCCGTAAGGGGAGGGGGGATAAAGAACGGGGTTTGCGGGCGGCGGCGAAGCCGCCGCCCGCAAACCCCTCTCCTTCCCCCCTCTCCCCCTGCCCGTCAGGGCATAGGGGGAGAAAAGGAATCCCTGGCAACAAAGAAAACTCGGAACGAACAGATTCCCAACAGGGCAAGGGGTGGGTACAACTTTATGAGAATCAACAACATCAAGAATCTTCGTGGTCAAGCACTACCTAATCCCAACAAGGAGGAACAATGAAAGTCGTATTAGCCTACTCTGGTGGACTGGACACCTCGGTCATCCTGGCATGGCTGAAAGAGCACTACGGCTGTGAAGTTATCACTTTCACGGCCGACCTGGGCCAGGGGGACGACCTGGAAGCCATCCGGCAGAAAGCCCTGCGGACGGGAGCCAGCAAGGCCTACGTGGCAGACCTGCGGGAAGAATTCCTGCGGGAATACGCCTTCCCGACCATGATGGCGGGGGCCAAATATGAGGGGCAGTACCTGCTGGGGACGTCCTTCGCCCGCCCGCTCATTGCCAAATACCAGGTCCAGGTAGCCGCGATGGAAGGGGCCGAGGCCGTCGCCCACGGCTGCACCGGCAAGGGCAACGACCAGGTGCGGTTTGAGTTGACCTACAAGGCCCTCAACCCCCGCCTGAAGGTCATCGCCCCCTGGCGGGAGTGGAATCTCCGTTCGCGGGAGGACCTGCTGGCCTTCGCCCAGGCCCACGGCATCCCCGTCCCGGTCACGTCCCGCTCCATCTACAGCCGCGACGGCAACCTCTGGCATCTCAGCCATGAGGGCGGCCCGCTGGAAGACCCCTGGTACGAGCCGGACGAGGAGATGTTCCAGATGACCGTCTCCCCGGAAAAAGCGCCCGACGAGCCCCATTACGTGGAGATAGAATGGGAAAAGGGCATCCCCGTCGGGATAGACGGCGTCCCGTACGGGCCGGTGGACCTGATGGTCCGGCTGAACGAACTGGGCGGAATCCACGGCATCGGCCGGACCGATATGGTGGAGAACCGGCTGGTGGGGATGAAATCCCGCGGCGTCTACGAGACCCCCGGCAGCACCATTCTCTACACCGCCCACCGCGCCCTGGAGACCATCTGCCTGGACCGGGAGACGATGCACTTCAAGGACATGGTGGCGGTTCGCTACGCCGAACTGGTCTACTACGGCCTGTGGTACACCCCGTTGCGGGAGGCGCTGGATGCCTTCGTCCGCAAGACCCAGGAGCGGGTAACCGGGAGAGTGCGGCTGAAACTCTATAAGGGGAACTGCATCGTGGTGGGCCGCAAGTCCCCCTGCAGCCTCTACCGGGAGGACTACGCGACCTTCAGCCAGGACGAGGTCTACTGCCAGGCCGACGCGCAGGGGTTCATCAACCTCTTCGGCCTCCCGCTGAAAATCCAGGCGCTGGTGAACGGGGCGGAGGAACTTCCTGCATGGGGCGAAGTCATAGCGGCGGCCCAGCAGGAGTCGGTGTCGGTATGATGGGAGGGGCAGGGCTGGCGGGCGGCGCGCGCCGCCCGCCAGCCCCGCTGCCTCCCCCTTCTCTCCGACGTGGGGAGAATTGCTGCACGAATTAGCCACCTGACACTTTCGGCTCATATCCAGACCTCGTGCAGGCAGGGTCTGGCCTTTAGCGCCCCCTCATCCCCCTGGCCCCCTTCTCCCCCGCCGCGGCGGGGGAGAAGGGGGAAAAGAGGGGTTTCGGGGCGGGCGGCCTTCGGCCGCCCGCCCCGAAACCCCT
>Ga0209721_1001840_pt1 | contig 14774 bp, 10 predicted proteins | sample TshhotsprinmetaG_FD_184139 | JGI IMG/M metagenome (GOLD analysis project Ga0209721, IMG submission 184139) | Hot spring microbial communities from South Africa to study Microbial Dark Matter (Phase II) - Tshipise hot spring metaG (SPAdes)... | ecosystem: Environmental > Aquatic > Thermal springs... | reverse complement strand
GCTTGTTCCAGGCTCATTTTTTATTCGCTCTTGTGTTTTTTTGCAATCAGATTGTTCAATTGAATTCGAAGCCATAACTCTTGTATTGTTAGGCTTGACTTTGATATTTTGAGTAAAAAGAGTAGTTGTAGTATCTTTGGCATAACCAAACTTTTTAAATTCACGTTTCTGAACAAATAATTTATACTCTCCCGAAGGTATTTGATTTACCTGTATTGTCAAATCAATATAGCAATTACACCTTGCTTTTTGATTTGAAATATCGAAAAATGTAACATAAATATTATTTTCATCAATATCGATATCGGAAGAATACCTGGCAGCACAATTGGTAAATAAATCATTCACAAAGATTAATATTCTGCTAGCTTTTTGTTCAATATGAATTTTTTCACGAGGTTGGCTAAATAATGATGTGATACAAATAAAGAAAACAAATAATATTTTGAAAGTAACCTTCATATAATATAATTTAAATAATTTGAATTAGTTTTCACATTAATTTTATGATAATTAAAGATAAATCATCTTCAAAATAATCTTTACCAGAAAACCTATAAATTTCATTTAGAATATGTTTTAGCAGGTCTTCTGGACTTAAGTATCTGAAATGTGAAACTAATGCTTTTAGCCTTTCGATGCCGAATTCGTCGTCGTTGTTGCGAGCTTCGATTGCTCCATCAGTAGCCAATAGCAAAATATCGCCAGGACTGAAATCATATGTTTCTTCAATAATATTTGCAGAGAAAAATTCATTCGAACTTGCACCTAATATTATTCCTTTTGTTTTGATTTCAAGCACCCTCTTTTCTTTGTTTGAAAATACTATAAGCGGAAGGTGCCCAGCACGAGCAACTAATAGTTTACTTTGAGAGTAATGAATTTTCGCAACCAGCACAGAAATAAATGCATTTTTTTCTATGTAGTGATAAAGTAATTTATTTGCTTTTATCAATAATTCTTTGGGTTGTAGTTCGAATTCCGATAAAGTGCGAATAATTCCTTGAACTTTTGACATATATAGAGCAGCAGAAGCACCTTTTCCACTGACATCACCAATTATTGCAGTGAAACCATTGTCAGATACATTAATAAAATCGTAAAAATCTCCACCTACTTCATAAGCGGGAATAGTTATCGCTGCAACTTTGATATTATCAGTTCCAGGTAATTTTTGTGGTAGAGAAGACAACTGGATTTTACGAGCAAGTTCAAGTTCGTGCCGCATACGTTCACGAGAAGCCAAATCCTCATATAGCTTTATGTTATCAATAACAACAACTGATTGATTTAAAAAAGACATAATAATGTAAAAATCTTCGCTATCGATTGGTGCTTCGGACAATTTTTCGCCAATTAGAGCAAAGCCGTATATTTTGTCTTTGTGTTTCACAGGAACAATTGCAGAATAGCCTTCTTTCTGAAAGACATGTCGCCAATTTTCTGGCAAATACTCTATTCTTAAAATATTATCAGTTCCACCAATTAATTTTGTAATTTCATTTGCGTTATCATAAACATAATTTAAAATGTCACTGGATATTTCTGAATTGCAATTTGATTGAAGTTTGTCTAAAAGAATAATACATACTTTGTTAAGAAGTAGATAATTCTTCAACTTCTGAGATATTGTCTGAATGAAATCATCAATTGTTATATTTTTTTCAATGATATTATTAAGGTCAAGTGTAAGTTTTTTATAGTCAAAAATAGTGCGATAAAATTTTCGATTTATTAGTTCTAAAGTATTGTTGTAAAATTTAAGAAGTAGAAAAATAAATGTAATAGAAAGAATTATGCTTAGAGTAGTATTATAAAATTGTCTATTTTCTTCATTCAATGGTTTTTCCAACACTTCAATTGAAGTGCCAGTAAAATGCAAGTTAGGATAATTCAAATCAATATGAGCAACAAACCAAATAAAAGCGAATAATAGAGCAAAAAGAGCAATCCTTAGTAAGAAAACTGAGATAATGTATTGATTGTTCTTTCTTATTCTTAAATCTAAATTTAACAAACGATATTTTCCAATAGTATAAATATATGAAAACGGCAAAAGCAAGAGTAATAGATTAATATAAGTTAGATAATATAATTGGAAATACGCCAGAATTGGTATAATAAAAACTACTGTAATATTTATTAGAATAGCGTAATAAATAGGTCTGCCAATTGATTGCATTTGTTTGGTAAGTTTGGACTTCTTAATCTTGAACAACAGAATAATTAAAATTACTATATAAGAAATACCTATTCCGTAAGTAGAGATAGCCCATAGAAAATACAATTTATTGATAAATAGCGGTATCAAAACACATAGAAAAAAGACAGAGCCTAAAATATAAAGAGAACATATAATTTTTCTATTTTTCTCGGCTAACGACTTTAATTCAACGGGGAAATAAAAAAGACTATGAACAAGAAAAGCCAAACCGAATATAGCTGAAAGGTTCGCCAAAGCAAGAATAATAACGTGGATTAAATTGATTTTATAAACAAGAGAAAAAACAGGATTTAATTTTCCTGTAATTGCAAATCCAACCATTAGGAATGCAAAACCTAATAATCTCCCTATAAAGAAATCAATTCGAAAATACCCAATAAAAAAACCGAATGCAATAAATAATAAACCTGTCAAGAAATAGATTATGTGTGAGAAAGAAATACCGAATTTTGCAAGTTCGATATTTAATTTGTATGTTTGACCTTCGCGAAGTATTTCGTATTCTATTTCAGGCACTCTGGAACTTCTCAAAATATAGTCTGCTTCAGCAACAGTAGAAAAATCACTTCCATTGATTTTGGTGATAATGTCGCCTGGTTTTAGCCCTGCTCTATCAGAAGCACCACCAGGCGAAACACTTGTAACAAAAGCAGCAGATGAAAGCTTTACGAAGAAAATATTGTTAAGACTGTCCTTGCTAACAAAAACATTTTTAATGCTTTGCTCCTTAAAACAAAAAACTGTTAATTTTATTGAAGTTTGAGAAGGTTTATCAAAAAGATATTTGTTTATTTTTCCAATTGAATCAATGAGTTTATCTTCTATTTTTAATAATAAATCGCCAACATTTATCTGGTCGATTCTGTTAGTGCTTTGAATATTTTTGATGATATAATACTTTGATATAGGTTCTGTAAATATATTTTCATCTGTAGGCAGAGAAATAGTGTAGAAAAAATTGTAGAAAGTAACAATGACAAAGAAAGTTGCAGTGATAATAAATGCAATTTTATAGTACAATGAATTGCTACTCCTCTCCAAAGAAATACCCTTATATGCAAAAAAACTGAATTATATACCGAAAATTACGAAAAAATATATTAATTGTTTCAAAAGAGTTATGCAAAATTAATGTTTAAACACGAATTATTAATTCTACAAATATAATGAAATATATTTCGTGTAACGTATAAATAGATATTTTATGTTTTATAAATATATTTGCTAATATGTATTTACACTCGTTTATTAGAAAACAAACGTTGAACACTAATATCAATGAATGCTGGAATTTTTTTTCAAATCCTAAAAACATCTCTTTAATAACTCCACCCAAAATGAATTTCGTGATATTGACAGAATTGTCCGAAGAAATATATCCTGGGCTGCTTATTCAATATAAAGTAAGTCCTTTGTTATCTATACCGATGAACTGGGTAACCGAAATCACCCAAGTTAACAAACCATTCTTTTTCATAGACGAGCAAAGATTTGGGCCATATAAGTTTTGGCATCACCAGCACCTTTTCGAAGAGGTACAAGGTAAAGTTGAAATGACAGATATTGTTCATTATAGAATACCATTTGGCTTAATAGGAAATGCTTTTGGAAATTGGCTAATTAAAAGACAGTTAAATAAAATATTTGATTATAGAGCAAAAAAAATGTGTGATATTTTCAAATAATTGATGAATTTTCAAAAGATTGGCTTGATTTATGCATATAAATTTATTATTGTAAAAATTAATGTATTAGGATGCATAAATGAGACATTTTTTGCATTTATTCTTCAAAGAAAACAGATTTTTAATATTATTCTTATTCATAATTTCGATTGTAGATTATTCACCAATTCAGGCACAATTATCAGCCAGTCCTGCAAATTGGAGATATACAAATGGAAGTATCGAAGGAACGAGAAATATAGAAACACGTTCCGGGCGCCAATATTTCGATTCACTACAGATTAAATGGATAACACCTCATATTGCAGGAGATGTGCAACCATTAATTGGCAATATAGTAGCAAACAACAAGATATTCCCCAATATGCCATATTCACCTAACGAAATAGCTGCAGTTGTTGGCGATAGAATTGTAGTCATTGATGGAAGCGGGAAAGTGCTTGTTAATGAAAAACTGCCAGAGGAATTGTATGGAGTAATTAATATTTCTGCATTATTAGATACAAGTTTTGTAGGTCCGAATTACCCATATACATCTCCAACCGTTGTACTCGGATTGGAGACAATAGAAGCCGAACGCAAAGACAGCCTCGCAGTTGCATTTATTGTTGGGTATGACCATCAGGAAAAACGAATAAAGATATTACGAAGATTTTCTATGAACTTAAAAAACAGTTCTAACTATCCTAATGTTTCCGCATCACTTAAACCGATTTACTCTAAAAAGAGTGGCGATGAATTTACTTTGTACGCAACATTCAATATGGCAAATCCAAAGATTGGCAACCAATTTTTCTTCGAACCACCTTATTTACGTGGATTTACACAATTCTCAACATCAAATATTATCTCAAATTTCCCTATGCCTGATATTGGGGATGATATTATTAACCGAATAACAGTCGGTCCAGAAGTGAATATTGGACAACCTTCCATAACGAACAAACTTCTTGGAAGATCGCTTATGTTATTGCCGAATTACCCGACACCGAATTTGACTGAGAGACCTATCCCCAATAATAGCGTTCTTTCTGGAAGCACTTATGCAAACAGACCATATTTAATAAGCATTGATTTATCGGGTTCATTCTTAGTAGAAAATTTTCCGATGATAGATTTAAGCACAATTACAAAAGGAACTCGCCCAAGAATTAGGCCACTGTTTGTCAATATTACTGATAATGCAATGCCTTCAGATAGTTTATTTATTCTTGTGCTTGAAGAATACAATGGGCTAAATGGTTCAAACGGAACATCAAGAATACATTTATTTGATATGAACGGAAATGCTTTGACATCTCCAAACAAGATTACTGAACCACCTTACCTTCCACCAAGTTTTACCGGGAAGCAAAATCATTATTGGTCGGTTGCTGTTGGTAATGTAGATGGCAATCCAAGGAATGAATGGCTTCCATATTTTCCGAATAATCGTGGGAATGAAATAGTTGTTACTCAATCGTCTAAAGAATTTGCTTTTGCTGGTAGCAAATTATTTGTATTGAGGTACAATAGCGGACCAGAGATTGATAAACCTTCGCCTCCGGGAGAATATCTTTTCCCATTTGATACAGTTGCAAGCCAGAGAATAAATGGATGGGTTGCAGCAGTCAATGACTTCGACGGCGATATAAATGATGGCAAGGATGAAATTTTCCTTGTCAATGGTTCGGAACTTATTGTATTGAGGATGAGAGATTATAACTCTCTTGAATTTCGACTTGGAATGCCTTTCGATACTGTATTTACAAGGAATTTCCAAAATCAAACAATTTCAAATATGGCGATTTCTGATATTGATGGCGACGGACGTAATGATATTATTGTTACAACTTTTGATTCTACTTATGTTATTGGAACACCTATTCCACAAACAATTTCAGTATTATCGCCAAAATTTGCAAATGCTTTGCAAAGAGACTACTGCCCTGATGATACAGTTAAAATTTCCTGGGAGAATTATTCAAGCACAGCAAGAGCAATGTTGCTGTTTGCAGAGGTGAAAAATAACGCAATTGTTAAGATTGATACATTATTAAAAAACATTGATAATTCGGCTTCAATAGTTAATTATAATTTTGTTGTAAATGAAAAAGTTATAGGTAAAAGTGGATTTCTAATTGTTGCTTCTGAAACAAATCCAACAGTTAATTTTGATACTACAACCATATTGACATTTAATCGCCCAATAATAGACATTAATAATATCAATAAATTGTCACTCGTAAGTGGTTCTTCAGTCAATATTGATGGAACTGCTCTTTGTGCTGATAGTGTAGTTTTCCATATTTCCAATGATGGACTGAATTGGCATAAAGTTGGAGTTGCCGATGTAGCGAACAGCCAATTTGCTACACAACTGTCAATCCCGTGTTTAGAAGTGTTTAGTTGTTTAGAAAAAATTTCAGACTTATCATATTTAATGAAGTTTGAAATTCATAAAGGTGGCTATGTTGATACAACAAATATTTTGAATTTGCCTGTAAGACCTGCTAAATTCCCAATCACTTGGGACACATCTACAACAAGCGACCCAACAATTACTTTCAAGTGGAGTGTTCTCGATATGCCGTCTGAAATTGATAGCTTACATTTTCTAATTTCAACTGATGGCAAAAAATATTCAGAAATGGACAGATTTTCAGCAGGTATAGAAAAGTACAAATGGCACGTTCCATTGAACACACCCGACACTTTATATATTCGTTTTTGTGCAGCAGATAATTGCATAATAATTGACACTGTAATTTCGAAATATCAACCCAAATATATTATTTCTGTTGCTCCAAATCCAATGCGGCTTGGAGAAATGATGGAGTTAGTATATAAAGTATCGAAAGAAACTTACGTCAAAATTAGAATATTTGACCAGAGCAATAGATTAGTCCGTGAAATACAAAAAGATGTTTATCGAATACCGAATACTGCATATTGCGATTTTTGGGACGGACGATTATCTGACGGTACTCCTGTTGCAAACGGTTTATACTACATTCGTTTAGAATTAGACGATGGTTCTTTTGAAATATATCCGATTTACGTAAGAAAATAATCATTTATTACTAGATAAGCCAATAGAATAAAAATCAAGAACTTCTTCGAACTTATATTGAGATAAAGGATTTGGTGGGAATTCTTCTGCATTACCTTTGCAACGAATGTATTCAAGCATTCCTTGCTGTTGCCAGAGATATTTTTGCTCTATGTGTGGGAAATGGCGGCTTAATTTACTGTAAATACTCAAAGTAGGGGTTGACCAGAACCACGTCAAAAGACAAATTCTTGCGGCATCATCCGCAATACAAATTGAAAGCGGTAGCACAACATTCAGAACTAATTCTCTTCTGAGTGCAGCACCTTCTCGAGAAATTTTAGATTTCATTAAATCAACTAAACTCAAAAAAATATCGAATACTTCGTTATTCTTGATTTTATTCAAAAAAGGGAGAATAAGTGAATTATCTAAATTGTACAAAATGTCATTAAAATGATTATTGTCATATATGGGTCTGCGTCTTTTTTTTCTGTAGTTATCTAAAAATTTGTAAGCAGCTATTTTAAGGGCGTCATTTATATTGTTATTGTTCACCAACGGCATAACTTCGGCAGATTTTCTTAAAATTCTTACTAATGCGTAATGCTGTAAATCAAGTATTTGATTTATTATTTCATCTTTATCAACACTATCATCTATTTTTATAGATTCAATTTCTTTTTCAGCAATGACAAGTGTTTCGAAATTTTCATTTATTATGGTATCATTATTACAAACAATATGCAAAAAAACGTTTTGATAAAGTTGATTTATAGAGTGATTATGATAAAGCCAATCCAATGAATTTTTATGAAACTCAACCTCTCCTGTAACAATTTTACCGTCAAGAAGAACCCCAAAATTAGTGAAATCAGGACCTTCATATGGATTAATCCGTCCGGGAGAAAGCACTTGCAATTGCTTACCGCTTTCAGTAATCCATACACGTGATGGTTCGGAAAGCAATTTTTGCAATCGTTTCTGCAATTGCAATTCGTTCATTTCATTCTTCGACTTTTTTCAACAAATAACTTCTAAAAGAATAAATTCCTATACTATCGATAAACACTAAATCCTCGCTGTATATTGTTGGGATTGGTCTTTTACGTTCGGCAACAAACAGTAAATTCCATCGTTTAAATAACAAATTATTGAAAATGATGTTTTCGCTTTTTGTGAAAGTATAAGTATTTTTCCAGAATAAAGTCTCTGAACCAATGTTTTTGTTAAATTCAATTTGCTTTGAATGAAAATCATTAAGTTTTTTTGGAATTTCGAACATAAACACAAAAAAATCAGATGGATAGCTGGGCGAAACAAAAGGATGTTTCTTTGTTCCGAAAAGATAAGAACTATCAGTAATAGCAATCCCGAATTCTGTGTATCTTGGGAAACCATTATCGAGTTCTTTCCATTCCAGTGTATAGGTTGGGAGTTTAGATTTAGAAATAGTATCCCAAAATTCTATTACCCATTCGCTTGTATCAAAATTTGTAACAAAAAACGATGCTTCAACACTGTTTTTTTCGTAAGTCCAGATTTTACCTAATCTTACATTGAATAAATAATTTTCTTTTGGAATAACTGGTTCATTTGAGTTATTGCTATCTGAACAAGAAACAAAAAACAATATTAGAAATATTATAAAAATTACCTTGCTCATTGAAATAATCCATTATTGGAGAAATAAAAATAAATAATATTATTAAAAAAGCAAAAAAAAACTTAATTTGAAACTTATATTACACTATGATTAAGTAATTTTGGATAATCGATGGTATTTAATGAAAATTAATACACATTTTGAATTTACAACATCCCAAAAAAAAATTTTACGCCGAATTATACTCATAATAGGCATGCTGTTTTTGATAAGTATAATCAGTATTTTGCTGGGTTTTTTTTCTCAACAAATATTTTTAGTAGTGCTTGGATTGAGTTTAACAATAAATATTGCTTATTGTTTGACAATTTTTTTTGCTGAAGAGAACAAAAATCAATATCCTGATTATTTATTTCAATATGGATATACTAAATTTGAAAGCATATTTATCGTAGTTCATTTATTATTGTCATTACTTATTTTTATAATAACAATTTACTTAACAACTGTTTTCAGTATTTCTTCAAATATCATTAAAATAGACAATCTAATTTTACTCCTTGGTTTTATTTTTTTGAACTCTATGTTTATTTTTTTACTTAAGAATTTCTTTGATAAGAATATTATCGATGCTAAAAATAAAGACTTGATATACAATTTCATTGTATGGAAAAATACTTTGATAATGTTCTTTGTTTGTTTTATTTTTATTTTTATTTTTATTTTGATTGTCATTCTATTCTATCAAGCAGAAAAATCTGAATTTTTAAGTTATTTAGATAAGATATTAGCAGGAATTTTGTCGCTGTATCTATTTACTATACCTATTTTAAATATTAGGTTTGCTATTGATATTCTTTTAGATAAGCCTGCAAGCGATGAAATACAATTCAACATTCTATCGGTAGTAGTAGATAATATAAAAAACTATTGTGAATTTCGGAGTTTACAAGTTCGCTATGCAGGAAAGAAACTACTCATAGAAATAGAAGTTGTTTTGCCATATGATTTCACAATTGAACAAAAATATGAGTTAGAAAAGCGTTTTGATAAACAAATCAAGGATATCTATTCAAATTCAATTACTCGCTTATACGTAATTCCCTGTAATAGGGATTGCTCTGAAAACGACCAATTAAATTGTCCTATAAAAAACAAACAATAAATAATAAGGATGTTTGCTAAAAATCATTTAGCAAACATCCAATAAGTAGAATTAAATAGTTGATAAAAATATCCCCTATTTGAAATTCACTCTAACACCCGCGTAAAACATACGACCAATTATTGGTCCCCAAATCATCGAACTATCGAAGTGGTTAGAGAATGGATTAAGAGCATCTAAAATTGGGTTTTTCTGAACAAAGTTGGTGAGATTTTCACCACCAATATAAATGTCGAATAGCTTAAATCGCTTTGTTATTTGAGCATTAACGATTGTAAAATCTGGGAAATTTTTCGCAAGACGGAGATTTTCTGGGTTTTGTTCTGTGTTTGGCAATCTACCTCCCCCATTGTACTCAACAGTTAAATCGAAATTCCAGCTGTTGTCAGGGGTATCATACATAACATTAAAATAACCTTTATGTGGGCTTTGAAGTGGCTTCTTTTCTAGTTTACCATTGTAAGTTGTTTTCACGTCGTTTAGTCTATATGCAGTTGTAAAAAATAGTTTTTGTATAGGTTCGAACTGCAAGTCAATTTGAAAGCTATTTGAATATGATTTACCATCAAGATTATAAAAATGAATCGCATTAGGTGAACGGTCTAAATCAGTGATTACTTGATTAATAAAATCGGTTCTATAATATTCAGCATTTAGCGTAAAGTTAGTCCCCAAAAGATTTAAAACAGTGGATATATTTATTCCATAGTTCCAAGCTTCTTCTGGATTTAGTTTTTCATCTATGATAAAGTCACGAGAGCTTGCAAGAAAGCCAACATTTTCAGCATAAATATGTGCAAGACGGTATCCTTTACCAACCGAAGCTCTAATTGTAGTAAGTTCGTCAAATGCATAGCGTAAGTGAAATCTTGGAGTTAGAAATGTTTTATAACCATTTGGGAAATCAGCCCTAATTCCAAGCAAAATTGTCAAATCGTTAATACTTCCAAAATTCCATTCAGCAAGAACGCCTGGTATGGATTCGTATTTACTGATTAATGAATTATCTAAATATTCAATGTAATTATCGTATTGGTAACTTGTGCCTAAGGTAAGTCCATTTTCTTCTAAAGGTTCAAATTGATAAAGAATATTTGTATAGAAAGAATTTTGCTCACCATTATATAACCTTTTTCCGTAGTTTGATTCGTGTTTGTGATGTGTAAATGAAACTATTGTCCCAAGACTGGAAAAAGGCTCATCATTAAAGACAATACCATTTTTTGTAAATGCTTCATATCTATGAGTTTTAACCTTAATTCCATAATAATTTGCATTGTTATTATTAAAATAGCCTTTTTGACCACCTTCACGATTTTCTATTAATGCACGTGCACCCGTAACAGATTCGAACATTTCACTTTCATATTTCCAGCGATTTTGGAAATTCAGCATAGATACTTTAGGTTTATCAATAAATAAATCGTTATTTTTATCAATGGCATTCTGGTAATAATTCACGTGAGCAAGTAACATAGTTGAAATTTTGTCATCTAAACGGAAAGTATGATATGAATTTAGTTCGCTTCGCCCCATCACATCACCATAAACATTGATATGAGTAGGTTCATAGTTTTCAGGTTTCTTGTATTCAATATTGATTTGTCCAGTAATAGATTCAAATCCGGTTGTAACTGACGCAGAACCCTTTGATACTTGAATTGATTCCATCCAGGGTCCGGGGACATACAACAAACCATAGATAGAACCTAATCCTCGAAGTGATGGTATTTTTTCAATCAATAATTGTGAATATGTACCAGCAAGCCCAAGCAACTGTATTCTTTTTGCACCAGAGATTGCATCACTATATTCGACATCGACTGAAGGACTTACTTCGAAGCTCTCAGCTAAGTTGCAGCAAGCTGCTTTGTGCAAACCTTTTGTAGTAATTGTCTCAGTTTTTACTGCATTTGAATGCGATATTTCAATAGCAGATTTTTCACCGACCACATTAACAGTTTCAGTTTTTAAACTTGGTACAAGAACAACTTCAATTTCGCCATCATAATCGTGAACGTGCAGAGTGTCACGTTCGTATCCAACAAAGCTTACAACAATGAAATGTGCTTTCGGAGGCAATTCCATTTTAAAAAAGCCATTATTATCGGTAAATGTTCCCTGATTGCTTCCAATTATTGCAATTGAAGCTTTTGGAAGAGGCTTTTTCTGATTGTTTTCATCAAGTCCGAACACCCTTCCAGAAATTGTTTCTGAAAACAAATTTGAATGCAGAATTAGAAAAATAACGAAGATTTTTAATATGATTTTCATTTTTAGTTCTCCTTTAAAATAATTATTAACAATAAAATCAAAATAGATTTTATTAAGAAATCCTAAATGTAGTAAAGGAGAACTAAACTAGATTAGATGAGAAGTAAATTGAGGAAAATATTATTTTTTGTTTCAGATATTTATAAAAGTCAAAGCTTTCAGAGACATTGAATTCGGAGGCAATTACATCATAATAATGAGGTAAGTTGTAATCAACTTTATGAGTAAAATGAAATGTATTGGTAGAGAAATTAGAATTTTGCAAGGATTTTTCAGAGAGGACAAGATATTTTTCACCATTTTGGCAGCACTTTAAATCTCTGATAGCGAGAAAATCATTGTTTCTTTCAGTAAAATGATTGCAACATAAATTTGAATGATTGGCTGCTGAATTAGTATGATGGTGGTCGCAGCAAATGTGGTCTTTGCAGGTAGCAGCCTCAGCAGATAAAGCAACGACAGCAGAATTTGTTGAATTGCAATAATGCAGATAAACATTTACTCCAATATTTGAAGTAAAGAGACTAATTATTTGCAATATTGCAATTACTTTGAACATTTCAATAAATCATAAATAGCTAAATAATAGCAAAATTATTAAATATAATTATAATAACAAAAACGAATTATCCTACATTTTCATTTACAGGATTATTCGATAAAGGAATATTAGCAGAAGATTGGCTATTACTAACAATTGGAGAACTTATATTGACTGTAGGCTTGCGAGCAGTAATTTTTTCTTGAACAGTAAGTGGAAAGGCACTTGCAAGTTTGTTTTGAACAACAGTTGGTGTTTCTCCGATTTGAACAGAACGAACACCGTCAATAATTACCGAGAGAAGAAACATTTCTTTGTTATGGAGATTTTGTAATTTGTCGGCGATAGGCAACCAAACAATATTTGCCATCAAAATCCCCCACATAGTAGCAATAAAAGCAGTAGCAATATTGTGAATCAATATATTTGGGTCAGATCCAACTGATGCTAATGTATGAATTAACCCCATAACGGTACCAATAATACCCATCGTAGGAGAATATCCACCAAGTTTATTGAAAAGACTTATGTAGGTATTATGTCGCTCTGTAATAGAATTGACTTCTGCTTCATAAATCTGTATTAAAGTCTCCTGATCAGCACCATCAATACAGGCTTGGAAAAATTTCCTCATATAAGGATGCTCTACTTTATTGAGCTTATCTTCTAAAGAGAGAATCCCCTCGCGGCGAGAAATTGCTGAAAAAGAGACAATTTGATTAATAATTTTTTGGACGTCATACTGATGTGGGGAAAAGGTAGCAAGTAAAACATTCGGAATTTTCTTAAACACTTCCCAAGAGCTTCCTGCAAAACCAGCAGCAAGAGTTCCACCAAAAACAATCAACATTGCCGGTAACATAAAAAGAGTGCCACTACCGCCTCCTTCCCAAAAGTAAGCGCCAAAAATTGCTATTAACCCGGCTATAATTCCCAGCAATGTATTAGATTTCATTCAAAATAAATATATTTTACATTAATATTAATAAATTTTAGACTGAAAAATGCAAAAAATATTGAAAATTACCTTAAAAAATCCATTAAACTTTTTTGAAGAAGATTTGAGCCAATTTGAAGAGAGTACTGAAGAGCAATTTCCTCTAATCGTAAATCCATGGTAACCTTTGCATAATCAGTATCTTCATTTACAGTTTTAAGCTCTTTGTATCTAATAACCTCTTCGCTCATTTGCGAAGATATGTTTTCCATTCGGTTGCGTCTTGCAGAAAGTTGAGCTGTTAAATTGTTAAGTTTTTCATTAGTAACGGCTAATTTAGATTGAAGATCGTTTAATACTTCAACATCAAATTTAGATAACGAGTCGGTAGGCTGACGAGGCGAACCATCTGAATTAAAGGAAAGAATGTTGTATATTTTAATTATATTCTCGAAAAACTCAATTCCGCCGGATCCAAACATTTCATCAGCTGTTACATTGATTTTTTCTGTGGATTTAGAATCTTTGTTAATAATTCTATCTTCGAAATTACCTTTGAAATAAACTTTAAGACCTGATGGATTATCAGGAGTTGATTGTTCCTGAACAATTTCAAATGGGAAATTTGTTGACTGTGGAGGTTCTGGAGTAATGGAATCGACAGTAGATTTTGTTCCAGAAAATAATAATTTTCCGTTAAAATCAGCATTCGCATCCTTAATAATGTCTTCGAGCAATCCACGAATATTAACACCTATAGAGTAGGTATTTCCAGCTGCTCCAGCATGTGTAGCATCAATGGTCAATTGTCGAATTTCACCAATTTTGTCGGAAATAGACTGCAATTTATCTTCTGATGCTTGCATTTCTCTGATAGATTGATCGATTATATACTTATATTTTTCGTTTTCAGCAATAAGAAAATCCATATTTTTAACTCGTACAAGTTTTTCTGGAGCATCGGCAAGATTGACAATGTTTTTGCCAGTAGAAAGGCGAATTTCATTTTTATACTTACTATTTTGGATATTATCCAAATTTCGCAAGTATGTATTAACTGTCAATCCATTTGAGATACGCATAAAGCACTCCTTCTACTATCTGCCAAGATTAATTATAGTAGAGAGCAAATCGTTTGTAACATTAACAATTCTCGAAGCTGCTTCGAAAGCTTTCTGAAAACGAATAAGATTAACAGCTTCCTCGTCTACATTGACACCAATGACTGACTCGCGTTGATTGGATAGCTGCTCAGCAACAAGTCTTGTTGTATCTTTTCCAGTAGTCGCCTCACGACTTAAAGTGCCGATT
>Ga0209721_1001837_pt1 | contig 14784 bp, 14 predicted proteins | sample TshhotsprinmetaG_FD_184139 | JGI IMG/M metagenome (GOLD analysis project Ga0209721, IMG submission 184139) | Hot spring microbial communities from South Africa to study Microbial Dark Matter (Phase II) - Tshipise hot spring metaG (SPAdes)... | ecosystem: Environmental > Aquatic > Thermal springs... | reverse complement strand
CTCGTCGCGCACCCCAATTTGGCGCTGGCGCAGCTCCATGACGCGCTGCAGCTGGGCGCTGGCCTCCGCCTCACCCAGCGCTTGCAGGCCGTCGTTGACCTGCTTTTCCAGTTCGTCCACGCGCGCCTTGGTGGCCTGGATCTGCCGCTGAAAATAGTCGAGCAGACCCGGTGTCTCGGCAAACTGGATGGTGGCCCGGGTCCGCCCTACCTGCATCCGGGTATGGTTGGCCCAGCGCTCGGCGTTGAGTGCCAGTGTCTGCAGCGTCTGCGCGCGGTAGGCCGCGCCTTCGGTGGCACGGGCCGCCACCAAGGCAGTGGCCAACACCACCACCAGCAAGGCCATCATCGTGCCAAAGGCCAACATCAGGCGCTTGCTTATCGACACATGTTTCAGGTTCATGCGGCGTTCTCCTGCAACGATCGAGTGGGGCAGACGAATACGGGTTAGCCAGCGGTGCGCTCAGGCAACAGGCGCAGGGGGCGTGCGCCGGCGCTCGGGGCCGCGGTAGGTGGAAGGGTCGCCGTGCCCGCGCACCTGGGCAGGCGCCAGCGGCGGGTGGGTGCCGTCTTCGGCGGGCAGACGAAACACCTCAACCATCCGTGCCAACCGTTCAGCCTGCGCGCGCACGTGGCTGGCGGTGTCGCTGCTGTGCGCCACCAGTCGGGTGTTTTGCTCGGTCATCTGGTCCACTTCGGCAACGGCCGCGTTGATCTGCGCCAGCCCTTGCGCTTGCCGCTGGGTGGCGGCCGAAATATCGGCAATGAAGGAGGAGACTTGCTCGGCGTTGGCCACGACTTCGCGGATGGTGCCGCCAGCGCCGTGCACCTGCTCGGTGCCGGCGCGCACCTTGTCCACACTGGCTTCAATGAGGGCCTTGATTTCGCGCGCGGCCTGCGCACTGCGCTGCGCCAGCGCCCGCACTTCGCCGGCCACCACCGCAAAGCCACGGCCGGCCTCGCCCGCGCGCGCTGCCTCCACCGCCGCGTTGAGCGCCAGGATGTTGGTCTGGAACGCAATGCCGTCGATGACGCTGGTGATGTGGGCGATTTTTTCGCTGGAGGCGCGGATGTCGTCCATGGTGGTGACGATGGCACCGACCGCTTGCCCACTGCGGTCGGCGGCGTCGGCGTTGCGCTGCGCCAGCGCGATGGCGGCTTGGGCCGCGTCCCGGGTGGCGCCCAGGCTTTGGGTCAACTCGGCCACGCTGGCCGCGGTCTGGCGCAGGTGCTCGGCGGTCTGCTCGGTGCGCTGGGCCAGATCGCGGCTGCCACTGGCCACGCCTTCGGCGGTGTGGCGCAGGCGCTCGGCGGTGGTGCGCACCTCACCCACCGTGCGCGCCAGCGCCGTCTGCATATCGGCCAGACTGCGCATCAGCTCGGCCAGCTCGTCGCGCCCCCCTACGTCGGGTCGCGTCGTCAGGTCGCCACGGGCGATGGCCACCGCCATGCCCTGCGCCTGTTGCACCGGCACCACGATGCTGCGCATATTGGCCCAGGTGGTAGGAGCCACCACCAACAAGGCCAGCAAAGCCGCCACGAGCAAGGCACCGATGGACTGCCATTTGAGTTCTTCACCGCGCTCGGTCAGGCGGATCATCTCGGTGGCAAACGCCTCCCCGCTTTTGCCCGCCGTGGCCTCCCAGGCCAGGGTCAGCGCCTCGTGCTGTGCGATTTGCATGTGATGCACGGCCCACACGCCCACGCCCACCAGCGCCAGCAACAGCGCCAGCACCACGCCGATGGCGCCGAGCATGCGTACGCGCACGCTCCACCGCCGCATCCAGCCGGTCGATTCACCCATGGTGTTCTCCGCGTTCAGGCGCCGTCCGTCAGCCCCATGTCGGGGCTGCCCATCAGCGCCTCGATGTCCATCAGGATCAACATGCGCTCTCCCACACTGGCGATACCGGTGATGAAGGCGGTATCGACGGTGCTGGAGGTCATCTCGGGCGCTGGCCGAATCTGCTCGCGCGGCAGCTCCAGCACGTCGGACACCGAATCGACGACGACACCGACGACCCGACCCTTGACGTTGAGCACGATCACCACCGTCAGGCCGTTGTACTCGACACTGGCGCAGCCCAGCTTGATGCGCAGATCGACCACCGGCACGATGACGCCGCGCAGATTGACCACGCCGAGCATATGCGAGGGCGCGTTGGCGATGCGCGTCGGCGGCTCGTAGGAGCGGATCTCCTGCACACGCAGGATATCGATGCCGTATTCCTCGGCCCCGAGACGGAAGGTCAGGTATTCGGCACCGGAGGCATGCGCCCCAACGGCGGGCGCGGCGGCAGCGACGGCAGACATCGGTTCTCCTTGAGGTGGATGACAAACCACCGTCCACCCGCTGCGCGCTGGCCACGGCAGCGGCAGCAGGCGAGATGCGGTCCGGATCAGGCGTAGATTACCTCAAAACCCGGCCTCTGCTAGCCGGAAATCGCACCGAGCCGACCGGCTGCTGTACCGAGATCACGGATTGCGCGTCACCATGTGCGGGTTGGCACGGCCCCCGTCCGCTATCCCATGAGCCCGCAAACCCCTGCTGCACCGCCCGCCATCGGCGGCAGCCGCTGGTGCATCTGTTGGCAGCGCTGGTGGCCTTAGCCGGCAGCGCCCATGGCGGCCAGTCCGGTCCGCCCAACCCGCGCCGGCTGCAGCGCGAACGCGTCGCCGCCTGGGTGCGCGGCGTGGTGTCGAACCGCTGGCGGGTGCGCGCCCTGTCGTTGGATCGCGCCGGCGTGCAACACCTGGTGCTGATGGGCGAGCCGCCGCCGACGGCGGGCCGGGCGGTGGGGTCGACGCCGCAAGCCGCGCGGCTGCAAGCCAAGGTGCCACAGGAAGCGGCGCACGCGCTGGGGCTGCAAGTGCGCGCGCTGTACTGGCGTGGCGCGCAGCGGCCAGCAGCACCCCAACCGGCCGGCGACGACGCGCACGCGCTCAGTGCCCCTCGAAGCTGACCAGGGTAAACAGCGGCAGCCCGGCCTCCTGCAGCCGCTGCACGCCACCGAGCTCGGGCAGCGCCACGATGGCCGCACCTTCCGTCACCCTGGCCCCCAGCTTTTCCAGCAGCTTCTTGCCGGCCATCATGGTGCCGCCGGTAGCGATCAGGTCGTCGATCAGCAGCACGCGGTCGCCGGGCTGCACAGCGTCGGTGTGCAGCTCCACGGTGGCGCTGCCGTACTCCAGCTCATAGGTCTCTTCTACCGTGGTAAAGGGCAGCTTGCCCTTCTTGCGGATGGGCACGAAGCCCACGCCCAGCTCGTAGGCCACCACCGAGCCGATGATGAAGCCGCGTGCGTCCAGCCCGGCGACGACGTCCGGGCGCATGGCGCGATCCATGTAGCGATGCACGAAAGCGTCGATGAGGACGCGAAAAACCTTGGGGTCCTGCAGCAGCGGGGTGATGTCGCGAAACTGCACCCCCGGTGCCGGCCAGTCGGGTACGGTGCGGATGTGGGCTTTGAGGTAGGCGGCGGTGTCCATGACGCCGATTATCCGGCCAGCAGGCGCGCTTCGGCCAGTGCCAGCGCTTCGGGCACGCCAAACAGCACCACGGCGTCGCCGCCCTGCAGCGCCAGGTCGTCGGTGGGGGCCTGACGCTGCCCGCCGGCGCGGCGCACGCTCATCACGCGCACGCCCAGGGTGTCCAGGGCCAGATCGCCCAGCGTGCGGCCCACGGTGGGGCCGGCGCGCGGCACCACCACGGTGGCCAGCCGCTCGTGCTGCGCCTCGTCGGTGTCGTCGTCGGCACCGTGAAAGTAGCCGCGCAGCAGTTGGTAGCGCGCGGCGCGCTGCTCCTGCACCAGCCGCACCACGCGTCGCAGCGGCACGCCCACCAGCGCCAGCGCGTGGCTGGCCAGCATCAGGCTGGCTTCCAGTGCCTCGGGCACCACTTCGGTGGCGCCGGCCGCCTGCAAGCGCGCCAAGTCGGTGTCGTCCACGGTGCGCACCACCACCGGCACATGCGGGGCGTGCTCGCGCACGTGGTGCAGCACCTTCAGCGCGCTGGGCGTGTCCAGATAGGTGATGACGACGGCGGCGGCGCGCGACAGACCCGCCGCCTTGAGCGCCTGCAGCCGCGCGGCGTCGCCAAAGACCACCGAGTGGCCCGCAGCGGCGGCCTGGCGCACGCGGTCGGGGTCGAGGTCCAGCGCCATGTAGGGCATGCCCTCGGCGTCGAGCAGACTGGCCAGGTTTTGGCCGCAGCGCCCGTAGCCGCAGATGATGACGTGCCCCTGCGTACCGATGGCGCGGCGTGCAATTTGTGTCATCTGCACCGACTGCATCAGCCAGTCGCTGCCCACCAGGCGCCCGACCAGCGTATTGCTGTGCTGGACAATGAGCGGCGTCAGCAGCATCGACACCACCATCGAGGCCAGCGTGGGGTTGAACAGCGCCGGCGGCACCAGGCCATTCTGGTTGGCCAGCTGCAGCAGCACCAGACCGAATTCCCCCGCCTGCATCAGGTACAGCCCTACGCGCAGCGACACGCCCAGCGGCGCGCCGAACGCATGGGTCACGGCAGTGATTAGCGCCACCTTGAACGCCAGCGACAGCGCCAGCAGCAGCAACACCAGCGGCCAGCGCTCCAGCACCACGCGCCAGTCCAGCATCATGCCGATAGTGATGAAAAACAGCCCCAGCAGCACGTCGTGAAAGGGGCGGATATCGGTCTCGACTTGGTGCTTGTATTCGGTCTCGGCGATCAGCATGCCGGCCACGAACGCCCCCAGCGCCAGGCTCAGGCCCGCGTGCTCGGTCAGCCACGCCAGCCCCAGCGTGACCAGCAGCAGGTTGAGCATGAACAGTTCCTGGCTCTTGCGCCGCGCCACCAGCGTTAGCCACCAGCGCATCAGGCGCTGGCCACCGGTGAGCAACAGCGCCAGCAGCGCGCCCGCCTTCAGCAGCGCCAGCGCCAGCGCCCACAGCAAGTCGTCGGGGTCGGCCCCCAACGCCGGAATCAGCACCAGCAGCGGCACCACGGCCAAGTCCTGAAATAGCAGGATGCCGACGATGCGCTGGCCGTGTTCGGACTCCAGCTCCAGCCGGTCGGCCAGCAGCTTGACGACGATGGCGGTGCTGCTCATGGCCATCACGCCACCCATGGCCAGCGCCATCTGCCAGTGCATCTGCCACCACTGCGGCAGCAGCCAACCCAGCAGCAGCGACGCCGCCGTCGTCAGCAGCACCGTCAGCCCCACCTGCGCTGCGCCCAGCCCAAAGACGTGCCGCTTCATGGCGCGCAGTTTGGGCAGGCTAAATTCCAGCCCGATGGCAAACATCAAAAACACCACGCCAAACTCGGCCAGGTAGCGCAGTCCAGCCGAGTTTTGCGCCAGCGCCAGCGCGTGTGGGCCGATCAGCACGCCCACCGCCAGATAGCCAATCATGGCCGGCAGGTGCAGCAGCCGACACACCACCACCCCCAGTACGGCGGCCAGCAGGTACAGCAGGGCCAGATCGAGCGCGTTCATCGGAGTGCAATCTTACGGGGTTGGCCACGGGCGGCGGGCGAACCTGCGGCGCGGCGACACTCGGCTGGGACCGTCGTGACGCTGCGGGATGACGCGTTGGCGCGCGGACGGATAATGCGGGGCATGTCTTCTGCGTTTTCCTCTGGTACGGATGACCGCTCTGCTGCGGTGCAGGACAACAGCACACCGCCGCGGGGTGGTGCGGTGGATTCGGAACACGAGCCGCCCGCCAGCACCACCACCAGCACCTCTCCGACCAGCCCTGAGGTGCGCGTCGGCGCCAAGGTCGGCACGGCACCAGACGACGACACGCTGCTCGCGCTAGGGCGCGAGGCGCTGACCATCGAAATCCAGGGCTTGCAGGCGCTGGCCGCGCGGCTGGATGGGCGCTTTGCGCAGGCGGTGCGCACACTGCTGGCCTGCCGTGGACGCGTCGTCGTCACCGGCATGGGCAAAAGCGGCCACGTGGGGCGCAAGATCGCCGCCACGCTGGCCTCCACCGGCACGCCGGCGCTGTTCATGCACCCGGCCGAAGCCAGCCACGGCGACCTAGGCATGATCACGCCCGCCGACGCCGTGCTGGCGATGAGCAACTCCGGCGAAAGCGACGAGCTCACCATCATCGTGCCGCTGATCAAGCGCATGGGCGTGCCGCTGGTGGCGATGACGGGGCGGGCCGATTCGACGCTGGCGCGCCATGCCGACATCGTGCTGGACACCGCGGTGGCGCGCGAAGCCTGCCCGCTAAACCTGGCCCCCACGGCCAGCACCACTGCACAGCTGGCCATGGGCGACGCGCTGGCGGTGGCGCTGCTGAGCGCGCGCGGCTTTCGGCCCGACGATTTTGCACGCTCGCACCCGGGCGGGGCGCTGGGGCGGCGGCTGCTGACGCTGGTGCGCGACGTGATGCGGCCGCTGCAGGCCACCCCGCGCGTGCCGCCCGAGGCGCCGCTGGTGGAGGTCATGCGTGAGATGAGCGCCAAGGGGCTGGGGGCCACCGCCATCGTGGACGAATCTGGGCGGCCCATCGGCATCTTTACCGACGGCGACCTGCGGCGCTTGATCGAACGCCATGTGGGCGAAGACCTGCGCGCACTGACCGCGCAGGCCATTATGCACCCGCAGCCGCGCACGGTGCGCCCGGCGATGCTGGCAGTGGAGGCGGCGGCCCTGATGGAAACCCACCGCATCACCAGCGTGCTGGTGGTGGATGACACACAGCGGCTGGTGGGAGCGTTGAACCACCATGACCTGATGCGCGCGAAGGTGATCTGATGACCCCGGTACTGCGCTTTGCACCCGAGCTGCTGCTGCGTGCCCAGGACGTGCGGGTGGCGTTTTTCGACGTCGATGGCGTGCTGACGGACGGCGGCCTGTACTATGGGCCACAGGGCGAAGAGCTGAAGCGTTTTCACACGCTGGACGGCCACGGCCTGAAGCTGCTGCAGCGCGCCGGTATCGAACCCGCGGTCATCTCCGGACGCGACGCCACGGCGCTGCGGCTGCGCCTGCAGGCGCTGGGCGTGCGCCACGCCCGCTTGGGCACCGAAGCCAAACGCGCCGCGGCACAGGAGGTGCTGGAGGTGCTGGGACTGGACTGGTCGCAGGCCGCCGCCATCGGCGACGACTGGCCCGACCTAGCGCTGCTGCAGCGCTGCGCGCTGGCGGTGGCGCCCCCCACCGCGCACGCCGAGGTGCGCGCGCGCGTGCACCACGTCACGCAGGCGCTGCCCGGCAGCGGCGCGGCGCGCGAGTTCTGCGATCTGCTGCTGGCGGCCAGCGGCCACTACCGCGCGCTGCTGCAGGAGGCACTGGACGCATGAGGGGCGCGACTATCCAGGGAACGGGGCGCTGCCAGGCCCTGTGGGATCGGGTATCGCTGTACCTGCCGGTGCTGTTGATGGGCGCGCTGGCGCTGGGCAGCTACGCCATCGTACAGCGGGTACCGATGCCGGCAACCCCGACCCCGCAACCGCCGCTGGCGCAGGGTCAGCCCGACTATCGGCTGGAGAACTTCGTGTGGCACCGCTACGGGCCCGACGGCCAGCTGGTGCTGACCGTGCACGGCCGCCAGCTCGACCACTTCCCGGTCAGCCAAGACAGCCGTGTCCTGCAAGCCCGCCTGATACGCTACGACCGGCGGCGCGGCCTGCGCACCGAAGCGCGGGCCGACACCTTGCACACCGACGACGAGCGCCGCGCCTACCGACTGGAGGGCGACGTACACGTGGTGCGTGAGGCCATGCCCGCAACGCCACGGCCAACGACCACGCCGCGCCTGACCATTGCCGGTGAGACGCTGACGTGGCTGACCGCAGAGCGACTGCTGTTGTCGGAGCAGCCAGTGCGGATCACCCGCGGCACCGACACCCTGCACGGCAACCGTCTGCGCTACGACGAGGCCAGCGGCGTGCTCGACCTGCAGGGACAGGTGCGAGCCACCCTGGTGGCCCGCAGCGCTGCGCGTCAGTAGCTGTCGCGACGGCGCCCGGCGCCGTAGGGGCTGCGGAACTGCCCTTCGCCGCCGCCAAACCCGCCACCGTCACGGCGGCCCCCGCCAAAGCCACCGCTGCGCGGCGGCCGCGCCTCCATGGGGCGCGCCTCGTTGACCACCAAGTTGCGGCCCCCCATCGACTGCCCATTCAGCCCCGAAATGGCGGCCTGCGCCTCGGCGTCGCTACCCATTACGACAAAGCCAAAACCCTTGGAGCGACCGGTGTCGCGCTCCATCATCACCTTGGCGCTGGACACCTGACCGTAGGCGCTGAAGGCCTGTTCGAGGTCGGCATCACGCACCGAATACGGCAGATTGCCGACGTACAACTTGTTGCCCATCTGGGACTCCTGAAAAAACCACACGACACGAGAGACAAGGGACGGAGCCCCGACGGCACACAAGTCAACCCACTGCAGCACGCGAAACCAACCAGTCACCTCATGCCGGGCGTCGCGGACACCCGGCTGCGCGCATTATGCGCGGATTTAGCCGCCGGCGCCACACGCGGGGCACGAACGGCAGCCGCAAGGCAGGTTTGATGCGTCGAAACAACACCACGCGCCGGCGCCGCGCGCGCCGACCGCCGTGCGCGCCGTGCGTTCAGCCGCGGCCGTCCGGTGGTGGTGCCTCGCCAGCCGGCGCCGACGGTGCCCCGATGCCGCGCCGGTAAATCAGGTGGTATGTCAGGCCCACCAGCACGCTGCCACCGACCAGGTTGCCGGCGATCACCGGCACCAAGTTGCCGAACATGCCGACCACCGTCACCGCGGTGCCAGGCTCGGCGTGTCCAGCCTGCACCAGCAGCGCCAGCGGAAAGAAAAACATGTTGGCGATACTGTGCTCGAAACCCGCGGCCACGAAGGTGGCAATCGGCGGCACGATCGCCACCGCCTTGTCGACAACGCTGCGGCCGGCCATCGCCATCCACACCGCCAGACAGACCAGCACGTTGCACATCACGCCACGAAAAAACGCCGCCTGCCACGACAGCTCCTGCTTGGCGTGCGCGATTTGCACCACACGCACGGCCACCGCACCCCCATTCAGGCCGGTCTGCCCGCTGAGGTGAATCAACAGCGCCACGGCGGCTGCACCGGCAAAGTTGGCCAGACACACCAGCACCCAGTTGCGCAGCACCGCACGCGACCCGATCAGGCCCTCCGCCCACGCCATGGCGAGCAGGTTGTTGCCCGTGAACAGCTCGGCACCAGCCACCACCACCATCAGCAGCCCCAGCGAGAAGACGAGCCCGCCCAGCCACTGCGAGACAGCCCAGCCCAGGCTGGTGTCGGCCTTGACGATCAGGAAGGCAAAGGCGCCCAGCGCGATGAAGGCCCCCGCCAGCACCCCCAGCATCACCAGCGGCAGTGCCGCCATCTGCGCCTTGGCCACACCCACGGTCTCGATGCGTCGGGCGACCTCGCGCGGCGCGTAGGCATCAGAACCAAACAGCTCGGACATGTGGCGTTTCTCCCCGGGCACGACGCCCGTTGCCGTTATACTGCAGGCAGCGCCGATTTGGGTCCCGCTTGCGGGCGCGTAACAAATTCCGCTAAAGAGGAAGGGTCGCGGACACGCCGCGGGCGAGCAGGCATTCCCGGTCACGGCGCGCTGGAAGGATACTCCGTGATCGTCACGCCCCAACGCCTGTCGTTTACCGAGCCGCTGCGGCTGCAAAGTGGCGCCGTGCTGCCCGCTTTCGAGCTGGTGTACGAAACCTATGGCACCCTGTCGCCCGCACGCGACAACGCGGTGCTGATCTGCCACGCCCTCAACGCCTCGCACCACGTGGCCGGGCACTACGCCGACGAGCACGGCCAGCCCCTGCCCAAGAGTGAGGGCTGGTGGCACAACATGGTCGGCCCCGGCAAGCCGGTGGACACCCACCGCTTTTTTGTCATCGGCGTCAACAACCTGGGCTCGTGTTTCGGCTCCACCGGCCCCACGCACGTCAACCCCGCCACCGGCGAGCCGTGGGGTGCGGACTTTCCGGTCGTCACCGTGGAGGACTGGGTCAACGCGCAGGCGCGGCTGCTCGATGCGCTGGGCATCGGGCAACTGGCGGCAGTGATGGGTGGCAGCCTCGGCGGCATGCAGGCGCTTTCATGGACGCTGCAGTACCCCGAGCGCGTGCGGCATGCGGTCATCATCGCCAGCGCACCCAACCTGACCGCGGAAAACATCGCCTTCAACGAGGTGGCGCGGCGCGCCATCATCACCGATCCGGACTTTCACGGCGGCCACTACCTGCGCCACGGCACCAAGCCGCGGCGTGGCCTGCGCATTGCGCGCATGATCGGCCACATCACGTACTTGAGCGACGACGTGATGAACGAAAAGTTTGGCCGGCGGCTGCGCCCATTGGTGCAGGCCGTGCGTGATGGCGACACCGAGGCCGCCCAGCGGCTGGCCTACCGCTACACCACGCAGGACATCGAGTTCGAAATCGAGAGCTACCTGCGCCACCAGGGCGACAAATTCAGCGAATATTTCGACGCCAACACCTACTTGCTGATCACGCGCGCACTGGACTACTTCGATCCGGCGCGCGCGTACGACGGCAACTTGAGCGCCGCCCTGGCGCGCGCCCGGGCCGACTTTCTGCTGGTCTCATTCAGCACCGACTGGCGGTTTTCTCCGGCGCGCAGCCGCGAGATCGTACAGGCGCTGCTAGACAACCGGCGCCGGGTAAGCTACTGCGAAATCGACGCCCCACACGGGCACGACGCGTTCTTGCTGGATGACGCCCGCTACCACGCGGCGGTGCGCGCGTACTTCCAGCACCGCGTCGGCGCCGCCGGCGGCGCGCGTGGTTCAGCTGCGGCGTCTGCCCCCGACGCCGCGATCACGCCCCCCACCGACACGGCCCCTGCCGGGGCCGGCCGCGGAGCCTGAAGCGATGAGCGACCGTCTGACACAGGAACTGATTGCCCAGTGGGTGCCGCGCGGCGCGCGCGTGCTCGACTTGGGCTGCGGCGATGGTGCGCTGCTGGCGTACCTGCGCGACGCGCGCGGCTGCAGCGGCTACGGCGTCGAAATCGACGACGCGCAGGTGCTGGCCTGCCTGCAGCGCGGCCTGGACGTGTTGCAGCTCAACCTGGAGCAGGGGCTGGCGATGTTTGCCGACGACAGTTTCGACATGGTGCTGCAAATCGACACACTGCAGCACCTGCGCAACGCCGAAACCATGCTGCGCGAGACCGCGCGCGTGGGCCGCAGCGCCATCGTCGCCTTCCCCAATTTCGCGCACTGGCCCAATCGGCTGCGCGTGCTGGCCGGACGCATGCCGGTGACCAAGCGCCTGCCCTACCAGTGGTATGACACGCCCAACATCCGCGTGGGCACCTTTGCCGACTTCGAGGTGCTGGCGCGACGCCTGGGCCTGCACATCGAGGACGCTTTCGGGTTGGAGGAAGGCCGCGTGGTGCGGCGCTGGCCCAACCTGCTGGCCAGCACCGCCGTGTTCAAGCTGACCCAGCGCTAACGCCTGCGCCCGCGGCCAGCGCGCCGTAGATCCGCGCCTGACGACGCGGGCGCCCTCCGGGCAAGCGCGCAACCCGCAACACCCGGTCATTGCCGGCACGCCGCAGTCCGGCGCGCGCGCGACAGCCCGCTGCGGCGGCCGGCGGACTGGCGCGGTCAGGCCAGCCCGCGCAGCGTCTCGCCCAGCGCGTCCACCAGACGGTCGACCTCGGCTTCGGTGCTGATGAAAGGCGGCGCCAGCTGCACCGTGTCGCCGCCGTAGCGCACGTAAAAGCCTTTGGCCCACATACGCATCGCCACCTCGAACGGGCGCCTGAGCGGCTCGCCCGGCACCGGCGCCAGCGTCAACCCGGCGGCCAAGCCGTAATTGCGGATGTCAGTGAGGTAAGGGGAGATGCCGCGCAGCGCATGCACCTTGGCTTCGAACACCGGCGCCAACGCACGCACACGCGCCAGCGCCTCGTCTTGCTGCAGCAGCTGCAGCGACGCCAGTGCAGCGGCGCAGGCCACCGGATGCGCCGAGTAGGTATAGCCGTGCGGCAGCTCCAGCGCGTACTCCGGGCCCCCGGCGGCCATGAACGTGTCGTAGATGTCCTGCCGCACCACCACGCCACCCAGCGGCTGCACCCCGTTGGTGACCTGCTTGGCGAAGTTGATCATGTCGGGCACCACGCCAAACGCCTCGGCTCCGGTCCACGCGCCACAGCGGCCAAAGCCGGTAATGACCTCATCGAAGATCAGCAGAATGTCGTGCGCGGTACAGATCTCACGCAGCCGCTGCAGGTAACCCTGGGGCGGCACCACGACGCCAGCCGAGCCGGAAAAGGGCTCGACGATGACGGCGGCGATGGTGGAGGCGTCGTGCAGCGCAATCAGGTCCAGCAGCTGCTCGGCCAATCCCAGCGCATACGGGGCCTGCGCAGGCGGCTGGCCACGAAAGAAGCTGCCCGCGGGCGGTTGCGTGTGCGGCAGGTGGTCGGCCTCCACCGCCTGCCCGAACAGCTTGCGGTTGCCGGCGATGCCCCCCACCGAAATCCCACCGAAGTTGACCCCGTGGTAGCCCTTGGCGCGGCCGATGAAGCGCGTCTTGCCGGCCTGCCCCCTGGCGCGCCAGTAGGCGCGCGCGATCTTGAGTGCGGTATCGGCCGCCTCTGAACCCGAAGCGGTGAAGAAGACCCGGTTCAGACCGGCGGGCATGCGCTCGACGATGCGATTGGCCAGTTCGAACGACAGCGGATGACCGAACTGGAATGCGGGCGAATAGTCGAGCGTGGCGACCTGACGGCTGACCGCCTCGACAATCTCGCGCCGGCCATGGCCCAGCCCCGTGCACCACAGGCCCGACAAGCCATCGAACACCCGCCGCCCCTCAGCATCGATCAGGTAGGCGCCCTCGGCGGCGACGATGAACCGCGGGTCGGCCTTGAACTGGCGGTTGCCTGTAAAAGGCATCCAGTGCGCGGCCATCCAGTGCGCCCCACCGGGGCGCAGCTCAGCGCTGGTGAGGGTGGCGGCAGCAGCCGGGCCGGGGGTGAGGGGACGGTCGGACAAATCCATGATGGCACGACACGAAGCGACAGACCGTGCCATTATGCGCGCAATGAACCCCCTCCACCAACCACCTGACAGTCGCGCCGGTCACTCGCCTGAGAGCCGGAACGCCACCGCCGCCACGCCAGGTCGCCCCCGCGTGGGCGAGCCTGCCGCCAGCCCCGACGGCGCGCCCCGGCAGGGCAGCCCGTCCCCGGTGCCGCCAGCGTCGGGGCTGATTTTGTTCGCGCACGGCGCGCGCGACCCGCTCTGGGCACAGCCCTTCGAGCGCGTGGCCGACGCCGTGCGTGCCGCCCGTCCCGATTGGGCGGTGACACTGGCCTTTCTGGAATTCATGGCGCCCGACCTACCCGGCGCCGGGGACTACCTGAGCGAAATCGGCTGCCGGCAAGTCACCGTGTTGCCGCTGTTTTTGGGCGTGGGCGGCCACGTGCGCCGGGATTTGCCCGCGCTGATAACAGACCTGCACACACGCCACCCCCACGTGCAGTGGACGCTGGCCCCCCCCATTGGCGAGGACTCCCGGTTGCTGCAGACATTGGTGACCATCGCGCTCGATCAGCTGTCCGACGGCGCACCGCCGACACCCGCTTCGCCACCCGGCGCGGACAGCGACACGACCATCGCGTGACCTAGCCGTTGCCGGAACCCCGACTGACACGCCTCTACCGCCACCGTCTCCGACAGGCAGCCTCGCCTGCGGCTGCGGTGTTGGAACATCGCCACCAAACCCGCCGGCTTATGCGGCTGCGTTATAGATATCAAACGATATTTTAGTTTGTTTTTTCATAACCGGATAACACAATCGCAGGCATCACGTGTTGCACGTCCTGCGATGTACCGGTATTCCGACTTCGACCGCCATTTCATCCGCCAACGCGCGGCGCAGTTCCGCGACCAGCTGCAACGCCACCTGGCCGGGCAGCTCAGCGCCGACGATTTCAAGCCGCTGCGGCTGCAAAACGGCTGGTACGTGCAGCGCCACGCACCGATGCTGCGCGTGGCCATCCCTTACGGCGAGTTGAGCAGCCGCCAACTGCGCACGCTGGCCCGCGTGGCGCGTGAGTTCGACCGCGTCACCGACGGGCCGTTTGCCGGGCAGGGAGGCTACGGCCACTTCACCACACGGCAGAACACCCAGTTCAACTGGATCCCGCTGGAGCGGGCCGCCGATGTGATGGATGTGCTGGCCGAGGCCGATCTGCACGGTATCCAGACCAGTGGCAACTGCATCCGCAACATCACCACTGACGCGCTGGCCGGCATCGCCCCTGACGAAGTGGTGGACCCGCGCCCCTACTGCGAGCTGCTGCGCCAGTGGAGCACGGTGCACCCCGAGTTTGCGTTTTTGCCGCGCAAGTTCAAGATCGCCGTCACCGGCGCGGCCGACGACCGCGCCGCCACCGCCTGGCACGATATCGGACTGCAGCTGCGCCGCAACGAGCAGGGCGAGGTGGGCTTTCGGGTGCTGGTGGGTGGCGGCATGGGTCGCACCCCCCTCATCGCCCCCGAACTGCACCCCTTCGTGCCGTGGCAGGAGATTTTGCTGTACCTGGAGGCGGTGCTGCGCCAGTACAACCTGTTCGGGCGGCGCGACAACCTGTACAAGGCCCGCATCAAGATTTTGGTCAAGGCCGAAGGGGAGCGCTTTGCCGAAGCGGTACGGCAGGAATTTGAAGCCATGCGGCGCGACGATGCGCTGCGCTCGGCACTGCGCCTGACGCCTGAGCAACTGCAGCGCGTGCAGGCGTGCTTCGAGGTGCCACCGGGGGTG
>Ga0209721_1001835_pt1 | contig 14790 bp, 14 predicted proteins | sample TshhotsprinmetaG_FD_184139 | JGI IMG/M metagenome (GOLD analysis project Ga0209721, IMG submission 184139) | Hot spring microbial communities from South Africa to study Microbial Dark Matter (Phase II) - Tshipise hot spring metaG (SPAdes)... | ecosystem: Environmental > Aquatic > Thermal springs... | reverse complement strand
AAGCAGATTTTTAAATATTTCAGAAGGAAGATCATTCAAGCAAAAAGAAATTGAAAAAAGCATCAGCGATGTTTTAAGATATCTAACAAACAACGGATATCTTTTTGCTCAATATGATAGTGCAGTTGTAATAAAGGATACATCTTTATTCAGAGCGGATGTGAAAATCTATTTTAATACAGGAAATAAATACCTTGTAGATGGAATAGAAATCATTAAAACCGGAGCAGGTTCTTCAGATATTAGTAACGATTTAATAAAAGATATTGTTGCACTTAAATCCGGTGAAAATTATGATCAGTCAAGATTAGAGAGGAGTGAAATAAGATTATTGCGCACAGGACTTTTCAATTCTATTTCAGTTAATCCGGTTATTAAGGATACACAAAATAATTTTGTCCCGATTGAAATTGTTGCTCAAGTCGGAACGCTGAATGAAATTTCACCCGAAGTTAAAGTAGATAATGATTTTAATTCATTTAACACAGGTCTTGGAATTAATCTTGTAAGAAAAAATTTTCTAGGTAATGCAAGAAAATTTAATCTATCAACTTCGTTCAGACTGATTGATATTCTAAAATTCGATTTCAGAAATTTATTTAAATCCCAAGCTGGTAGAGATTCAACTTATCAGGGAGTTATAGATTTAGAATTAGGTATTGAACAACCTTATTTATTCGGAAGACCAATTTTAACTGCCACTAAAGCATATTATCGTTCATCTAAATTTAAAACTGATTCAGAAAGACTCATCGGAGCAAGTCAAAGTTTTGATTTTGAAATGCCAGAGTACACTTTTATAACCTTATTAAAACCGCAGTTTTCATTAGAGCTGACGGAATTTGATTTAAATTTTTCATCACTTGAAATTTCAATTAATGCAAAAAGTCTTACTCCGGCTTTAGGTGTAGAATTAGGCTCTTATAAAACTAATAATCTTTTTTTCCCTATATCTGGGTATAATTTGTATTTTTATCCGGAAGTATTTCAGGCAAAAACTGATGTGAGAATCTCTCAATCAGACTCATCAGAAGAATTAAGTCTGACAGGCTGGTTCTGGAAAATTCAAACTTCTTTTTCTCAATTCTTCCCGGTTTCAAGAGATCAAAACGGTGCACTCGGATGGAAATTTAAAGTGGGATATATTCAGTCAATAAAGGGTTCTTATGATTTAATCCCACCGAACAAAACTTTTTTTAGTGGCGGCAGTAATTCAGTGAGAGGATGGAGATCAAGAGAATTGTTGCCAAAAGACGAAGTTCAATATTTTGGAATCACTAATCGTGGAGACAATACTCCGCGCGGTGGAACTTTCTTAATCGAAGGTTCGCTTGAATTTAGAAGAAAGTTTTCAGAAGATTTTGGCTTTGCTGTATTTCTTGATTATGGTAATGTATGGAATGGTTACAAGAAAATTGCTTTTAATCAGTTTGCAACTGCTACTGGATTGGGTCTGCGTTATTATTCTCCGATAGCTCCGTTCAGAATAGATTTCGGATTTAAATTATACAATCCCGATGATAAGTCTTTCATTTTCACAAAGAAATTTTTTAGTAATTTAGAATTCCATTTCGGTATTGGAGAGGCTTTCTAAATGTTGGCTTACAGATATATGATATTTATTTTTGCAACTTCATTTGAGGATTTTTTATGTTAGTAAGTATGACAGGTTTTGGTAGAGCAACTGCAATTTGCAATAATTCTGTCTTCGAAATTGAGATTAAAAGTATTAACAGCAGATATCAGGATATTTTGATTAAAGTTCCTTCATCAATTTCAAATAAAGAATATGAACTTAGAGAACTTATTAAATCAAAATTCAACAGAGGCAAAATTACCTTAATCATTAATAATAAAAAGAACGGTAATGGAAATAGCGAAATAGTTTCTTTCGATAATAACAAATTAAAAACATATTTGTCATTAATTAAAGAAATAAAAAAACAAGCCAAGCTGAAAGAAAAAATAAAACTCGAGCATATTCTTGCAAACAAAGATATTTTTTCTTCTTTTGGCGAAGAGTTACCTGAAGAAGAATTTGAACAGCTTAAAATTGCGATCAATACTGCTTTGGATGAGTTAATTAAAATGAAAAGGAATGAAGGAGCTGAATTAGAAAAAGATTTAACTAAACGCATAAAAAAAATTGAAGCAAAAGTTCAGGAAATTGAATCGTTTACATCGCAAAGTGTAAATGAACATTTTGAAAATTATAAAACGAAAGTTCTTCAACTATTGAATGAGAATTCATCAGAATTATATGATGACAGATTAAAACTCGAACTTGCTTTATTGGCAGAAAAGTCCGATATCTCAGAGGAATGTGTCAGATTAAAAAGTCACTTGAAATATTTTCTTGAAATTATGAAAAAAGAAAATGAACCCGGTAGAAAACTGAACTTTCTTTGTCAGGAATTGAATAGAGAAGCAAATACAATCTCTGCAAAATCTTTATCGCTTGAGATTACACATAAAGCAATTGAGATTAAAGAGGAAATTGAAAGAATCAGAGAACAAATTCAAAATGTTGAGTAATACTGAAAAGAAAACTTCAAAAGTAATTGTAATCTCATCTCCCAGTGGCGGGGGAAAGACATCAATAGTAAAAGAGATTCTGAAAAAATTTCCCGAAATTGTTTTTTCAGTATCTGCTACAACTCGCCCAAAAAGAAAAAATGAGATAGAAGGTGTTGATTATTTTTTTATAACTGAGAAAGAATTTTTAGAAAAAATAGATAAGGAGGAATTTATTGAATGGGAAAGATTTTATGATTATTATTACGGTACTCCAAAGGAATTGGTAAATAAAACTTTACAAAACAATAAATCTATTTTATTGGAATTGGATGTTAAAGGTGCTTTGAGCGTTAAAAAACTTTATCCTGACTCGATCACAATTTTTATTGATGTGCCGTCTTTTGATGAACTTGTTAAAAGACTTAAATCCAGAAAAACAGAGTCAGAAGAGGATTTGAAAAAGCGAATAGAAAGAGCTGAGATGGAATTGAGTTATAAGAATCAATTTGATTTTGTTTTTGTGAACAATGAACTAAATCAAGTTACTAACGAAGTAAAAAATCTAATAAAAAAACTATTAAACAAGGAGTAATGAAATGAATATAAATCCGGTTGATTTGAAAGCCATAGAAAGCCGTGCTGCTAATGTCTATGAGGCTATAATTGTTGCTGCAAAAAGAGCTAGAGCAATCAATGATGATAACAAAATAGAATTCAAAGCTTTATTAGAAACTATTCCACAATCAGGAATGGATGATGATTCTGAAGATGTAACAAATCTGGATCAATTAAAAATGGCTCTTGAATTTGAGAAAAGAGAAAAGCCTCATCTACAAGCTCTCGAAGAGTTATTGGAAAATAAAATACAATTTCGATATAAAACAAAATAAATTCGTTTTAATAACTTTCAGGCGGAGGATTATAATCTCTCCGCATTTTTTATTTTATAAAAGATGTTATGACTTTTTATAACAAAAATCAAAATCCTTTGAATACTTTAATAGAACAGATGGAGATTTTCGGAAATGATTTATTTATTTCAAAAGAAGAACTAATTTCATCATTTTCAAGTAAAAATTATGTTTTAGAAAATCAGCCTTTGAAAGTTTCCGATTCAAATGAGAGTTTTCTATTCGAAGCTGAAGACGATCTCTGGTCAAATGCAAAAGATTTGAACGATTTGTATTCAAAAATTAACACTTGTACGAAATGTGAGTTGCATAAAAACAGAACGAATTTTGTTTTTGGTTCTGGTAATCCAAACTCCGATGTAATGATAATTGGTGAAGGTCCGGGTGCTGAGGAAGATATACAAGGCTTACCATTTGTCGGCAGAGCCGGAATGCTTTTAACTGATATTTTAAAAGCAATTAAATTTTCAAGAGATGAAGTTTATATTGCTAACATTGTTAAATGCAGACCACCAAATAACAGAACTCCTTTTCAGGATGAAATGAATACTTGTTTGCCATATTTGAAGAAGCAAATTGAACTTATTCAACCGAAACTGATTCTTTGTTTGGGCTTGACTGCTGCAAAAGGATTATTAGGCAAAAAGGATTCTTTGACATCTTTGAGAGGGAAGATTTTTAATTTTAATAATTCAATAAAAGTAATGGTTACATTTCATCCTGCTGCTTTGCTGCGAAATCCAGGGTGGAAGAGAGATTGTTGGAAAGATGTGCAGGAATTCAGAAAATTATATGACGAAATAAAAAGTAATTCAAATTAATTATCTTAAAGAAAGATGGCTAAGACGGTTAAAAAAAGAATTTCCGAAAAAATATCTCCCGCAACGAATGTTCCTCCATCATCCCCTGATGTTGAAGCTGCTGTATTAGGAGCAATGTTAATTGATAAGGAAGCAATAGCTAAAGTATTGAATATCTTAAATGTAGATAGTTTTTATGTACCTGCTCATCAGATGATTTTTGAAGCGATGATTTCTTTATTTGAATCGAATGAGCCTGTTGATACAGTTTCAGTTTACGAGGAGTTGAAAAAGAGAAGTCTAATAGATAAAGTTGGTGGAGCAGCATATTTAAGTCAACTTGCTCAAAATGTCTCTTCTCCTGCAATGATAGAATTTCATTCAAAAATTGTAGCTGAGAAACAAATCCTTCGTTCATTGATAACTAATGCTCATCTGATCGAAAAAGATGCTTATGAGGGGACAAAAGATGCTTTCGATATTCTTGATGAAGCAGAAAGAAGGATATTTGAGATCTCTGAAATGCAAATCAAAAGAAATTATCAGGGAATGGATATAGCTGTAAAAAATGCTTTGGAATATATCGAAGCAATTCACTCTCAGAGTTATCATACTTTTGCAGTTCCATCTGGCTTTTATGAACTCGATCAATTGCTCGGTGGATTCCAAAGGTCAGACTTGATTATAGTTGCAGCTCGTCCTTCGATGGGGAAAACTGCTTTTGCACTTTCTGTTACGAGAAATGCAGCGATTGAACATAACATCCCTGTTGGTATTTTCAGTTTGGAGATGTCAACTATGCAGTTAATTATCCGATTACTTTGTGCTGAAGGAAGGCTGAATGCGCATCTAGTAAGAACAGGAAAACTTCCGCACGAAGATGGAGCCAAACTTAGTAAAAATGCTCACAAGCTAATTAAAGCTCCTATTTATGTAGATGACTCGCCTGCTCAAACTGTATTAGAAATCAGAGCGAAAGCAAGAAGATTAAAAGCAGAGAAAAAAATTGGAATGATTATTATTGATTATCTTCAGTTGATGCAGGGACCTCCCAAAGCTGAAAACAGAGAAAAAGAAATCTCACATATATCTCGTTCATTGAAATCTCTCGCTAAAGAATTAAACATTCCGGTTATTGCACTTGCACAATTGAATAGAGCAGTTGAATCAAGGTCTGATAAAAGACCAATGTTATCAGATTTGAGAGAATCTGGCTCAATCGAGCAAGATGCTGATGTTGTTATTTTCTTAAATCGTCCCGAAGTATATGGTCTTCAGACTGATGAAGATAATAATCCTACAGAGGGAATTGCTGAAGTAATTATTGGTAAACAAAGAAACGGACCAACTGGTAAAGTCAGATTAGCTTTTATAAAAGAGTATGCAAGATTTGAAAATCTTGCTCACGCGCGTCAAATTGCCGAATATACCCAAATACAAGAAGAAGATGTATTTTAAGAACAAAGCATGAAATTAATTTTAGTCTCAATTTCTTTCTTTCTTCTAATTCTATCAACAGAAATTTATCCTCAGTTTTTTACTGAAGAAGATGTATCAATCTTCTTTGAAAAAATAGAATTCGCAAAAAATAATAATCTGAAAGATTTACCATTAAATGAAATTATATCTGCCATTGGTAAAACATTTATCTCAACTGATTATATCGCTCATACTCTTGAAGTAACCGACAATGAGGAGCTTATCATTAACTTAAGAGGTCTCGATTGCACAACATTTTTGGAAACTACTTTTGCTCTTGCTTTATGTATAAAAAATAATGAAACTGAATTTGAAAATTTTCAATCATATCTCAAAAAAATCAGATATAGAAATGGAAAAATAGAGAATTACACTTCTCGCTTACATTATTTTTCAGATTGGATTTATGATAATCAAAGGAAAAATTTAATTGAAGATGTTACAAAAAAAATCGGAGGAGTTGAAAAAAAGTTTAATGTAAATTTTATGAGTAGCAATCCGCATTTGTATAAACATTTGAAAAATAATCCTAAGTTTATTCCAATTATTAAAAAACAAGAAAGTGAAATATCAAAACGAAATTATTACTTCATTCCAGAAAACAAAATATCCGGTATTGATAATGAAATAAAGAATGGTGATTTTATTGCATTAGTTACAAATCAAAATGGATTGGATATTGGACACGTTGGAATTGCAATAAAAAATCAAAATGGCAAAACTCATTTTTTACACGCCCCAGTTGTTGGAAAAAAGGTAGAAATAACTTCGGAACCTTTATACGAATATGTTAAAAATAGTAAAAAACATATTGGTATAATTGTGCTTCGAACTGTTGAATAAAAAATCCACTCTGAGTGTTTTCAGAGTGGAGAAATATCTTCTGTTAATTTCGATTTTGTTTTTGAGCGATTAGATTTAATGCACTACCAGCTTTAAACCATTCAATTTGCGAAGCATTCATCGTATGATTAAGCATTATCTCATCCTCAGAGCTATCGGAATGTTTTACAATCATCCTAACTGGTTGCTCCGGCTGAAGTTCTGAAGCAAACAACGTTACCTTATCATCTTCTCTAATCTTATCATAATCACTAGGGTTAGCAAAGGTAAGAGGTAATATACCTTGTTTCTTTAAATTAGTTTCGTGAATTCTAGCGAAGCTTTTAACTATAATAGCTCTTCCACCAAGGAATCTTGGTTCCATAGCTGCATGCTCACGAGATGAACCTTCACCATAATTTTCGTCACCAACCACAACCCATCCTATACCTTTTGCTTTGTATTCACGTGCAATCTCTGGAATAGATTTATACTCTCCAGTAAAAATATTTTTTGTTTTACCAGCATCTCCAGTAAATGCGTTTATTGCTCCGAGAAACATATTGTTAGAAATATTATCCAAATGACCTCTGTACTTTAGCCACGGTCCAGCCATTGAAATATGATCTGTTGTGCATTTACCAGCAGCTTTTAGTAATACTGGTAGATCAATGAAATCATTACCATCCCAAGGATCAAAAGGTTTAAGTAATTGCAGTCTGTCGCTATTTGGATTGACTATTACTTCAATATCCTCTCCATTTTGTTTAGGAGGAATAAACCCCGAATTACCTTCATCAAAACCTTTTGCAGGTAATTCTTCTCCTTCAGGTGGTGAAAGTTTAACTTTTTGACCTTGTTCATTTTGTAATTCATCAGTCAAGGGATTAAAAGAAAGTTTTCCTGCAATTGCCAAAGCAGTAGTTATCTCCGGAGAAGCAACAAAAGCAAGTGTTTCTGGATTGCCATCATTTCTCTTTGCGAAATTTCGGTTGAATGAAGTAACTATTGTATTTCTTTCTCCGGTTTTTATGTCCATTCTTTTCCACATTCCGATACAAGGACCACAAGCGTTAGCAAGAATCAAACCTCCAATATCTGTCAATGCTTTCAATTGACCATCTCTTTCGATTGTTGCACGGACTTGCTCAGAACCCGGAGTAATTGTAAACTGTGATTTAACTTTTAATCCAACCGACAGAGCTTGTTTCGCTACACTTGCACTTCTATCTATATCTTCATAACTTGAGTTAGTGCAACTACCAATTAGAGCAACAGAAATATTGTCGGGATAGCCTTCTTTTTCAACTGCTTCCTTCATCTTGGATATTGGCCAAGCTTTATCTGGTGTGAAAGGACCATTTAAATGTGGTTCAAGTTCATCTAAGTTTATTTCAAAAATTTGATCAAAATATTTTTCAGGATTGTAAATAACATCATCATCAGCTTTCAATTCTTGTTTCAATTTTTCAGCTAATTCAGCGACATCATTTCTTTTTGTTATTTTCAGATAGGCAGACATCCTTTGATCATAAGGGAAAATGGAAGTAGTTGCACCTATTTCAGCACCCATATTACAAATTGTAGCCTTGCCAGTGCAAGAAATGGAATTAGTTCCTTCACCAAAATATTCTACAATAGCACCAGTACCGCCTTTTACAGTAAGAATTCCGGCGAGTTTGAGAATTACATCTTTCGGTGAAGTCCAGCCATTAAGTTTACCAGATAATTTAACACCAATAATTTTAGGCCATTTTAATTCCCAAGGCATTCCGGCCATTACATCAACTGCATCAGCTCCACCGACTCCAATAGCAATCATACCTAATCCACCTGCATTAGGAGTATGAGAATCTGTTCCGATCATCATTCCACCAGGAAAAGCGTAATTTTCTAGTACTACCTGATGAATTATTCCTGCTCCGGGTTTCCAAAACCCGATTCCGTATTTTCTTGAGATACTTTCAAGAAAATCAAAAACTTCTTTATTTTCTTCGTTTGCTCTGAATAAATCATCTTTTGCACCCACTTGTGCCTGAATTAAATGATCACAATGAACAGTAGTAGGAACAGCAGTAGTTTTTCTGCCTGCTGACATAAATTGTAGTAATGCCATTTGAGCAGTTGCATCTTGCATTGCAACTCTGTCAGGAGCTAAATCAACGTAATCTTTTCCTCTGATATATTCACGAGTTGGCTTTTCCCATAAATGTGTGTATAAAACTTTTTCGGCATAGGTCATTGGTCTTTTTAATAATTCTCTCGCTGTATTTAGCTTTTCGATAAATGATTCGTAATAGTTTTTAATCATATCAAAATTTTGTGTCATATTCTTTCCTTTGAAATGTTTATTTATTGCAAAAATATTAAAATTAGATAAAAGTTTTAAGATTAATCTCGATTATTAAATTAAAAGCTCGAAAATTTTTTTGTGAAAATTTAATTCAAGTAAAAATTAATTCGCTTAGTATTTTTTACATGTAAGTTTTACTGTTTTAATATTGAAAAATGTGTTAATTTTGAATCGAATACTTCAGTAACTAAGGTCCGATATTTGAATTATAATCAAAAAAACGTCAAAAAATATGAACATAAATACAATGTTAGCAGTTGGAGCTTTAGTGTTATTTTCTCTAATTTCACTAAACTTCAATGGAGTAGTAATACAGAACCTTACGCACGAAATAGACAATAAGGTTTTTCTTACTGCTTTTTCACTTGCTGACGACCTTATAGAAGAAATAAAACAAAAATCTTTTGATGAAAAAACAATTGTATTTTCTGCAATTAATAAAAATCAGTTAACAACGAGTAATTCTTTAGGTCCTGATTCTGGGGAGGTATCTGTAAATTATTTTGATGACATTGATGATTACAAAGGATATACCAAGAATATCTCATTGCCTCATGCAGAGGAATATACTGTGAAAGCTAATGTTTATTATGTTCAGGAAGATAATCAGGGACAAGTAAGTACAACACAAACTTTTTACAAAAGAGTTGATGTTCGAGTTGAAAGTCCGTATATGAGTAGTGATGCTGTTTTATCATTTATATTCACATTACATTCGAAGTAATTATGCAAACAATACTTGACTTACTCGGTTCATTTTTTATTGGTGGAATTTTGTTGCTTATGATTATGAATTTCAACCTCTACACTCTTAGTACATCTATTTCATCTGATAAAGAATTAGTACTTCAACAAAATGCAAAAACAATTGCTGAGATAGTAAGTAGAGATTTGAGAAAGATAGGATATAATTATACCGGTAGTGCAATAATTACAGCCGATTCAAATAAGATTAAATATTATGCTGATATGCAAGCACCCGGAACTGCTGGACATGGAGTAATTGATGTTGTGGAATATGTTGTTGTTTCCGCTGACGAGAAATCTGGTGGCGACAGTACAAATGTGAATTTAGTCAGAATTATGAATTCTGTTGACACTCTGTATGGACCCCATTTAGGTTTAACTAAATTTAAATTTTCATATTTTGACAGATATGGAGTAACAACAGCAATTAAAGACAGTATTAAATATGTTAAAGCAGAATTTTGGGTTCATCCTACTATAAAATTTAAAAACGTATTCATTACTCCAGTTGATTCAACATTCACATACTGGGAATTAACCATTAGTCCAAGGAATATTTAAAATGGGAAAAAGTTTATTAATAATTGTTTTAGGTACTAGTGCCATCGTAGGATTTATGGTACTTAAGTTAAATTCCAATACAAAAGAATCTTTGGGGGCAACAACTGAGATGTTTGGTAAAACTCAAGCCCGATTAATTGCAAATTCTGGAGTTGAAATTTTTCTTGAAAAACTTAAATCTGATAATTCTATGCTTGGAAAAACTTTTTCTAATAACTCCTTGTTTAATGGTAAATATAATGTAATCATCTCTGGTATTGATTCACTTATTACAGTCACCTCAGCTGCAAATTTTATGGGGCATACGCATACAACGATTGTTAAAGCAAGAGCAGATAAAATTGGTATTCTCCCTCTTAAATCAGGGTTTAGAGTTGCTGCGAATGTTGTTAGTAATGTTAAAATTAATGGAAATATAACCGTAAGTGGTCATAATCATTCAATTGGAAGTACAACACCTATTGCTGGTAGCACTTCTTTACCTGGGATCGGAGTAAACAATTCTTCCCAAGTCAGTATAATCAAATCTAATATTGGTGGTAGTGCAAGTGTTATTGGTTCGGGAAGTACTCCAAGCGTTTCGGTAGTTAGTGATTCCACAGATTGGTTCGCCTACGCTAATGCACTAATAAGTAATCCGGATATCATTATTAACTCTACGGGCGATTTGCGATTACATTCGAATCTTGGCACACAGAGTTCTCCGAAAGTAACTTTCGTAAATGGATCAATAAAAATAAACTCAATTAGTGGTTGTGGAGTAATGGTTGTCAATGGAAATTTGGAGATAAATGGAAATTTTAATTATGTCGGTTTGATTGTTGCCTATCAAAACTCTAATATCACAACCAAACTTAATGGAAATGGAATTGTATGGGGTGGAGTTGTAGTTGCAAGTCCTAATGTAAATTTGAATATCTCAAATGGTAATTTTGGTATTTATTACAGTTCACAAGCTCTCCAAGTGATTTCTTCAGCGATGCAGACGAGGAGATTTCAAATTTTAAGTTGGTGGGAATAATTAGCTAAATAAATCTTCTTCTCTTATAAGTAATAAGATTGCCGAATGAGGCACGATTAGATATTTTTCCTTATCAAATTCAATTTCGTAAGCTTCTTTTCTTAAGAAGATTGCCAAGTCACCTTCTTTAGCCTGCAAAGGAATGTACTTAACTTTTTCCTCATTTGATTTCCAAGGTTCTTCATCGGGTGGAGTTGCAGTTGCATAACCGGGACCAACTTTAATCACATATCCGCTTTGTATTTTTTCTTTTTCGGTTACACCCGGAGGAAGATATAATCCACTTGCAGTTTTACCTTCTTCACTTTCTGGTTTGATTAAAACTCGATCTCCTACCACAATAAATTTTTGAATATTTCTAATATTCACAGCCATTCTAATCCTTATTATTTCTAAGACAAAAATAAATAAGCTTTTTATTTTGTCTATGTAAAAAAATAATGGATAAGAATTTTCTTAAAACTATTCAGGATTGATAAATTTGTCTTAGAAATTTTTAGATATAAAATGATTAAAGAACTTTGGAACGAAAGATACTCATTGGAAGAATATATTTATGGAGCAGAACCAAACGAATTCTTCAAAGAACAACTAATCAATTTAAAACCGGGCAATTTACTTCTACCCGGTGAAGGTGAAGGTAGAAATGCAATTTATGCTGCTTCAAAAGGCTGGCAGGTTGATGCAGTCAATTTCAGTGAAACCGCTAAAGTAAAAGCATTAAAGCTGGCAGAATTAAATTCTGTAAAAATTAACTATTTTGATTCTGATCTTATGGAATTCAATTATCCCGAAAACAAATATGATTTGGCAGCAATTATCTTTGTTCATCTATCAGCAGAGAAAAGAAATTATGTTCACAAGAAAATTATTTCATCTCTAAAGAGAGAAGGATTGATCATTCTTGAAGCGTTTAATAAGAATCAGATAGACAATAATTCAGGCGGACCGAAGGATGTAAATCTATTATACGGCGAGGAAGATATTTTGAAATCATTTGATGAGCTTGAAAAAATCTTACTTGAAAGCATAACATTCAATTTAAGTGAGGGCAGCTTACATCAGGGCAAAGCAGATTTGATAAGATTTATTGGCAGGAAGAAATGAAAAAAGTTCTTTTCATAACATACTATTGGCCTCCGTCAGGTAAAGCTTCACTTCACTGGCCATTAGATATAATGACTCATCTTCAGAACTTTGATTGGAAACCGATAATTCTTACAACAAAAGATGAAACTTTTACGGAAAAAGATGAAAGCCTGCTTGAGAAAGTTAATCCCAATTGGGAAGTAATCAGAACGAAAGCAAATGAACCATTTAATCTTTATAGAAAGTTTATTGGTAAGAAGCCGGGTGAAAAACTTATTGCATCAGAAACTATTTCGACAGAAAATAAGAGTCTCGTACATAAAATATCAGTTTGGATACGAATGAATCTATTCATACCTGATGCGCGAATAGGCTGGTATTTCCCAGCTATCCAAGCAGGGAGAAAATTTTTGAAAAAAGATAAAGTAGGTGCTATAGTTTCGATAGGACCTCCACACACAACTCATCTGATTGCAAAAAAATTATCTGTTGACTTTAATATTCCTTTTTTTCCAGTCTTCATTGATCCTTGGGTTGATATTTCATATTACAGAAATTTCAAACGCAGTCGAGTTACTCTTATTATCGATAATCATTTAGAAAAATCTGTTCTTAAAAAAGCTAACAAAGTAATCTTCATTACTGAATCAATGAAGGAAGATTATGCAAGGAAGTATTCTTTCCTTGAGAATAAATCTTATGTTTTATATTGGGGTTACAACGAAGATGATTTCAAAAGCCTACCCCTAAATCCCCTTCCAAAGGAAGGGGAATGTAAAACTATTGTGCACGCTGGAAATATATTTGATTATCAAAATCCGATAATGCTGTGGAAAGAAATCAAAAGGAGAATTGAATCGGGAGAAAAATTCAGGATAAAATTTTTCGGTACTGTAGCTCCATTGGTAAAAAATTCGATTAAAGAAACCGGACTGGAAGAAATAACTGAATATTGTGGGTTTCTACCGTATCGTCAGATGCTTAACGAACTATTCAATGCTGATTATCTGTTGGTTTGTGCATCTGAGAAAAGACATGTTCCCGGAAAACTTTTTGAATATCTGCGAGTAGGAAAACCAATAATAGCATTTGGAAATGACAATAAAGAAGTGGAAAGAATACTACAAAAAACTTCGGCAGGAAGAATGTACGATTATAATGATCATGTCAGCTCTTTTTTTGAAACAAAATTTAATGTTGAACTCAACTCAGAAAAAATTATGGACTTTAACAGAAAGAATATTGCCGCTGAACTTTCAAATATTCTCAAATAATTTTTCTCAGAATTTATTCATTACTTCAACAACTTTATAAATATCATCCTCTGTATGTCCAAATGAACACGGCAAACTTAAAGTTGTATTGTGAATCTCTTCAGCTATCGGAAAATCTCCATTTATTATTCCTTGCATAGCCTTTTGTTTATGAGGAGGAACAGGATAATGAATCTCTGTTAGTATTTCATTCTTTAAAAGATACTCCTTCAGCTGATCTCTCTTTGGATGTCTGATATTAAAGATGTGATAAACATCGAAATAATTTTCATCAAAAACTGGCTTAACAAATTCATCTTTCAGATTATCAAGATAAATTCCTGCTAATTTTCTTTTATGATTATTTATTTCATCCAGAAATTTTAGTTTAACTGAAAGTAGAGCTGCCTGAATTTCATCGAGACGTGAATTGAAACCTACAAGTTCATTGTGATATTTTTTGTGCGAACCATAATTTCTGAGCATCTTTAGTCTTTCATTATATTGCTCATTATTTGTTATAACTGCTCCTGCGTCACCTAAGGCTCCTAAATTCTTAGTGGGATAAAAACTAAAAGCTCCAAACTCGCCAAATGTTCCGGTCAATTGATTCTTATATTTTGCTCCATGAGACTGAGCGCAGTCTTCAATTAGAATTAAATTATATTTTCTGCATATCCTAAGTATTTTGTCCATATCGCAACTTTTACCATAAAGATGAACAATCATAATAGCTTTAGTTCTTGATGTTATTTTTTCCTCAATTCTATCCGGATCAATATTATAAGTCTTTATATCAGGTTCAACCAAAACAGGAATCATATTTGAATGAAGAATAGAAAGAATTGTTGCGATGTAAGTATTTGATGGAACAATAACCTCGCTCTTTGTTTCAATACCACTTGAAAGAAGGGATAATGTTAATGCATCTAAACCAGAAGCAACACCAACACAAAATCTGACATTATGATAACCAGCGAATTGATTTTCAAAATTGCTGACTTCGTTCCCTAAAATGAACCAACCTGAATTTAAAACCTGATTAAACTTTTGCTCGTACTCTTTGAGGAACTTTGAATTCGAATGAAATAAATTCTCGTAATAGATCATTTGTATTCATCAAAAATGTAATCGTTTGGATCAAATTTTGTGTTTGCAAAAACAAGTAAAACAGCGTCTGGAGTAAAATGATGCATTGTGTGCCAATCGTAGGTTTCAAGTATTAAACATTTGCTTG
>Ga0209721_1001833_pt1 | contig 14792 bp, 12 predicted proteins | sample TshhotsprinmetaG_FD_184139 | JGI IMG/M metagenome (GOLD analysis project Ga0209721, IMG submission 184139) | Hot spring microbial communities from South Africa to study Microbial Dark Matter (Phase II) - Tshipise hot spring metaG (SPAdes)... | ecosystem: Environmental > Aquatic > Thermal springs... | reverse complement strand
ATCCCCTATTGGTGTTCACATAGTTGAACTGCCTGCCAATGTGAATGAAAAAGCTTATGTAAATGTATTTAAGAATTATTCTGAAGTGGAGTTTGCTGAGATAGACATGATTGTTTCGCCGGATTTCATGACTCCCAACGATCCTTGGTATGCCAAGCAGTGGCATCTAAGCAAGATATCAGCACCTTATGCCTGGTCATATACTAAGGGGAGTAATACTGTGATTGTAGCCATTCTTGATACTGGAGTTGATAGCACACATCCTGACCTCACAAATAAAATAATTCCTGGCTGGAATTTTTACAACAACAATGGCGATACAATGGATTTGCTCGGACATGGAACGGCTGTGGCTGGGACTGTCGCTGCATATACAAATAACTTTATAGGTGTTGCATCACTGGCATGGGATTGTATGATAATGCCTATACGAATAGGAGATGCACAAGGTTACGCCACTTATTCTGCTGCAGCTAATGGCTTGATATGGTCAGCAGACAGGGGCGCAAGGGTAGCCAACATCAGCTACAGGATGAGCGAAAGCTCAACTGTTGCTAACGCAGCCAAATACTTTCAGGAAAAGGGGGGGTTGTAACAATCAGTGCAGGAAACCAGAGCACATTCATATCAAATTCCGATAATCCCTACGTCCTAACGGTTTCAGCCACAAATGATAGTGATGCCCCTGCCAATTTTAGCAACTCTGGAAATATTATAGATGTTTCGGCTCCTGGCGTAAGCATCTTTACAACGACTATACCAAAAGATGGCTATTACTACAATTCTGTATCTGGGACATCTTTCTCTGCACCAATAGTAGCTGGTATAGCTGCACTTGTCATATCGGCTAACCCAACTCTTACTGGTTTTCAGGTGCAGGAAATAATAAAGAAGTCGGCTGACGACCTTGGCACTGCTGGCTGGGACCCTGTTTACGGTTGGGGCAGGGGGAATACCAAAAAAGCAGTGGAATTAGCTTTAGGCACAACTGGCGATGTTGACGCCATACCACCTTCAGTGGGTTTTACAAAGCCTGATAATGGCTCGGTTGTTAGTGGACTACTTAATATTCAAGTCAGCGCTACTGACAACATAAAGGTTAATTCCGTAAAGCTTTTTATTAATGGAGTTTTGCATGGAGTATCCAGTGTTTCACCATATAATTTCGAATGGGATACCACTAAAGTTGCAAATGGAAGCTATACCCTGCAGGCAGTTGCCACTGACGGCGCAGAAAACAGCTCAACTGCTACAATATCAGTAGTAGTTAACAATGTGCAAGATACTATACCCCCAACGATATCCATTACATCTCCAAAAGACGGGGCAGTAGTAAAAAATACCGTATCAGTAACAGTTAGCGCATCGGACAACATCAAGGTTACAAAGGTTGAGCTGTATATTAATGGAGTATTAACGGATACATCATTCACAGCACCCTTTAATCTCAAGTGGAATACAAGAAGCTTCGCCAAGGGAACTCACACCCTACAAGCAAAAGCTTATGATGCTTCAGAAAATGTGGGATTCTCGCAGATTGTGAAAGTAGTAAAATAATAATATAAAGAAGAGGCGTCCTTTAAGGACGCCTCTTCTTTTGAAAATTTATTTCGTTAAAGCCTTATTAATCTACGGTGCAAACAGGGTCGAAGCTGAATGGGCAGGGTTCTGGCTGAACGAAATTCTTATTGTTATTTGCCCAATCAAGGGCATTCTTCAGGCATTCCTGATATGTACGTTCAGGGCTTGGAGCTACCGTAACTCCGTTAGCACCTAAAGAGGCATTTGCAGCAGCCATGAGGTCTGCAATCCAAATAAAATTGCTTCCTACGCCTGTATTACCGCAGGAAGGTGCATACACAAGGGCGCTCCCACTTACAAAACCAGCCTCAACGTTCAATACCATAGCAGAAAGCTGCGCAGAGAGCATATACGCCATATTAGTGGCGCTGGCGCTCAGGAGCCATGAACGGAATTGAGTATAGGTTGTTGGGTTGAAGTCGGCTCCACTGCCATTTCTAAGATTGTAACTGCTCAATAATCCCAGTTCTGGCTCTATACTTTCGCCGTCATACATTACATTGTATCCATTTTTATTTGACCAGAAACCCAATGTTTTGCCGCCGCCGGCACCAAGGCATACATTGCCAAACTTCACAGTAGTTGTATAACCCGCCGCAACCTCAGCATCAAATTCAATATCTGTTGTATGCATCCAGTTAGACTCAACCGGTGTATCTTCTGTCACATCATATGTACCAGGGGCAACGTTAGCAGTATAAGGAGTAAAATCACATACTCCGTCAACGTTAATCTGCCATCTAGTTATGCGTGATTCAGTGGGGTCCTCTGTGCCGTCTGCATTAGCATCGTAAAATTTGATTACTTCCAAAACACCTTGCGGAGGAGGCGGAGGAGGCTCTTCTTTATTCCAGCAAAAGGTTACATGGCTGATGTCTTTGTCTTGGTAGGCATAAAGCCCAGTATCTTCATAAGACTGTGGATTATAAAACCATACATTAGCTCCTCTTCCTGCCTTAACGATTACAGCTCCAATTGGGTTCGGCGAGGCTGACCAATCGAAAGTCTTTCCATTGCTATTTGAGATTGTAATGTTTGTTGGTGAATCACAACCTACTCCATCTCCTACATTGCTATAAGTGCCATTTGCAGGAACAGGGTCATATCCCTCAATCTTATATGCACAGCTATAGGTTCCTATCTGTCCGCACTCAAAAACGGCATTACCTGACTTCCAATTATCATAAACAACTGGATTAGCCGCCATAGCACTTGCCAATCCAAAAATCAGTAGCGCTATAACTACTGCCGCGGTTTGAAAAAATCTCTTACTCATAAATTACCTCCTTTTGATTTTTTTACGACTAATTCACCAATTAAAAACTTTGAGTTTCCTTCACCTGTGGCGCCCAATAATGATTTATCCGTCTATTTCGTCATTGAGAAGGGCTCGCCCCGAAGCAATCTCTTACCATTACCCCAGATTTGTCTTACTTTTTTCTATCTCACCCCCTTAAAATACTACATTGAAGGTTCATAAACTTTTTTTAAATACCGAATATTTCTTAATAAAAAAGCCGAGCTGCCAAACTGATTTTGGCAACCCGGCTGTCTCCACTCCATTAAGAAGACCCTGAGCTTTCCGCCCCCCACCTCACGATGGGTTTGGTTTTAACAAAATCGAAAACTTATACTCTAATTATATAACTCGAGAAAAAAATATCAATACATACTTTTGAGGGTATCCAAAAGTATATAATTGCACTTACGATGTGCAAGGGTCATAACACCCTTCGATAAACTCAGGACAAGCCCTTCGACAGGCTCAGGGTGACATGAGCTTGTCGAAGGGTGAGCCTGTCCTGAGCGTGTGTCCAAGTGTTTGTCATTGCGAGGAACGAAGTGACGAAGCAATCTTACCTTTTAATTAAAAACCCCATCTTTTCAACCATTAAACCTATTTTGTCCAAAATTTAATCAAATACTGTGTAATTAGTTTATGGAATTTCTTTGGGACGACGCCAAAAGCAAAGCAAACAAGGAAAAACATTGAATTGATCTTGAGACGGCAAAAAATCTCCGGCTTGATAAAAGAAGGATTGAAATTGTTGTCCCTCATCCTGTTGAGAAAAGAAGCATCATAATTGCCAAACTTTACGGGAAACTATGGACTGCTGTATATACAGTGCGAAGCAGTGCTATTAGAATAATTTCTGTGATTCGAACAAGAAAAAAGGAGGCTGAATTATATGGCAAAGAAGAAATTTGCTAAAAGTGCATCTGAGTTTGAAAGACGATTCGATGCCGGCGAAGACACACATGACTTGATAGATGTGTATCAAAGGCAAAGGTAATTCGTCATGGCAAAAAAGTGCGCCTAACACTGGACATAGCCGAGTCTCTGGTAAACGAGATAGACAATATCCGCGAAAGAATAGGCGTTGACAGAGGCGCATTGATAAAAGTCTGGCTCCACGAGCGCGTAAAACAGGAAAAAACATCAATAAAGTAGCTTTTTCTTCAAGGCTAACCACACTTACAAGGCGTAAGCGCAAGTTTTAAGCCCGCAAGGAATAAACATAACCTTATTCCTATGTCAGACTATGGAGAAAGTCGGCAACTGGTTCTACAGAGATGTCGCCTCTTAAAAGCCTTTCTCCCCCACGATAAAGGAAAAACCTCTTTGCTTCGGGATAATCTTCTCCAAAGGCTTTCAGTGGTCTTAAGTCATTAGGATGTATGACTGTCGAGTTCTTCACCTCTAATGCCCAGAAAAGGTCTTTTCCATAAACAACAAAATCAACTTCAGAACTCGAAATGGTGCGCCAATGATAGAGACTACATCCAGGATGACGATATTCCAGCCATGCTTTTAGATGCTGGGCAACAATGCCTTCAAGTGCAGCCCCTGATTTTTCTTCAGGACGGTCAATGATGCCCGAGGGACGCAAAATATTGTATATCCCAGCGTCGAAGAAGAAGAACTTAGGATGCGCAGTGATTGCGCGTTTAGCTCTTCTTGTGAACACTGGTATTCTATAGGCTAAAAGAAGGTCTTCAAGGATACCTATATACCCCTCCACAACCTTGCGTTCTATCCTGCATTCTCGCGCCACATTGCTGACATTGAGTACTGCACCATGAGAAAAACTTACAGTCTCGAGAAAACGTGAGAAGTTTCCTATGTTTCTCGTGAGCCCATCCATCTGCACCTCTTCCCTGAGATAAAGATCGACATAAGCCTGAAGGGTTGCTTTTGGGTCACTGCTGTTAAGAACAAGGGGTATCGTCCCAATTTGTAGAGCTGTCTCGAGATCAAACAACTCCTTAAGTTCGGCAGCAATAAAAGGATGCATATGTTTCATGAGAACTCGGCCAGCAAGCAGATTCACACCGGCTTTTCTCAGCTTTCGCGCGCTCGAACCAGTGAGTATAAAATGAAAGCCAAGTTTTTCTTCAATGAGGCTGTGCACAACCTCAAGAAGTTCCGGCGCCTTCTGCACCTCGTCTATAAGGATTGTCTTGTTGCCTTTCTTTGCGTGGACAGCCTCCCGAAGCCTTTCAGGATACGCTGAATAATTTCTGAAGACATCAGGCAGCAGAAGGTCCACATATAACGCTTCAGGAAACTCACTTTTGATAAAAGTTGATTTTCCTGTGCCTCTTGGACCCAACAGGAAAAAATTCTGTTTCCCTGCCTTAAGAAATCTTCTTATTGTTTCCATTTTAAGTCCATATTTGGAATAATTATTTCCAATATTAGCAATAAAATCTATAAATATCAAGCCCAAAGAGTCGAATCAGAAATCGAGATAGAACGGTAAACCCATTGATTTATCTGCTATTGCGAGCATCCAGAGGGTGCGTTGCAATCTCATCAGAAAAGGCGAGATTGCTCCCCTTTCGCTCCCAATGTTAAACTTCTATCGCCTATTTTGGACTAATTCTTGTTATTTGACTAAAGGAGCCCTCTTTTCCTATTCCCCCTTAACAAAAGGGGGGGGGTAAAGAAAGGCTGTAAAGATTTACTCTTTGTTGATAGTGAAATTGCAGTATAAAGAAACTATTTTCTGATTTGCAGGGGTGGAAAGACTGTTGGAAAGATGGAAAAGTCATACAATAATTGGTAGATTTTTAAGCAAGTCATTTCTTGTTACGCTTATCGTCTTGTTGGTTTTAGCCCTGAATGCTCAGGCACAATCAGCCCAGCATGATAAATTGCCGCCCATTAATATCTGCAACGAACGTGGCAGTTGTATCCTTGTTGAGATCGCAATAACGCCTGAAGAATGGGCGACGGGTTTGATGTTTCGTGACAGATTGCCAAAAGGCACTGGCATGCTGTTTCTTTTCCCCAGCCCCGACTTCTGGAGCTTCTGGATGAAGAATGTGAAGATACCTCTGGACATTATCTGGATGGATAACACAAAGCGAATTGTCCACATAGTTACAAATGCGAAACCCTGCCTTATAGACGCCTGTCCTGAATATACGCCGATGAAAAAAGCGATTTATGTACTGGAGTCGAACTCTGGTCTCGCAAAAAAGTGGAAACTCAAAATCGGGGATCGCCTAATTTTCCAACTGCCGAAATAATTTAATCTAAGACGCCGCAGTAAATAAAAAACTTTTTTTGTGATTCAAATCACATTTCTTTTCGCCGTTTTCATAAATAATTAAGTGAGGCATCGGCTAATAGAGAATAATAAGGTGTTTAGACTTATCCTTGAAGAGGCTCGGGATGACTGAGTGGGTTGAACACCTGTCGTTGGTCAGCCCTTCGATAAACTCAGGACAGGCCCTTTGACAGGCTCACCCTTCGGCAGGCTCAGGGTGACATGAGACGCCGAAGGACTATGGACGACAAAGAACTTGTCAGGCTGAGCTTGTCGAAGCCTTATCCCGCAAGTTCAGGGTGACTAAGGTATCATTTTGAAATGCAAGAGAAACCCTCTCCCACAAGGGGGGAGGGGAAATAACTTTTGATAATACCAAAAAAATCCTTAGGAGAGAAATATGAAAAGAGGATCAAACATCAAAATTTTGTTTTTATGTTTTGTCTTTTTATTAACCTTTGCTTTCGTGCTTGCTCCATTGCAGGGAAGCTTCGAGCTATCAGCGGCGGATAATAGAGCATATTCAAAGGCTGACAACGCTGCTGACAAGGCACAAAAGCTAACGATTCAGCTTTATAAAACGGCAGCGCTTTTCAAAAAGGACTCACATCAGCCAGGCAGCCAATTCTTTGAAGAGCTTCGCAATCTAGCTCAGGAGCGCAAAAACTTTCTGACCTCGATCGCAGCAAAACATCCTGAGCTTATTATCAATTCAAAACTTCCGCCTGAAATCAGACAATTGCTGCCAGCAGAAATCTCACAATTTATTGAAGAAGAAACCACTATAGAAGGCGAACTCGAGGTTCTGCATTTTGATGATTTTGAGCGCTCCACCTGGTGGGAGAAATTCTTCCTAAAGACCCCGAGTAAACAGACATTTGAGATTCTTGCTTCTGGGCAAAAGCCAGCCCTGCTTTCAGGGACAAAGGTAAAGGTAAAGGGTCTAAAAGTTGATAACCAATTAGTTATCAAGGATAAAGATGAAATTCAGGTTTTAGAGGCTCCTGTTACAGCTCAGGCGATGACAATGAAGAAGGTTGCAGTTATACTCTCTTTAATTTCCAGAACAACACAGCACAGCCTTATACCAGAGAGCATGCCCGTCAGATCACCTTTACCGCAGCGACCTCGGCAAATGTATATTATCAGGAAACCTCTTTTAGCAAGGTGGGGTTAGACGGCAAGATTTTATCTGACGGCGATATATACGGCTGGTACACTGTACCTCACGACAATACCGCGTGCAATTACTCAACCTGGGCAACAGCAGCAAGAACTGCAGCGCAGGCAGACGGCTTTAGCTCAACAGGTTATAATGTGATAGTATATGCCTTCCCCCAGACTAGCGCCTGCAGCTGGTGGGGTCTCGGGACTATAGGCGGCAACCCTGCATCTTCTTGGGTAAACGGCAGTTATGCCCTGAGAGTGGTTGCCCATGAGATGGGGCATAATTTCGGGGCACACCACGCAAGCTCTTATTCCTGCACCGAAGGAGGCGTCAGGGTGCCTATAAGCAGTAACTGCACGAGCAGCGAGTATGGTGACCCCTTTGATATAATGGGCAATTCTACAAACCACTTCAATAATTTCCACAAGGGGAGGCTCGGCTATCTTGGCAGTTCAAGCACACTAACAGTTACATCAGGTGGCAGCTACACTATTTCACCTATTGAATGGGAATCAGGGGGCGTCCAATCTCTGAGAATTGTCCGTCAGAGAAACTCTTCAGGGACACCGACTCAATACTATTATCTTGAATACAGACGACCATATGGCTTCGATAGTTTCAATTCGACTGCGCCTGTCGTCAACGGTGTGACCATCAGGCTTGCCCCTGAATACAGCACAATAACCCAGACTCAACTGATAGACACAACTGCATCAACAACATCCTTCACCGACGCTTCGCTCGCTGTCGGCAGCGAGTTTTTCGACCCTGCCACAGGGGTTAGAATATTGACTACCGGGGTTAATTCAAATGCTGCGAATGTCCAGATAGCATTCGGTACCGGCTCATGTGTAAGGGCAAACCCTTCTATCTCTATCTCTCCTGCAAGCCAGTGGGGGTTCCCTGGCGAGGCGCTGAATTATTCGGTCAGCATTACAAACAATGATAGTTCTGCCTGCGGGATATCAAGTTTCAGCGTTATACCCACACTCCCAGCTTCAGGATGGTCTCAAACACCTCCTTCTCTGACAGAACAATTATCGCCTGGGGAAACTGCCACAAATATCATCTCCCCCAAGCGCTCTTGAAGGGACATATACCTTATCTGAGGCAGCTACTAACCTTTCTGATCAAAACTATCTAAAGGCTGCTACGGCTCAATATAATGTCAGACCGTCTGATATAATTCCACCTGATGTAAATATAACCTCACCGCAGGACAACGCAATCCTTCCTGCTAAAGGCTTAGTAACTATTTCAGCGACTGCCTCTGACATCAGCGGTATAAGTAGAATAGATATATACATTAACAATACCCTGGTGAAGACATGCACCAATACCACTTCCTGTCAGCACAACTGGAATGTTTCAAAGGTTGCTAAAGGAACTCACACTATAAGGGTTCAGGCACAGGATAACGCCAAGCCGATAAGTAACACTGGGAGCAAATCGATAAGTGTGATTAAGAGATAAAGAATCATAAGGGGACTGTCTTAGTAGAATCTGGGCTGTCCCCTTATTCTCTACTCTTTTAAGCTAAGAAAAATAGCTATAGAATCATAACCCACAAAATTTGCTTGTTATCGCGGAACCTTCCATCTGCCATCGAAAGTTTTACCCCACCCAAAAGAGGAAAATCAGCGATAGTATTTTCATGACAGTGGGCATAGCTTTTCGCTCCTTCTTGGAAGGCGTCCTTGCCTTCCTCCGAGGTCACCATCACGCCTCACCATCCTGGTGTGATGGTGAAAGCCACTCAAAGCCATTCCCATTGTCATATCAGCATTTTCTATATTGCCCTTATCGCTATTTTTCGGTGAAGGTCAATTCAGGAATAGCCAACGAATTTTATGGTATCATATTCTTAATAGAGACCTTTATGAAAAACATCCTTTTAAGCCTATCCATCAATACAAAACTCATCATAATGATGCTTTTTATGAGTTTCATTCTTATATCCATCCTTTTATTTTTCTATCAGCGTTCAGAGCAGAGAATTTTTCAGGAAATAGAAAGACAGACAGCGGAGCTTACCAAGGCAATCCAGATTGGGGTCGAAGAAGTTACAGCTACAGGCGTCACCGATGAAGCCAGGTTAACAACTTATCTTCAGGAGCTGAATGCAAGGGGTATCGTAGAGATCTCAATAATAAGCAATGAAGACCAGATTATTGCGAGCACTAACAGGGCACGAATAGGCGAACCCATAACCCGCAAGAAAAAAGAGCTGATAATCAAGGCAGAGCTCGGGGAGCCAGTCTCTGACGAAGGTAAGACTTATAATGTTATTTTTCCAGTTGTAGCAGGCGGGACTGAGTATGCATATATCCATTACGGTTACATACACCTGAAGATTAATAAAGATGACTTTTCAGACCTTCTCCAGGCTTCCGCCCTTGAGAAAGTGGTAGTTACTCTTATTGTTTTTGGTATCGGCATCATAATGACATTTGTTTTTTCGAGGCAATATACGCGCCCTATTCATGAAGTGGTGGATGCGGCAATGCGTGTGGCAACGGGTGATTTAAATCAAAACCTCCCGATAAGAAGCAATGATGAAATTGGTCGTCTTTCAATGAGTTTTAATTACATGGTAAGTAAATTGAAGGAAAACAGAATGCTTGAGGAAAGGTTAAGGGAGGTGGAGCATCTGTCTGCAGTTGGACAACTTTCGAGAAGTATGGCTCACGAAATAAGAAATCCGCTGAATTTTATCAATTTAAGCATTGATTATATAGGCGATAAATATGTCCCCGATGATCCAAAAAATAAAGAAAAGTTCAACAGTTTAATCACGGGGATAAAGGATGAGATTCAGAGACTCAATAAACTGGTCAACGAATTTCTTGACTACAGCAAGCCTATTAAGCTGGATATAAAGGAAGTTAGAATTAATAAGATTATTAATGACCTGCTTTTTCTTGTTCAGGCAAAGGCAGAGGCAGAAAAGATTAAGATTATAAAAGAGGCTGATGAGGACTATAAGCTCAGCGTTGACCCTGAACTTATCAAATCATGTATATTAAATCTCATGACCAATGCATTTCATGCTATGGAAAGCATTGAGAGAGAGCGTTATCTGAAGATAAAGACCTCAGTTGAAGGGGAGAATTTTGTTTTAACTGTTTGTGACAATGGCAAAGGTGTCACGCCAGAAAACCTGCCTAAGATATTTGAACCCTTCTTCTCAACGAAGAAAACTGGACTGGGTCTTGGCTTGCCCTTTACCAAAAGGGTTATTGAAGAACATGGGGGCAAGGTAGAATTCTCGAGCAAGATTGATGAAGGCAGTGAAGCAAAGATAATTCTGCCTATAAGTAAATTGAATATTCAGGGGGTTAATACCTAAATTAACCTGACTTTGAAACAAAAGGAGTTTCTATGCCCGTAGTGGTCGTAATTGATGATGAACATCCTCAGCTTTTTATTATCAAGACGATTTTAGAAGAAAACGGCTATGAAGTTCATACGGCATCCTCTGGAGAAGAAGGACTCAAGTTAATAAATACCATCTACCCTGACATTGTTCTGTCAGACCTTAAAATGAGTGGTATGAGCGGCGATCAGATTCTCGATGCTTTAAACGATATGTCAGTAAAGCCAGCATTTATTTTGATGACAGCCTATGGAACTATCTCATCAGCAGTTGAGGCTATGAAAAAAGGTGCCTTCGACTACCTTACTAAGCCCCTTGAGAAGGATGTCATTTTACATACAGTTAAAAAAGCTGCTGAGATGGTTAATTTGGTAAGGGAAAATATAAGGCTACAGGACGCATTATTTGATAAATTCAAGATCGAAGGGATTGTAGGCAGCTCAAAAAAGATGAAAGAGGCTGTTGAGATAGTAAAAAAGGTGACTCCAACAACCGTTACTGTCCTGATTTACGGTGAGAGCGGTACTGGCAAGGAACTTATTGCAAGGGCTATCCACTACAACAGTCCGAGGCGGATGGGACCTTTTACCGTAATTAATTGTGCAGCCATTCCAGATAATCTTATTGAAAGCGAGCTTTTCGGATATGAGCCGGGTGCTTTTACTGGGGCTTCTCATCGCAAAATAGGGCTTTTCGAAGCATCCGATAAGGGAACTCTTTTCCTTGACGAGGTTGGCGACCTTCCTTTGCTTACACAAACCAAGATATTAAGGGTGTTGCAGGATAAAGAAATTAGAAGGCTTGGTAGCAAAAATAGTTTAAAGGTCGATGTCAGGATAATAGCAGCTACAAATAAAATGCTCGAAAAAGAGGTTTCTGCAGGAAGATTCAGAGAGGATCTTTTTTACAGACTCAAGGTCGTAACAGTTGACCTTCCGGCGCTCAGAGATAGAAAAGAGGACATCCCAACCCTGACAGAGTTTTTTATTCAAAAATACAACAATGAGTTTGGCAAAAGAGTTAAAGGAGTGAGCGAAGGAGCTATGAAGGCTCTGGTCGAGTATCATTGGCCCGGCAACATCAGACAACTCGAATCGGTAGTTGAAAGAGCCATTCTCATGTGCGATAAAGATGTTATAAATATTAACGATATCAAGAGTGAACTAAGGCTGCCTGAAGAAGCTGGGATATTGGACATTCGAATTCCTGACGAAGGTCTTAATTTTGAGGAACTTGAAAAAGAATTAATAAAGAAGGCTATGGAAAAGGCTAATAATGTAGCGGCAAAGGCTGCGCAACTTTTAGGCATGAGCTATAAAACCTTTTGGTATAGGTTTGAAAAGTTTGGACTTAAATCTATTTCCTCAAAAGGGGATGTATATCCCGAAAAGAGAAACTGATTTTTCAATAGTTTAGGGCAAACTCCAAAATACCCATAGAAGGGACTTTTTAGAGTTTTTATAATCGATAAATTTTATCTTGATTTGGATTTTGCTTTATCTTTTTATTTTGTTAAAGTTCCATTTTCCTCAATTACGTTGGGACTATAAAAAATATTTGTATATTTGATTAGAATATTCTATAATTTTATCGATTGAGATATTGACATTAATTACCAAAGGGTATGGCATTATACTTGCATGCTAAAGCAAGTTGAAATGTGTTTCAAAAATATATATAAAAAGGAGGTGAAAAATTAATGAAGAGAGTTATAGCTTTAATCGTTGCAATTCTTTTTGTTTTTGCAGTTTCATCTGTAGCTATTGCTCAAGAAAAGCCAGCAGCAAAACCGGCTGAGCCAGCAAAGCCAGCAGCAAAACCGGCTGATGCGCCTAAAGCCGAAAAGAAGGCTGACGACAAGAAAGCAGAAAAGGCAAAGGTTAAACAAGTCACAGGTGAAGTTGCAGCAGTTGATGCAGCAGCAAATTCTATTACTGTTAAGGGCAAAAAGGCTGAAGTCAAGATGTCCGCTGATGCCAAACTTCTTGCCGATGTTAAGGTAGGAGATAAGGTTGTTGCAAAATATACTGTGCAGGATGAAAAAAATGTTGCGAAAAGCATAAAGAAGGCAGCAGCAAAGGCTGACAAGCCCAAAGCTGAAAAGCCTAAAGCTGATGCAAAACCAGCAGCTAAGCCAGCTGAACCAGCAAAACCAGCAGAGCCCGCAAAGCCAGCAGCAAAACCGGCTGAGCCAGCAAAAAAGCCTTAATTAATTAAAGAGGCGTTCAGAGATGGGCGCCTCTTACTTTGTTTAAACTCCCCTATCATAGTAGCTAAGACTTTATCAATCTCACAGCCTCGCAAACCATCTCGACAGTAATATCCTGAAGGCATTTAACTGATTTGCAACGCCTTTTATAACAAGGGGAGCAGGGTAGGGCTGATTTAAGAATAATATGATTATAGCCGTATGGACCAGTTCTAACTGGATTGGTAGGACCAAAGATAGCTATAACGGGTATTTCACAAGCTGCCGCAATATGCATTGGACCTGAGTCGTTGCTAATCACAAATTTCGCATTTCTAATCAATATTATCAGTTCTTTGAGGTTCGTTTTACCTGCCAAAGATACTGCTTTGCCTCTGGAGCGCCTCTCAATATAATCAGAAATCTCTTTATCCTGTCCGCTGCCTAAAATTAAAAATTTGCTATTTAGGTTTTCTGAAACTTCAGCAAATCTTTCGGGATGCCACTTCTTCGTTTCCCACCTTGCGCCAGGAATAATAACGGCATACTCTCCAAGTTTAGCCCTTATTTCTTTAATCCACTCGGGTTCAACAATCAGCGGCATGGGAAATTTCACATCATCAATGCTGACTCCAAGCGCAGAGGCTATCTTCAGGTATCTCTCGACTGCATGTATCTCTTTGCCGCCTTCAACTTTGTGAGAATAGAACATAGAACTTCCCTCTCTGGAGTCAGAAAAACCAACTATGTTCGGTGCATTGGTAGCCTTTGCTAAAAAACCACTCCTGAAAAGACCCTGAAGGTCTATTACCAGATCATAAGATTCATTTTTAAGTTCGGAACAGAGCCTTTTTATTTCCACAATAGAGTCTTTCAATTTTTTAATATTTTTCCAGTTATCTTTGTTGATAATCCATAGTTTATCAACCATTGGATGATTTTCAAGGAGAGATTCGAGTCCTGCTGCGATAACCCAGTGTATTTTGGCAAAATTAAAGTCAGCCTTTATTACATTAAGAAACGGCAGGCTGTGTATAACATCACCAAGCGAGCTTGGTTTGATAATAAGAATTTTTCGGTATATTTTTTTCATTTTAATCTCGTTAATAATGCGCGAAATCGTCGATAGCAAGTTGTCATTGCGACCTAGAGCGAAGCGAGGGACTCAGGGTGATATTTGAGAGAGATTGCGACGAACCCTGCAGGTGCTCGCGATGACTTTTAAATTTATTGCCCAAAATAGCTATAACCATCATTACCCATTAACTCCTGTCATTTCGAACACCCAAAGGGAGTGAGGAATTTTTGTCGTAAAGCATTAAGATTTCTCTCTTTGCTCGAAAAGACATCTTCTCATCGCTGGATTTAAATAATGCCTTAAAATAGCGATAGGAAGGGCTGTTTCAGGCTTTTTATAATCGACAAATTTTATTTAATTTTGCTTTATTCATTATAATGCAATGCCTTATGACAAAGCCCTATGAACTTTTTTTATAAGGTGTCGTATAAAAATCCTTCACCAGCCCTTCCTATCTTACTTGTTGATTTTATTAAGCTTTTTAGTTCTATCGCCGATTTTGGGATAATGCGCCTCTTTATTGTAGCATTTGGAAAGTATTGTTTACATTATTTATTTGAACCCGTACTAATCCAAAATAAATTATACTTTCGAATCCGGCGGATATAATGCGATTTCTAGAGCCAAAGCCACAGGTAAAGCTCAAAGAGGTTAAAGACGAAGCGCGGAAGCCTCGACTGCCGATATTGCAAGTCTCACAAAGGCTTACACATGCACGAAGGTAGTTCTTTGGCAAAGAAATCATGTCATATCCCTGCTTGAATATTATTTTAGACCCCAGTGATTTTAACCCTTAATTAGCGATAAGAAGGACTCCTTCAGGATTTGTATCATTTTAGAATTTG
>Ga0209721_1001824_pt1 | contig 14854 bp, 11 predicted proteins | sample TshhotsprinmetaG_FD_184139 | JGI IMG/M metagenome (GOLD analysis project Ga0209721, IMG submission 184139) | Hot spring microbial communities from South Africa to study Microbial Dark Matter (Phase II) - Tshipise hot spring metaG (SPAdes)... | ecosystem: Environmental > Aquatic > Thermal springs... | reverse complement strand
ACCCATACCGCCGACGGGACCTATCGGGTGCTGCAGGAAACCTACGTGACCGGCACCGCCCGCACGCTGGCCGACAATCCGAATGAGTTTTCGGAGAGCGCGACCTATACGGACGTCATCGTCTTCACCCCCTACACGATGCCCGCAGAGGGAGGATATATCTACCGGATCGCGCCCTATATTTTCCAGACGGGCACGACCCAACTGCGCGTCGCCCTCTACGCCGAGTTTGACCCCGGCGAACTGGTCTACACGCTGAGTATCGCCTACCCATATCTGACCGACGCGTTAAAGACCCGCGTGCGTTCCTACCTTGCCGCCGAGATGGCCCGCTACCCGCCCCTGGAGCCCCTGCCGTGGGCTACGCCGATCCCCTGGCTGAACAACGGCGTCGCGCGGGAACTCTACCCGGTCTCCTTCCGCCCCAACTGCTGGCCTCCCCCAGACCCGCCCCTCTCCACCCTCTACGCCCTCTGGGCCTATGCCCGCTACACCGGAGACTGGACCTACGTCCAGAACCGCTGGTCGCAGATAGACGCACTCTTTGACCGCAAGAAGGGTCGCGTGGACTCCTACGCCGCCATCAGCGGGGCCATCGGTTACGCCCGCATCGCACAGCACCTGGGCCGCACCGCCGACGCCAACGAGGGAGTGCAGGTCGCCGTGCAGGGGATGACGGCGGGCCTCAACTTCAACGCTTTCCGCAACACCGCCAATGCCCGTTACCCCGACCCCCGCGACCAGCAGACCGGCTGGCGGGCGCCCGTCTTCTTCGGCCTGACACCGGAAGTGGGCCGCTACATCTCCGATACCAACCGCATCACGGCAACGAACTACATCTCCAACCTGACGGGACCCAACGGCGTCTTTCTCTGGTACCTCACCCGCCTGGGCATCCAGGCCGAGATCGGCGAATCCAGTTTCCACGGCCCCGACCTGGCCTGGTCGGTCTTCCTGGCCCGGGCCTACATCATCGGAGACACGCAGGAGACCCTGCGCGGTTGGCTGGACCGGCCCTGGGGGCGCGGCGACCTGTACTTCATCCAGAAGATCATCGCCACCATAGAAGCTCCGCCCGAACAACCCAACCTCAGCGCCAGCACCAAAAAGCCGTCATCTCTGACCCCACGAACCGGCGACGTGCTGACCTATACCATTCTCCTTCGCAATACCGGCAGGCCGTTCACCGACCCGGTCTTCCTCACCGATACCGTGCCGGCCGGACTGGCCTATGTCCCCGGCAGCCTGACCGCCACCCTGGGCACACCCAACGCCTCCTCGGTGCCGACATTGCGCTGGACGGGGGTGCTTTCCGAGACGCGCGCCGTCACCATCACCTACCGGGTTACAGTGACCGTGCCGGCCGGCACGGCGCGGGCCATCTCCAATACGGTGACCATCGCCTCGCCGCCTCTTGCCCCGCTTACCCGCACGGCGCTCATCATCGTCAACGGGCACAGGGTCTTTCTGCCCGTGATTCTGAGGCAAAACTAATACGGGCGGGGTTAACCCGCCCGTACGGTGACCGTCACCCAAGGAGACTCCTATGAATACGGGAACGCTATGGCAGAAAATCGGCGCGCTGCTGGCCGCCCTGCTCCTTTTGGGGGAGGGCGGGATTCATCCCGCCCCTCCGGGCAATCCCCCCCAGACCATCGCCGCCACCACCACCCGCCGCGTCAACGTCTGGAAGACGGTGTCCGGCCCGGTGGACGACAACACCGCCTCCATCTTCTGGTTCGGCCACGAAACCGGCCATAATCTCTACAACTATGTGGATGTGCGCGTGGGCTATACCAGCCAGTACCTGCGCATCTTTGTGACGGTGATAGATTACAACCTCTGGCAAATGCCCTCCGAAGATAAAGACCCCCGCCTTTACGACGCCGTCGCCATCTATCTGGATACGGCGGGAGATCGTGCCACAACACCTCAACCGGACGACTATTTCTTCGTCAATGGCTGGCGTCACTCCTGGCCGGGAGAGAACAAAGATGCTTACCACCGGGACGGTCGGGGGACAGGGAGCGGATGGAGTGAATCCTGGTCGGCGCAATGGACAGAGAGCGTCGGCTACAGTTGGTACAACACCGGCCCCAACAACAACGGGAACTGTCCCACCGCGCCCTTTGACTGCGACGCCGGATGGTCAACGGTCATCACCCTCACCTTCTCGTCGTTGGGCCTTCCCGGCCCACCGGCCCCCGGTGCCATCTGGGGACTGGGGGTATACCTCTACGACCGCGACGCCGCCGAACCGGCCGCGCTGGTGAGCCCCCCGGCGATGTGGCCGGAGACTTTCAACGCCAATAACCCCAGCACCTGGGGCGAAATCGCCTTTGACCCGCCCCGCTACACCCCCCGCCCGGCCGTCGCTACCGGGACGACCGTCGTCCGGCGCGACCTGGGCGGCAACGTCGCCGATGCCTACGTGGGCGGCGGCGGCAACTGCGACGGCGGCTACCTGGGCGGCGGTGACGTCAACCACGGCGACGAGGGCCTCTTCGTCGCCAGCCAATCCCTCATCGGCGACTTTCCCTGCTGGAGCAAGTCCTACCTGCGCTTCGGACTGACCGGCATCCCGCCGGGCAAGGTCATCATTTCGGCCACCCTCACCCTGCACCTCTGGGGCAACGCTGGCTATATCCCTTCCCTTTCCCTACCATCCTACATCCATCTCTTTACCGTCGCCGAGGATTGGAGTGAACACACCATCATCTGGAACAACGCGCCGATGGCGAAAGAGAACCTCACCGCCACCTGGGTCTATCCCCGCACCGACCAGGGGCCCGATTTCCCCGGCATCCCCTACACGTGGGACGCCACACAGGCGGTGGCCGAGGCCTACGCGGCGGGCCGTCCCCTGAACATCGCCCTCTACACGGCCGACACCCACTTTGATAGCAGCAAGTACTTTGTCTCTTCTGACGCCAGCAGCGATTGGAAACCCGAGGGAAAGCCGACGTTGCGGGTCATCTGGGGGGAACCGGCACCCGGGGTGGAGAAACGGGTCAACCGCCCCACTGCGCGCACGGACGATGTGCTGTCCTACACTATCCGACTACGAGGGGCGGGCACTACCCTTTATCTACGCGACCCCATCCCGGCCGGCACCGTCTACAAACCGGGGAGCGTCGTCGGCGGGGCTTCGTACAACGCGGCGGGGAATTGGGTGGAATGGAGCGGGGTGCTGAGCGCAACGCAGCAGTTGACCGTCACCTTCGCCGTCACCGTCACTGCCACCGGCCCGCGCGCCATCGTGAACACGGCGACGGTCACCGACACGGCAAACACCCTCACCGCCTCGGCGACGACCATCGCCAACGGCCATTCCGTCTATCTGCCCGTCGTGTTGCGAAACTGGTAGGGGCAACCGCGGCATTCGTCGCACGGAGAGGGGAAGGCAAGGATGCGCCTTGCCCTTACTGGGGTTTGGGCGCTGGCGGCCGAAGGCCGCCAGCGCCCAAACCCCTATTCTCCCCGCGGGAAGCGAGTTCAACCCCTTTCCCCAATCTCCACACGCCACCGTACCACTCTCCAATGCAACACTCACCGGCATACCGATGCACCAACTTTTGCATAAAACCGAAAAATCGTGTATCCTTTATCCGTGAACTATCCGTCGCCGTTTCTGGGGATTCCCTGTGCCTGCCGACTCTCTCCTGGCTGTCATTATTGTCAGTTGGAACGTGCGCGACCTGCTGGAGGCCTGCCTGCGCTCCCTCTTCGGCGACCTGGGCCAGAGCGGCCTGGAGGCCGAGGTCTGGGTGGTGGACAATGGCTCCTCCGACGGGACGCCGAAAATGGTCGCCCGCACGTTCCCGGCCGTTCGTCTCGTCGCCCGGCCGGATAACATCGGCTTCGCCGCCGCCAACAACCTGGCCTTACGCGCGCTCATGGAAACCGCCCCGCCGCGCTACCTCTGGCTGCTCAACCCCGACACCGAAGTGCTCCCCGGCGCGACGGCCGCTCTGATCCGCGCGCTGGAGGATCACCCGCGCGTTGCAGTCGCCGGAGCGAAACTCCTGTACCCCGACGGCACCCTCCAGCACTCCGCCTTCCGCTTCCCGGGACTGGTCCAACTGACCTTTGACCTTTTCCCTATGCCCGCGCGCCTCTACGAGACCTCCCTGAACGGCCGCTACCCGCGCCGACTCTACGATGGAGAAAACCCCTTTTTCGTGGACCATCCCCTGGGCGCGGCGATGATGGTCCGCACCGAGGCCGTGAACCAGGTGGGGTTGCTGGATGAGGGGTACCGTATCTACTGCGAGGAGATTGACTGGTGCTGGCGGATGCGGCGGGCGGGCTGGCGGGCGCTCTGCGTCCCCGCTGCGCGGGTGGTTCACCACTCCGGGCGCTCCACCGGTCAGGTGCCCATCCCTTCGTTCGTCAACTTGTGGACCAGCCGGGCGCGCCTCTACGCCCGCCATCACGGGCCCCTCACCCGCTTCCTGGCCCGGCAATTGGTCCGGATCGGGATGCGCCGACGGATGCGCGCCGCTTCCCCCGAATGGCAGGAGGCCATCCGGCAGGTGCTGGCAGCCTGGGATGCCCTTACGTTTTACTCTTCACGCTTTACGCCATGACATCCGACTGGACCGCTCTTCACCACGAGATTATCCACTGCCGCGCCTGTCCCCGGCTGGCGGCGTATCGGGAGGAGGTGACGCGGGTGCGCAAGCGCGCCTATCGGGACTGGGAGTACTGGGGGCGCCCGCTGCCGGGCTTCGGCGACCCTCAGGCCTGGCTACTGATCATCGGGCTGGCGCCAGCCGCCCACGGCGCCAACCGCACCGGTCGGATGTTCACCGGTGACGGTTCCGGAGCCACCCTCACCGCCGCCCTCCATCGGGCCGGTTTGGCCAACCGGCCCACATCCGAACACCGGGCCGACGGCCTGGAACTGCGCGGCGTCTTTGAGACCGCTGTCGTCCGCTGCGCGCCGCCCCAGAACCGCCCATCCCGTCAGGAAATAGAAAACTGCCTGCCGTTTCTGGCCCGCGAAATCGCCCTGCTGCCCAGCGTCCGGGTGGTCCTGGCTCTGGGACAGATCGCGCTGGAGGGCTACCGGATGCTCCTGCGGCGGCAGGGCGTGGACGTCCCGCCCATCCCCTTCCGTCATGGTGCGGTCGTCCCCCTCCCGCCCCCGCTCCCGACCTTGCTGGTCTCCTACCACCCCAGCCGCCAGAACACCCAAACGGGCCGTCTGACCCCGCAAATGCTGGACGAAATCATAAGAAAGGCTATGGAGGTCGTCCGATGACCCTGGCTGTGGTCGTGCTCACCTATAACGAGGAACAAGACATCGTGGATTGCCTGACCAGCCTGGCCTGGGCCGAGCGCCGGGTGGTTCTGGATTCCTTCAGCACCGACCGGACGGTGGAACTGGCGCGGGAGATGGGGGCCGAAGTGATGCAGCACCCGTTTGAGAACTATGCCCGCCAGCGCAACGTGGCCCTGGAGTGGGTGAAGGCGGAGTGGATTTTCTTCGTGGACGCCGACGAGCGGGTCACCCCGGAACTGGCCGCGGAGGTGCAGACCGTCACGGGGGGAGGATATCCGGAGGTCGGCTGGTGGGTGCCTCGTCACAACTACATTTTTGGACGGTTGACGCGCGGGGCGGGCTGGTATCCCGACTACCAGTTGCGCCTGGTGCGGCGGGGGCTTGCCCGCTGGGAGCGGGCCGTCCACGAAATCGCCATCGTGGATGGACTGACGGGGTATCTTCAAAATCCCCTCATCCACCACAACTACGACAACCTGGCCGAATTTATTGCCCGTCAGAGAAAATATGCCAACTACGACGCAATGGTGCTGTACAAAGAGGGAACCCGTCCCCATTTCTACACCCCATTCTCTCAGGCCATTCGCCACTTCTGGTGGCGGTTTATCACCCTGCGAGGCTTTCGGGATGGGGGACATGGCCTGCGGTTGAGCCTGCTGATGGCCTACTTTGAGGCCGTCAAATACCACAAATTGGCCCGATTATGGTCCCAAAAACCGAAAAACCACCCCTTTTGATTTGATTTCTCGCCCCAATTATGGTAAAATTATCCACGTATTGCGCTTTACGTTTTACGCTTGTAACTATATTGACAATGGCAGATTCTAAATTATAATGACAAATTCTGCGTTAAAAGTATAAATGGTATTACCCAATTCGGCTTCCGGACGAAAGAGGTCCCCTGGTGAGCCGAAAGAGATTGGGCCCCCCTGCCCCCTCCCCGTTGAGGGCGGACGGATCGTCCGCCCCTACAGCCGCACGGGGAGGGGGGAGAAAAGATGGGGTTTTGCGGGGCGGCGGCTTCGCCGCCGCCCCGCAAAACCCCTCTCTGTCCCCCCTCTCCCCCGCCCGTCAGGGCAAGGGGGAGAGGGGGGTAAGGGGGGTGAGGGGGCTAAAAACCGCCCATTTTGCGCCGCCAAGGCGATAGCCCGTCTGGCCTTTGCCCTTCCAGCGGCCTTTTCCAAGGGCACATCTGCCAATTTTTGTTTATAACTTAAAATTTGCCATTGTCAATCTATTCAGCCAGGGGGAAACCCACCCCCGGCTCCTCTCCTGTGCTGCGGGAGAGACCTCAACCTCACCCCGTCGCCTTCGGCGACACCCCTCTCCCTCTCCCAATGGGAGAGGGAGAGGGGTTGGGGGAGAGGGTGAGGTTTCTCCCTCAATCCAACAGGCTGAACAGTTACTTACGCTTTACGTTTTACGATTTACACCGCACCAGCCAATGCGCGATACGCGATATGCGATACGCGATATGCGATATGCGATATGCGATACGCGATATGCGATATGCGATATGCGATACGCGATATGCGATATGGATATGCGATACGCGATATGCGAGGAGTAGTTGAGATGGTCGTAAAGCACGGACCTTACGTTCCTGAATGGTTACAAACCCGGACGGAGATCTGGCAGACACTCGGTTGGGCGGCCCCTCGCCCGGCGCGCCCCTGGCAGCCACCCACCGATGTCTACGAAAATGACGAAGGGGTGGTGGTGAGAATGGAGATCGCCGGAATGCGCGCCGAGGATTTTTCCATCACCCTGGACGAGCGCCGTCTGGTCATCGGAGGCTTGCGCCAGGACCCGGAGCCCAAACAAACGTACTATCAGATGGAAATCGGCTACGGTGAGTTTCACGTGGAGGTATGGCTACCCTGGATCGCGGACCCGGACTGTGTGGAAGCGACCTACGAGGCCGGCTTCTTGCGGGTCTTCATCCCCCGTCCCCCTGCGTGTCGGGTCCGAACAGTGACCCCAGGAAAACAGATTGAGGAGTCTAAATGACAATGGGACCTCTGGAAGACTTTTTCCGTTCGTTCAATATTCCTGCTATTCCCCGGCCCGGCCGGCAGGAAGGAGGCGGCCCCGGTAGACCGGAGGACTTTCGCACTCCGGAGGAGATCGCCATCCTCCCGCTGCGCGGCCTGGTCGTTTATCCCATGACCGCGGTGCCCATCCGCGTGGGCCAGCCCCGCTCCATCCGGCTGGTGGACGACGCCGTGGTGGGCAAGCGGGTGATCGGACTGGTGGCGGCGAAAAACCCCGAACTGCCCGAGCCCGGCCCGGAGGATGTCTACCGGATCGGGACCACCGCCATCGTCCACCGCCTCTTCAAGGCGCCCGACGAGACCATCACCCTGATTATGCAGGGCCTGCGGCGCATCCGGATAGAAGAGTTCATCGCTACAGAACCGTACCTGATCGCCCGCGTGCGGGAAATCCCGGAACAGATTGAAGAGGGGATAGAGATTGAAGCCCTGCAGCGGACCATCATGGATACCTTCCGTCGCCTGGCGGAACTCCTGCCCGCGGTGCCGGAAGAACTGATGCTGATGGCGATCAACGCCGAGAATCCCCTGCAACTGGCCTACGCCATCGCCACCCACATCCGGATGAACCTGGAGGACGCCCAGCGGCTGCTGGAACTGGATAGCACCCGCGAGAAACTCCACTTCCTCCTGGCCCTGCTGACCAAAGAACTGGAAGTGGTGGAACTGGGGCGCAAGATTCAGAGCGAGGCCCAGTCCGAAGTGGAAAAGGCCCAGCGGGAGTACTTCCTGCGGGAGCAACTCAAGGCCATCCAGCGGGAACTGGGCGAGGCCAGCGAACAGCAGATGGAGGTAGAGGAGTTCCGCCGCAAGATAGAAGAGGCCGGGATGCCGGAGGAGGCGGAGAAGGAGGCCCGCCGGGAACTGGACCGGCTCAGCAAACTCCCCACTGCGGCAGCCGAGTACGGCGTCATCCGCACCTACCTGGACTGGCTGGTCAACCTCCCCTGGAACGTGGAGACGGAGGACAACCTGGATATCGCCCACGCCCGCAAGGTGCTGGACGAGGACCACTACGACCTGGAAGAGATCAAGGAGCGCATCCTGGAGTATCTGGCGGTGCGCAAACTCAAAGAAGAGCGCAAGCGCGCCGGTCTGGAAGAAGAGGAGTCCACCGACCAGATTCGCCGCGAGCGGGAGGGCGTCATCCTCTGCTTCGTCGGACCGCCCGGAACGGGCAAAACCAGTTTGGGGCAATCCATCGCCCGCGCCCTGGGGCGCCAGTTCATTCGCCAGTCCCTGGGGGGCATGCGGGATGAGGCCGAAATCCGTGGCCACCGCCGCACCTACATCGGCGCGCTCCCCGGCCGCATCATCCAGGCCCTGCGGCGCGCCGGTACCAAGAACCCCGTCTTCATGCTGGACGAGGTGGACAAAATCGGTATGGACTTCCGCGGCGATCCGGCCGCGGCGTTGCTGGAGGTGCTGGACCCGGAACAGAACCGGGAGTTCCGCGACCACTACCTGGATGTGCCGTTTGACCTCTCCAAGGTCATGTTCATCACCACAGCCAACCTGCTGGACCCCATCCCCGCACCGCTGCGGGACCGGATGGAGATTCTGGAACTCTCCGGGTACACCGAACTGGAGAAAGTGCGCATCGCCCAGGGCTACCTGATCCCCCGCCAGCGGCGGGAGAACGGTCTGCAGCAGGACGAAATCACCTTCACCGATGGGGCCATCCTGCGCATTATCCGGGAGTACACCCGGGAGGCCGGCGTCCGCAACCTGGAACGGCAGATCGGCCGCATCTGCCGGAAAGTCGCTACAGCCATCGCCGAGGGGAACGGGAAGACCCCGGTGCGCATCACCTCGCGCAGCATTCCCAAATATCTGGGTCGCCCGCGCTTCTTCTCGGAAACCGCCCTGCGCACCGAGATTCCGGGCGTTGCCACCGGTCTGGGCTGGACCCCCACCGGCGGCGACATCATGTTCTTTGAAGCCACCCGGATGTCCGGCAAAAAGGGCTTCCAGATCACCGGTCAACTGGGCGATGTGATGAAAGAATCGGCCCACGCCGCCCTCAGTTACGTGCGCGCCAACGCCAAAAACCTGGGCATTCCGGAGCACTTCTTTGACGAAATGGACATCCACATCCACGTCCCGGCCGGTGCCATCCCCAAGGACGGCCCTTCGGCAGGCGTCACCATTGCCACCGCCCTGGTCTCCCTGCTCACTGGCCGCAAAGTCCGCCCCGACGTGGGGATGACCGGCGAGATCACCCTGCGCGGCCAGGTCCTCCCCGTCGGTGGCATCAAGGAGAAAGTCCTGGCTGCCCATCGCGCCGGCCTGAAAACCGTGATCCTGCCCAAGCAGAACGAACAGGACCTGACCGAAGTCCCCGCCGAAGTCCGCAAAGCCCTCAAGTTCGTCCTGGTCAGCCGGGTGGACGAAGTGTTTGAAGCGGCCCTGGAACCCGACCGTCACCCGGATCCAACCGATACCCCTCCCAAAGAAGAGGAGAAAGGGGACTCAGGATGAATAAACTCGTCATCGTGGATGATGACCCACACATGGGCCGCCTGCTACGTTTCCTCTTTGAACTGGAAGGCTTTGAGGTAACCGTGGCGCAGCGCTACAACGACATCCTGCCCACCATCCAGCAAATTCAGCCGGACGTTATCCTGATGGATGTGCGTATCCATGGGCGGGAAACTCTGGACCTGGTCCGCCAGATGCGCCAGGAACAGGAAATGGCCCACATCCCTGTGGTGATGACTTCTGGGATGGATTACCAGAACCAGTGCATGAACGCTGGGGCCACCTGCTTCATCCCGAAGCCTTTCATCCCGGATGAAATGGTCCAGATGATCCGCAACCTCCTCACATCGGCGGAAAAGTGATGGCCCGAAAACGAAAACCCCGAAGCCAGTCCCAGTGGCGGCGGGTGGACCTGCACCTCCACACCCCCGCCTCCGCCGACTACCAGGAGCCCAACGTCTCCTACCTGGACATCCTGCGCCAGGCGGAGGCGAAAGGGCTGGATATCATCGCCTTCACCGACCACAATACCGTAGCCGGATACCGGCGGATGCGGGAGGAAATCCGTCACCTGGAGTTGCTGGAGCAACTGGGCCGTCTGCAGAAAGACGAAAAAGAGCGCCTGAGCGAATACCGCCGACTCCTGGCGAAAATTCTGGTCCTGCCCGGCTTTGAATTCACCGCCACCTTCGGTTTTCACATCCTGGGCATCTTCAGTCCGGAGACCGACCTGCGGGAACTGGAGTTCCTCCTGCGCCGCCTGAACATCCCGCTGGAGAAACTGGACCAGGGGAGTGTGGAGGTCGGGGCGACCACCGACGTGCTCACCGCGTACCGGACGATCGCCGAGGCCGGGGGGATCGTCATCGCCGCCCATGCCAATTCGGCCAACGGCGTGGCGATGCGCGGCTTTGACTTCGGCGGGCAGACCCGCATCGCCTATACCCAGGACCCCAACCTCCACGCGCTGGAGGTGACCGACCTGGACAAAAAAGGGCCCCGGACGACGGCCCGCTTCTTTGACGGTTCCAAGCCCGAATACCCGCGCCGAATGCGCTGCATCCAGGGCTCCGACGCCCATCGTCTGACCCGCGACCCGAACGACCCGCGCAACCTGGGCGTCGGCGACCGGGTGACGGAAGTGCTCCTGCCGGAGGTCAGTTTCCAGGCCCTGCGGGACGTTTTCCTGAGCAACGACTTCACCCTCACCCGTCCCTTCCGCCCGGCGACCAAAGCGCCCTTTGACTACATCCAGGCGGCCCGCGAAGAGGGTCCCACCATTGTGCAGGACTTTCACGAGCGGTTCAGCCGCCGGGGGGGCTTCCTGTACGCCATCCTCTGCGACATCTGCGCGTTTGCCAACACCAATGGGGGCACCCTCTATATCGGCGTCGGCGCCGACCCGAAGCAGCCGCCGGTGGGGGTTGGGAATCCGCGCCAGGCCATAGAGGCAATCCAGGCTGAAGTCGCCCGACGGATCACCCCGCCCCTTACCGTGACCGCGGACGTGCAGGAGACGCAGGGCAAGAAAGTGGTGCGGGTCCTGGTACCCCGGGGCACCGACCCGCCCTATGCGATTGACGATAACAAAATCTACGTCCGCAGCGAGGCGGAAACCAGTCTCGCGGTGCGGGATGAGATTGTGAGCCTGGTCCGGCGGACGGTGGCCGCGCCTGCGGAGGGGGAGGAGAAACCGGGCCCCGGCCGTGTGGAGCCCCCGCGCACCGGCGTGGAGATCATCGCCACCGAGGAGCGGCAGGGCGTCCTCTACCACACGATGCGTGACCTGCGCAACGGCAACGTGGTCACCAACGTCACCCGGAAATCGGCGCGGCGGCTGTGGCACTACGCCATCACCCAGGCCGAGGACCATCCCACAGACCCGGACCAACTCCAGTGGGATGGAGACATCGCCCTGATCCGTCGGCGCGAGCGCGGCGGGCAGGTGCGCTACGACCTGGCCCAGCGGGAAGACGGTAAGTTGCGCATCTACTACGGCGTCACCGACGACGGCATCCACGGCCCCTGGGCCCGCCTGGTGGGCCTGGAGGTAGAATGAAAGAGACCTTCATCTCTATCCAGGGGGAGGTGAGAACGAGGATGGTTGCCATCCTCCACAGCCCAACCTGAAATCTTCAGTAAAGGGAGGTGAGAAATGGTGCAGCCCCTCGGGGTGCATTACTTGCTGGAATTGAGGGGGTGTAACCCCACAGTAATTAATGACCTCCCCGAGGTCAGACGGATACTGTTAGAAGCAGCAAGACAGGCGAACGCAACCATTATAGATTCGCGTTTTCACCAGTTCTCCCCGCAGGGAGTCAGTGGTGTGGTGGTCGTGGGAGAATCCCACCTCGCCATTCACACCTGGCCGGAATACGGATACGCCTCCGCAGATATCTACACCTGCGGCCATACCGACCCTATGCGGGCTGCTGCTTACATCATAGAAGCCCTGGAGGCCAGAAGCGCGTTTTGTTTGATTATCGGCAGAGGAGAACACCCACTGATGAGTGAATCCGACCCGGAACCGCCGAGTCCTATCGCTACATTCCGTTGGGGTTTGCAGCCCCCATCGGATTGGCTTTTCCTGGACTACACCAACCCCAGCGCCGCCGTGCTGCTGCGGGTAAAAGACGTCCTTTACTCCGCGCGTTCCGCTTACCAGCAAATAGAAATTCTGGATACCGAGGCCTTCGGCCGTTGCCTCATTCTGGACGGCCGCATTCAGTCCACCGAAATAGAAGAGTTTATTTACCACGAAGCGCTGGTCCATCCGGCGATGACCACCCACCCCAACCCCCGGACAGTGCTGATCCTCGGCGGTGGCGAGGGAGCAACCCTGCGCGAGGTCCTGCGCCACCGCACCGTGGAACGGGTGGTGATGGTGGAGATTGACCCCCAGGTAGTGGAAGCCTGCCGTCGCTTCCTCCCAGAGTGGAGCGACGGTGCTTTTGATGACCCGCGAACGACCCTGATTATAGACGACGCGGTGCGCTATTTGCAGAAGGAAGAAGAACTGTTTGATGTGATTATCTGTGACGTCACCGATCCGGTGCCGGGTACTCCGGCCGAAGCGATGGGCAACGAGGAGATTTTCCAGGCGATGCGTCGGCGCCTCCGCCCGGGCGGGATTCTGGTCAATCAGGCCGGGAGCACTGGCATTTCCGAACTGGACCTTTTCGCCCGAATCTACCAGACGATGGACTCGGTTTTTCGCCACCTGGCCCCGTGCTCCATCCAGATCACCTCTTTCGCCGAGTCCTGGGGCTTCATCGTCGCATCCGATACATATGACCCCCGCGACCTGACACCAGAAGACGTGGAGGAACGCCTCCTCCAGCGCTGCAATCGGGAGAAACTTCGCTATTACGATGGCCGCACTCACCAGGCTATGTTCACTATGCCGCGCTGGTTCTGGCAAAAATTGACGGCCTGTTCGCCATGAAGACACCGTTGCAACCGATCTCTCTGGCTTCAGACCAGAGAGGGATAAGGGCCACAAAATTGCCATAAGGGGTAACCATAAGTATGGAAAGTGATCCTGGACATATGACCACCGCCCTGATGCTCCGGATTGCCGGAACTGCCCTGCTTATCCTGATCGGAGCGACATCTCTTCTGCCTCAGCCCGTCCTTGCCGACCCGCCGGACCCCGCCGCCCCGGATGCCCAATCGGTTCTCTCCCCTTACTGGCACCCGGCCGTCATCCGCTGGGAGGCCATTATCCTGGAGGAGGCGAACCGGCGCGGGATAGACCCGGACATGATTGCGGCGGTGATCTGGACCGAATCGCTGGGACGGCCGCACCTCCATAGTCCGGCAGGGGCCGTCGGGCTGATGGGGGTAATGCCCAAAGAGAAGGGATTCTCCTGGCGCCCCTCGGCGAAGGAACTGGAAGACCCCGCCCTGAACGTCTTCTGGGGCACGCGGACCCTCTCCATCGTCATTCGGCAGGCCCGGGGGGACATCTACCTGGCGCTGGCGGCCTACAACGGCGGCTGGGAACAAATTCACCTCTCCGGCCCACGCCGCTATGCGGAGGATACCCTGATGCACTACGCGCGAGCGGTGGCGGTGCGGATGGGTCTCCCTGCCGAAGGCCCCTGGACCGCTGCCCTGGCCGCGGTGGACCCCCGAGTTCGCACCGGGCTGACCGTCCTGGGCCCCCAGTACCCCCTCACCCGCTACGGCGCGCGGCCGGTCGTCCTCCGCCTGGGAGATTTCGGGACGGAAGGCCGCCCGACGACCCTGGTCTTTGCCCCCCGGAGCCCGGAGGACCTGGATGGCGATATCGGCCTCTGGCTCTGGTGGAACCGCAAAGTCCTTCGGCCTGCGGAATCCAGCCCGGCGATTGCCCAGGGTACGGCAGTGGTCTCCAACCGATAAGACCCGGGCTCATATAAATCAAGGGTAACTGTTCAGCCGCGCATATTTTTCACCGCCGAGACGCAGAGGACACAGAGGGTTCCCGGAGAGACAATAGAACCCTTTGCATCTCTCTCTGGTTTTTCCTAATCACCACAAAGAGCACAAAGGACGGCACAAAGGGCACGAAGAATTTCATCACCTCTGTGCCCTCCGCGTCTCTGGTCTGAAAATAAACTGCGGTTCGGCTCGTGGGTGGTCACTCCGATGGGTAGTGATAAACCTGATCGCCCAGTTCTATGCTGGTTTCATTTGCCCCTCCCCCTTACCCCCTCCCCGTCGAGGGCGGACGGATCGTCCGCCCCTACAACCCCACGGGGAGGTAAGGGCAAGGACAAGCCTTGCCCTCTTTTCCCCCTTCTCCCCCGCTGCGGCGGGGGAGAAGGGGGCCAGGGGGATGAGGGGGCGCTAAGGCCAGACCCTGCCTGCACGAGGTCTGGATATGAGCCAAAAGTGTCAGGTGGCTAGTCCCCAATCCCCTGTTGATTCTCATAAAGTTGTATCACCCGGTCTTTAACAAAGTCTCAAAAAGTCGTATCACTGACTTCCCTTGAGGGCACTGAACGGGTATCATGAGCCTGAACGTCCATTTCAGGGGAGGGAAAAA
>Ga0209721_1001823_pt1 | contig 14857 bp, 15 predicted proteins | sample TshhotsprinmetaG_FD_184139 | JGI IMG/M metagenome (GOLD analysis project Ga0209721, IMG submission 184139) | Hot spring microbial communities from South Africa to study Microbial Dark Matter (Phase II) - Tshipise hot spring metaG (SPAdes)... | ecosystem: Environmental > Aquatic > Thermal springs... | reverse complement strand
TGGGATGGAGGAAAAAAAGAGAGAGGGATGAGGTCTCTTTGGGTCATGACATTCAATGGGCAGTCCATATGACCCTTCTTTCTTGAGAGTTACCCAAAGATTGGGTTCCTGTGGGGTGACACCCCTGAATGGCGAGGAGAGAGAAAACTATGCTCAACAGAATGAGAAAAGAAGGGAATCTTAAGGAATGCTCCTACGGAAAGTTGGCATGATCAGAAGGTATAGACAATCTTGACTTTTCCAGATCACGGAAAGCGAAACCGTAGAAGTGGAGGAGATAAACTACACTCACCGGATTCAGGATGCATGACCCCAGATAGACCCAAGAAAATTGAACTTCAAAAATGGTGGTCTTTACAAAGTTGGAGAATCGTCGATGAACACTCGATAGCTCTGGATACAGGGTTAATGGTAAGACTTCTCGGGGTGAAAGTAAAGAAGAAGGAAGATGTTCTGAGGTACCTGAAAGGGTACGTACTTGGCAGAGAGGTCTTCCTCCGGTTTGACGATGGGGCAGTTTCAGACGGCAACACTGTGGAAGCTTATGTGTATCTGAAGAACAAAATCTTCATCAACGCCTATCTTGTGAAATCTGGCATGGTGGGAGTAGATACCTCGAAGGAGTTTCGCTACAAGAGAAAATTCTTGCAGCTTGAGGGGAGCAAATAGTGTGGCTAAAGAATGGATACTCAACATGGCCACAAACCGGTGGGGCCTGAATAAGAAAGAGAATGTGGGACCGTTGCTCGGTGGATCCGTCAGCGCGATCCAAAAACGGTTGAGGACTGGGAACAGGCGTACTTCGAAAAGCTTTCCGACTTCCTCAGGGAAAAGAATATACCTTTCACGCCCGAGGAGTACCTGAAAGATCCGGGAATAGAACTCTACAAGAATATCACTAAGGTGCTTCAGTCTGAAATCAAGGAAGTTACTAAAGAAGACTGCATCAAGTATATTCGGGATCTCGTGATCCGAAGAACCTATGATGGCTACCTCACCGAAATCAAAACCGTGTACGGAAAGCTTGAGAAAGAACTTGAGGAGCTAAAAGTCAAAATAGAAGCGGCACCGGATGAGGGAGATAGACTCTACAACGTGGATTTCTACATCCGGGTTGGAGAGAAGTACATTGGTCTTCAGATCAAGCCCATAACCTATGAGGACATGCCGGAAGCTTACCAGTGGAAGGAACGGCTTGGTGCCACCCACCAAAAATTTGAACAACACTTTGGTGGAAAAGTATTTGTGGTGTTCTCGATCAAAGAGGGTAGTGAGAAAAAGAGTATCCAATGTCGAAGTCATCGAGGAAATAAAAAGAGAGATTGAAAGGCTCGAGAAAGAAGTCTGACAGGCCTCTGCGATTTTTTGTCCAACAGAGCGAACCCAAAAACCAAAGGAAAAGAGTATCCCAACAATTTGCTCCCCTCCTTTTACCGTGGTGATAACTTTACCCTGTCGCCCAACCCAAAATCAGAATTACCTCTAACAGGTTATCATCTCTCCTCTCTCCAGCCATACCACTCGGCACAGTCCCTCAAATTGCCGGAAAAACTCTCGATTCTCGGTATGCACCGGGGCGAGAATTTTTGGCCGTATCGTCTCCACCATTTCCCTGATCCCCGGGCCGTGGAGGTGGCCACTGGCATGAAAACCCGATCTCTCTCGGTCTTCTCCCAGTGTCCCGTAGAGCTCGAAACCGAAGTAATCGATCCAGTTCTTGACTCGATTGTGGTCAAGGAGCATTTCTTCATTATAGGCTTCGCTTGAGGAGTAGATATAGGTTCCACCTTGGGGCTCGATATCCAAAAATGCGTGGAAGTCGTAGTAGGAAAAGCACAGGATATACTCTTTGGGGTTCTTCTTTATATCCTTGGCCTCAACCACCCTTGCAGGATCAAAGCGCTCAAAGAGGGCTTCTTCCCATCCCCTCTCGCGAGTCTTGGGACGTCGATAGAGAACAAAGTGTTCTTCACTGTGGGGATCAGGGACATCACTTTCTTCCACTCGAGCCAGGGTTTCAAGGAGATAAACGTCCTTCGCCGTCAAAACGAGGCGGCGACCAGTTTGCCGGGCTACCTCAAGGAAGGAGAGTAAACGTTCCACATTCCTCGGTCCGAAATCGGCTACTACAAGGCCTTGGGTTTTCGCAACGATGCGGAAAGATTCTTCGGCCACCTCTCCTTCCGTACACGGTTTTTCTACCTCTGGGTGGGTTCCCTCGCAGATGAGTATGAGGGGTTCAAGTGCTTGAGCTTCTTCAAAAAATCGCCGAGTTAGAGAAGCGTTCCTCCCATGGAGCCTGAGATCTCCGGTGTAGACAATCCAGCCAGAAGAAGTCCTCACGCCAAAGGCCACTGCACCAGGAATGGAGTGATCCACCGACCACATTCGGACCATGAGATCACCCACTTCCATCTCCTCACCTTCTCTTTGACAGGGCTCTAAAGGACAAGAATAGAGCTCCCTGGAGAGGTAAACCTTTTTCCAGAAAGAGTGAAGGTATTCGGAAAGAGCATTTTTCCCCAGTATTTTGTACTTGCGCTGCCTGAAAGGGGTTGATTTGTAGGGTCCAGGCTGGAGAAGGCCGTCCTTGAGTTCTCTGGAGTTGAGGTAGCAGAGTTCTTGTAGGCGGTTTCCGCTTCCTGTATCTTGGAGCACCTTGCATATGAGGGCGGAGGTCACGTTGGTAATGATGGGGACATCTTCCCGAAGATAGGAGAGATACCCGCAATGATCGAGGTGGGCATGGGAAAGGAGGATTCCCTGAACCCCGACCGTACGATAGAGGGAAGAAGAAGCGTACTTCTCCCACACACCCGGATACTCAAGATCGCAACGATACAGTCCTTGAAGAGGAGGGAGGATACCGAGAGCAAGGAGATCGTGAAAGCCAAAGGCGACACGAGGAGCGAGAAATTCGTCAAAGAACTGTCCCTCGATTTCGAAATTAGTACCGAAGTCGAAAAAGAGGGATGTTCGGCAGTCCTCATCTGCAAGGAGAATTTTGTTGCCGCCGATACAATCTACCCCATCGTAGAAAGTGAGGCTCACCATCACCAATACCCCCTCGCGATCATCGTCTTTCTCGATTGTATCTCATGAGCTCATAGGAGAGAAGAACATCAGTAAAAATAGAGAAACGCTCCTCTGTCAAAATAACCTCTCCCACGAGTATCATCTCGAGCAAGAAATATCGACTTCTCTTTCTAAAGAAGGGAGATGAGGAAGAAGCATCCCCTTGCCTTTGGTCGTCGCTTTGTAATTTCTTCGTGGTCTCTGGATGCGGTTCTGAAAGCAAGCGAGAGATCCAACGCTTTCCCCTTTCTCCTCCCCTCTTTATGGACCAAAATTGAGTTGCACCATTGAAGAAGAAACAGGGAAACAGTCCATAAAGGCAGGTTCTTGAAAAGGTTATCAATCCACCTTACACCCCCCCAGGGAATAAGTGGGAATAAAAATTCGAGGACACAAGCATTCTCCTGAAACTTTCACTCATTCAATAAGGCCTATTTTCTGCAGCCATGCCAAAACCTTACTTTGCGCGTTTTTCGCCTCACTCCCAGGGACTGCCAGTCCCTCGAGAACCGTTGATTGAGGACACAGTTTCTTGATATCACTTATGACCCGTCCTTGACCACCTCCGCCGTGGGTAGAAAAGGGAACGATAGTCCTTCCCGATAAATCGTGTTCTGATAGAAAGGTGGCCACCGGAGGGGCTATGGTGCTCCACCAATTCGGCGAGCCGACAAAGATGACCTCATAGGGCTGACACGAATCCACTTTTGATCGCAAGGGTGGCTTATACCCTGCCTGTATTTCTCTTTTCGCCTGTTGCAAGGTCAGGTTGTAGGAATGAGGATAAGGCGTTTCAGGTTCTATCACAAAAAGAGTTCCGCCGACTACTTCGTGAATGAAATAGGCAATTCTCCGGGTATTTCCCGACCAGGTGAAGTAGGCGATGAGAATTCCCCGATCCATGTTTACCCTCCTCTCTTGACCAATTCTCTTTCTCACCGATGCTCGTTTGAAGAACCCTCTCTCTGTCTCCGCTACCGACTTATCTCCTTCCTCTCTTTCCCATGAAAAATATTGCACACCCTGAAGCTCTCCAAGCAAGGATTACCTAATCGTTACTATGGGGAAATATTTCCTTGGGTACTTGGGGATATTGATTTTTCAGGTAGGTGACAAAGTCTCCGTGTTGTTTAACACCCGGGTGTTCCTCATGCTCTCCACAGCAGGGCTCTAATTCCACCACTTTCCATTGGTCCTCTTCCCGGTGAAGGAGGGCATTCGTCGGCTCAAACTGCCCCATGCCGTCCATCGTGCGGGGATCGGTTTCAATCCACGCCCAGCCATCTCGCTCCTCAAAAAAGCGCACTAAGTAAATAACGTTACCCTTTGCAAGGATACCCTTAGAAAAACTCGTGAGTACGGTCTTTCTCTCTGGGTGTACTTCGGGGAATATTGCCGAGGGAGCCAAGGGAAATTGCCGGCTAAAGGTGGTATAAATGAATCCCTTCACATCCATGCATGCCTCTCTCTCCGGGCACACAAAGTATCGGGGGTTAACCATTCCTTTGATTACCCATGTATCGCCATCTTGGTACAAAAGTGCGTCTATCTCGTAGCTTTCGTTTTCTCCTTCTACCTCTACCCACGCCCAGCTCCCTTCCACGTTGAGCTCTTTCACGATCAAGAGAATCTCTGTTTCTCCCTCTATCTCCACATCTTCTCTTTGGTAGTGAAATGGAAGACTGTAGCGTTCGGGGAATTCTTGCAGTCCTCTTCTCAGGGCATTCAGTATGGCATTACCTTCTCGGTTCTCCCCCAAAGAAAAACAAGGATTTGCAGCGTAAGCAAGGGACACCAGTATCACCGTCAAGAAAACGATGAAGAAACACACTAATGAAAAAAACTTTTTCACATTCAACCCTCCAATATGATCCTGACACACTTTTACTCTCTCACCACTTACCATCCGAGGGTCTTTTTCTCACCATCAAGGTTTAGGTTATAACCCCACATCCTTGTCGCTCCCTCTGTTCCTCCATTGATCCTCACCGGACACCGATACCCGTCACACTCCAAAGCCAAGGAACGTGTTCGAGTCCTCACTTCTCCGGTAACTCTCGCATCGCACGCTGTATCTTAGAGCAATTGAAGCTCAAAGCGATCCCGAAGAGGCAAAAAGCACATGACATCCTTCGCTCACTTAGTCCCCCTCGTGAAGGTTTCCAGCGTAATTATTGGTCGATTCAGGAGTAGGGGGGATAATTTGCCCTTGTCCAGGGATTACCGTTGCGATCCTTCACCAAAGCATCACTCAGGATGATAATCCCCCCACCAAAAAGCGTAGCGGTATTATCCCGAATGGCGTTCTCGGTAATCCGAGGCGCAGCAGGTCTTGTGCCGTAGGAGAGAGAATCGACAAAGATTCCTCCCCCATAGCGAGAAGCCAAGTTATCTTCGATGATGTTCCCTTGTATTACAGGCTCTCCACACAGGATGGCCATGTTGCCTCCTTTTCGGGCGCTATTGTCGCTTATGGTGTTCCCGCTTACGGAAACCGCGCTGTCAAATATTCTCATTCCCCACCCTCTCCATCCTCCATGCTGTTCTCAAGCACCCCATTATTCCTTATGGCCGCCAAACTCCCTACCGTTTCGATACCTCCACCTCCATAAGAGGCACTGTTACGATAGATGAGGTTATCACTAATGAGAGCAGAACCAAAATAGATCGTGATTTTCCTCCGCCATAATGTCGTGTACGGTTTTCGGTAATAACATTTTTCCGTATGGTTGGTGAACTGGTGACAATGGTTGTTCCGCTATCCCAGTTGACTCCCCCCCTTCGAAACCTCCTTGGCCATTACGAATGGTGAATCCTTCCAATAAGGTTTCTTGATTTTCCCCATGGGTAAACTTAATGCTGGGGTAAAGGTGGGAGAGGGAGAGGAGGCTGGCTCTTGATCCCCCCCGACAACCTTCCAAGGATAACCCGATACCCAAAGAAAAAACAATCACCAGGAAAAACCACCAAAAAGACTGCATAAGGAATCCTCTCCTCCTTGTTTCTCTCAGTATAGACCTTCTTGCGGAGAGTTTCAACGATGCCTATGCAAGTGTTTTCAAAAAGAAACGAAGAGCATAAATTCCGTACCATCCTCAGGACTCAATCTTGTCACGATGCCCTCCCCAGAAAAAAGAGGACAGAAATGGAAAAGATTGCTGAGGAAAGATTGCTACTCAGAGCCCCTGCGAAAGAAATAAGGGCTGAAAAATACGAACCCATTCACTTGGGAGGCGACCCGAGGGAATACGGGACGGTACAGTGGGTGACATTTTTGAGATAACGAAAAGAGAGAAACGCCAAAAGGAGCATGACTACCGCCGAACACCAGGGTACTATGAAACCAACCTTCAATCCGGTATACTCGGACACGAAACCCATTCCAAAAGGAAAGAACATTCCACCCAGCCCACCTGCAGCGGTCAAAGCCCCGGAGACAGTGCCGCTATAGCGAGGAAAGAGAATTCCTGCCTGAGCCATCACGGTGGGATAAATTCCGGAGAGAAAGAAGCCCAAGAGGACGAAAAGGAAGATGACCGGGCCCACCGCCTGAACCAAGAAAACCAGGGAAAAGAATACCACCGAACCGAAACTGAGGATGAGGAGAGTCCGAGAATAGCCGAGAAATTCGGCTATAAAACCATTGAGTAATCTTCCCACGGTTAAACCGATGAAGAAGAGAGAAAGTGCAAGCGATCCATGGAGATGAGAGGTATGGCGGGTACCGATTAAATAGGTAGGTAACCACCCGGCAACGACTTGTTCTGCTCCGACATAGAGGAAGAGGAGGAGAATAAACTGAATCATGATTCTATGGCCAAGGAGCGCGGTGATTGCCGAGAAAGGTATGGCCTCGCTATGTTGCCTGGCGGGAAAAGGGAGGGGCAAGAGTAAGAAGAAAAAGAGAGCCACAAGACTCGCGGCACAGAGAAAAGCCAACCTCCAATTGACCCAAGATAAAAAAGCAAAGAGGAGCGGTCCACTCAAGGCACCGACGCCAAAAAACATGTGGAGTAACCCTAAACCGATACCCTTCTTTTCCCCGGAAATATCGATAAAAAGACCATTCACCCCACCGTCCAAGGCACCAACTCCCATACCAAGGAGAGATAGAGAAAAGAAAAGGCTCACTACGCTCCCAAAGAGCATAAAGCCTAAAAGACCCACCACCACGAGTAACGCCCCGATGAGGAGAAAGAGCTTTTTCCCAAAATAGTCCGATGCCACACCAGAGGAGAGAACGGCAAGGAAATAGAAACCTCCTTGGACGAAGAGCAGCGTCCCGGTGAGGGTAAAACTCAGGTGAAACTCTTCAATCAAGTGGGGAAGGGCAGGACCAATCATGGCATTGGTGAGACCAAGAGCCACGAATCCTAAATACCCTACACCCCGAGTTTTGGTCAATCTCATCTCCATCCTCTCCTATGGCGTTCCTCGTATCCTGGAGCTTTTGATTCTCTATTGTACCCTCTCCATGGTATATCCGGCAAGGAGAAAAATCCTTCACGCCCCTCGGGAAGTCCCTTGCCAAGCCTCTTCTCTACGGATTATAATTGATTCACTGTAGGAGACAATAGCGAGAGGGGGCTATCCTATGTGTTATGCCGGTCCGGTGATCGGAGCGTTTATCACCTCTTTTCTGTGGAAGAAGACGAAAAGTGTTCGCCTCTTTTGGTTGAATCTCCTCTTTTGGGGTGGAGCACTGTTTGGGGTCATCGATCATCTTTGGAACGGGGAACTTTTCCTCATTTCTGAAAACATCGGAATGGACTTCTTACTGGGGGGAGTCATCACCGTTTCCATCCTCATTGTCTGGCGGGTTATGCTCCTTGTGGGAAAAAAACACCCCGCGCTCTCCCGTCTCCTCTCATAGGTGAAAGAGAGGACAACACTCCCTCCTTGAAGGAAGGGGAGAAAGAGGGCGTATCTTCCCCAAACGTTTCCCGCCTTTCGGGAACACACCCCAACCTCAGGAGGGAGAGAAACGGACGTCCTCTAAAATGGTGACAAAGACCTCCACAATCCGGGGGTCAAACTGGGTTTCAGCACACCTTTTGAGTTCCTCAAGGGCTTCTCTTTTGGTGCGCGCTTGGCGATAGGGACGTCCGGTTACCATGACGTCATATGCGTCACAAATGGCAATGACACGCGCAAGGAGAGGAATATTCTTCCCTTTAAGACCCCTCGGATATCCCCGTCCATCGAAACGCTCGTGGTGGAAAAGGACATAGTTCGCAATAGAAGAGAGTTCCGTGATCGACTGGGCAATACGAAAGCCAATTTCAGGATGCTTTTTGACCAGAGACCACTCTTCCTCATCAAGGGGACCGGGCTTTTCGAGAATCGCCTGAGGAATGGATATTTTCCCGATATCGTGGAATTCGGCAAGGAGACTCAGCTCATCGAGCTCTCGCTGCGACAATCCCAAAGCCCTTCCCAGGTGGAGAGCAAGGTCTCGAATGCGTTGCGAATGTTCCTCGGTCTCTTGGGTTACCGCTCTTAAAGAGGTTCGGAAAGCCTGTAAGACCCGGTTGTGGAAACTCATGTTTTCGGTTAACTTCCGTTGGTACATCCAGTTCTCGGCAATGCGCAAGATATCGGCAAGAGATTCTTCGGGTTTGGTTTTCGTCCCATACCCGAGAGAAATACTCAAAGGGATGGATTCGATGGAGATACTGCGAAAGGCTTCTTGAATGTTCTCTCCCAAAGCATGGACCTCAGCACTTCGAGTGTGAGGCAAAAGTACCACAAACTCATCCCCTCCCAGGCGGGCTACAATACCCCGATCACCGCATACCTCCATGAGCACTTTTGCCGCCCGACGCAAAAGCTCATCTCCCATGGCGTGACCGAAGGTGTCGTTGACCAGTTTAAGACCGTTGAGGTCGCCCATGATGACACTCAAAGGGAGGTTTTCAGGAATATCGAGGCGCTCCACTTCTCGTTCGAGGAAAGTTCGGTTATAAGCACCGGTGAGGATGTCGTGAAAGGTGAGATACTGAATGCGTTCTTCATTCAGTTTCCGGGTAGTAATGTCCTCGAAAATGGTAGCAAATTGTCCCGGGCGGTGGCTATAAGCAGTAACCTGATAGTAACGCTTGAGGGATCCAGAGTAATGTTCAAAAGTTACCGATTCTCCTCTCTGCACCACCTGCCCATAGGTCTCAATCAAAAAGGGTTCAAGGTCGGGTAAGACTTCCTTTGCCCTTTTGCTAACGATCTCCTCCGCCTTGAGGCCGGTGAGGCGCTCAAAAGCGGAATTTACCTTGAGGAACCGGTAATCAACGGGATGGCCTTTTTCGTCGAAAATCATTTCATGGAGGGCAAGGCCTTCCACCATGTGGTAGAAAAGGTCTGCATATTGAGCCTCACTCTCCACCAAGGCCTTGTGCATTCTCTCTTTTTCCCGCTCAAGTTCTATGCTGTGGAGGGCAAAGGCAAGGTCCTGCGCAAGCTCAAGAAAGAGCGCCTCCTCTTCTTCATCTCCCATGGAGGAAAGAGGAAGAGAAGCCAGGAGAATCCCCAAACTTTTTCCCTCCCGCTCTAAGGGGACCACAAAGAACCCCTCCCCAGGTAAAAGGAGAGGAGAAAGGGGGTAACACCTCTCCTCTTTTTCGGCAATCTTCCACACTTTCCCAGGATGGAGATTGACTGAGTACGCTCGGCAAAGCTCATGAAAAGGGAAAGATCTCCCTTCAAAACCGGAATGAGCCGTCACGTCCTCGCCTTCCTCACCTGAATAGAGGATAATCAGGGAACGAGTGTACCCACAACCCTCTACCAGTTCCCGACACACACCTTCGATGAGTTTTTTTCGGTCTTTCTCCCGGGTAATGAGTTGATTGACATTGCGGATACCCTTGAGAACCCTGTTGAGGCGAAGAATGCGCTCGGTCATCGCTTTCCACTCGGTAATATCCAAAGTAGCCACAAGCCCGGCAAAACGACCCCCAAAACGAACGGTAGACCCACGAAGGAGGAGCCACCGAACGGTTCCATCTTTGCGGACTATGCGAATCTCGTATTCATCTTCAGCCCTTTCCCCCCGCTGGCGAGCCTCAACATTGCGGCGGACCCGTTCTCGATCTTCAGGGTGAATGAAAGCTAAAACAGGCATGGAGAGGATTTCTTCTTGAGTATAGCCGGTGATGACTGCTGCCATAGGATTACAATAGACGTAGCGATGATCTTGGTAGATGACGATTCCAGTGGGAGAAAGCTCGGTAAGGGTACGAAACTTCTCTTCGCTCTCCCGGAGAGCCTCCTCCATCTCGATCCTCTCGGTAACATCTTTCAAACATTCGATGACTCCAAGGATTCGCCCCTCTCTATCTCGGAAAGGGTAGGCGGTCACCTCAAGCCATCCCTTAGGTTCCCCCCGCCACACGTAAGGCACGGTTTGGGTTACCTTTTTACCTTGCTCCATAGCAAGAACACTGGGACAAGAGGAACAGGGGGAGGTACGACCATGGTAGACCTCGTAACACTTCCTTCCTACAAGAGGTGAAGAATCTGCATACATTTTTTCCATAAAGGAATTCACCGTGAGGACATTGAGATTCCGATCCAAAACCGAGATACCATCCTGCACACTTTCGAAAACATCTTGAAGAAATGCCCTTTCTCTCTCTAAGGCGTCTTCCTTTTCCCGCAAATCGGTGACATCCCGAGAGATCCCTACAATACCCATGATCTCTCCTCTCTCATTACAGAGGGGAATCTTGGTCGTGTGTACCCAGTTCGTTCGACCGTCAGGCCAGGTTTCCTTTTCCACCTTCCCGACTACCGGTTCACCAGTTGCGATGATTCTCTCTTCGTCGGAAAAAGCTTCCTGAGCATGGGGAAGAGAGAAAAAGTCAAAATCGGTTTTCCCTAAGCAATCTTCGACCCGCTCAAGACCGAAATGTCGAGCGAGCGACTCACTCGCCCACACGAAACGCCCTTTTCGGTCTTTAAAGTAAACGTGATCGGGAATGTATTTGAGGAGGAAGCGAAAGAAAGCTCTTTCGGCGTGGGTTTTCTTTTGCAGGATACGCTCCTCAAGAAAAAGGAAAAGTATTCCCGAGAGGAAGGATACTCCGCTCATGGTAAGCACGGAAAGCCTGAAGGGAAAAGAAGGGAGAGAAAAAAAGATAAGAAGGAGTACTCCTCCGAAGAGAAGCGACCCATATCCTCTTCCTTTCCTTCCCAGGAAAAAAGAGAGGAATTTCTCCAAGAAATTCAAAGGCTCTTTTTCTTGTTCAAGAAAGAACACCTGCCTCACCCCCTAAGAACCGGATAAGAGAAAGTATGGTAATCTCGACGAGATTTTCTTGACCAAGGTCTTTTCCAAAGGAAATAAAATAGAAAGGTTACATCTTCCCACCGGAATAATCTCTCTCCACTTTTTCAATCGGGAGTAATTTGAGGAGGACGTTCACCCTCCTCACTTACGAAAAGCATTTTTTTGAGTATAACACTCCATAAAAACGAGCTCAAGAGGATGTGTTTCCCGCGCAAAAAACCTGAATCTTAACTCTCACGATGCCCATATTGGGGACCAATCCGATAACCACAGAGAGGGCTACATGATGTTTCTCACCACTCAAAGAGAGATCGGTTTTCGTGCTTCAACCGGAAACCACCATCCTTCGGGGAGTTGCGGAGGAAGAATGTTCTCAAAATGGAGAGCCAGAGGTAAAGGACTTTTCCCAATTTTGTGGCTGTTCCCACCGGTGAGGATGTAAGCCCCTCTCTCTTGTCTCCCCAAGGGTTTCCTTTCTCTTGGAACTGACTCAATGTAATGCTCCAGGGTTTCATTCACAAGTCCTTCTCTCTCTTCGTGCATTATCCCAGGGTATATGGGAGATATCCCATAGCTTTGAAAAACCGGAAAAGCCCCCAAAAGGACTATCTCCCTTTCTCAGAGAAGAGAGAACCCCCATGGGGGTTCTCTCTTCCATTCCCCAACCTCCACACGCAACACCGTTTTTGGTTTAAAAGAAGAGCCCTTCCTTCCTCTTGAGAGCTCTCCGAGAGAAACAAGAAGACAAGGAGAGGAGAACCTCAAGAAGAGAGAGCTCGTGGAGGGAGGAAAGAACGGATTCTCGCTCGCCAGGTCTTTTTGGTCCATCGGAAAGGAGAGAAGGCCTCAAGGTGAGGCCCCCTCTCCCCCATACTCGCTCTGTGCTCCCTTCTCTCCATTCCCTTATACCGAAAGAGGTGTCCTTAAGGTGGAAGGTGGTGCAATTGGGCAGGGGATTCTTGGAATCCCTTTTCGAGAAACACCTCCTTTCACCTCTTCGAGTACTGTGAACGAAACTCAGGTCTATTCACATTGGAACCAACTCAATACATTGACAGAAAGATACCGGGGAAATATAATGTATGGTACAGTGGCCCAATCGAATAGTGGTTAGTTCGGCGGGCTCTCAATCCGCAAGCCGGGGTTCAATTCCCCGTTGGGCCACCATTTCTTTTTTGAGGCTTGTACTTGCACTCTCTCTTCCCCTTCCGTTGAGTCGCTTTTGGTCCTCGCCGCTACCCCGACTTTCTTGAGAGCGGTATCACAGGTTCTCCAAAGTATACTCTCTCTTTCCCAGAGAAATCCTCTGGGCATATTCAAGTTGGATTTCCCAAAAAGCCTGGACATGAACATCCCGGAACTTGTCCTCGCCAGGGAGAAAAGCTCCTTGAAGCCGAGAACCTTTTATACCATAAGCGGCATTAATCAAATCGGCAGAGGCTTGATCGATGGCCACGATATCGTGACTTCCCAAAATCCCGATATCAGGCACGAGCGAAGCATCATGCCAGGGTGCACAATCGCAATCGGGACTCACATCGGTGAGAAAATTGAGAAAGGCAACTTTTCTCCCCTTTCCCTGGAGAGCCCCTAAGGCGTACTCCACCATTCTCTCTTGGAGGAGTTGACTCGAAGAAGACCAAGAAGGCTCGATTGCTCCCGTCGGACAATACAAGAGACACTCGGCACAACCAATGCAGAGATGCTCACGGAGTTTCGCCTTTCCCGCATCATCCAAAAAGAGTGCCTACGAAGGACAGTGGAGAATGCAACGCTCACAACCGATGCACTTCTCCTCTCGAGGTTGAGGGAAAAAGGTTTCTCCATGTTGATCTTGCTTTCCCACCCGTCCTGCACAGCCCATCCCCACGTTTTTCAGAGCTCCTCCGAGACCGGCTTCAATGTGTCCCTTCACATGAGTGACCACCAAAAGAAAGTCGGCTTCCACGATCGCCCATGCAATGCGTACCTTTTCAAAATGATGGCCGTGGATTTTTACTTCCTGGTACTCATTTCCCCGTAACCCATCGGCGATGATAATTGGTGCAGGAACGGCAGGATATCCGAATCCGTGAAAGATTGCCGTCTCTAAATGACTCACGGCATCGTATCGAAAACCGGTGTAGAGAGTATTGGTATCGGTGAGAAAGGGTTTACCACCCTTTTCCTTGACAGCTTCAACAATGTATCGTAGGAAAATCGGCCTCACAAAGGCATGATTTCCTCGCTCGCCGAAATGGAGCTTGACGGCGACCAAATCACCTTTCTCCAAACGATCTTGGAGGAGCTTATAGGTCACACGACGCACCCTTTCTAAAACCGAATTCTCCTCGTTTTCAGCACGCATATTGATGAAATAGACCAATGAAGCCATGACTCTCCTCCCTTCTTGCGCTCTCAAAATGCCGAGAATGCTATCGAGAAGACTTCAAGTAATCAATCAGCTTACTCACGTTGTCACGGGTGAATATTCCACTCTCCTGCAAAAGGGTAAAAATTCGCTGAATCACGGGAGCATCCCAACCGTCTCCAAGCATGAGGCTCTCGAGAAAATTCAGTTGTTTCTCGGTAGGACGATTATTCTCTTCGGGAAGATACGGCGCCACCTTGAGATACAAAAGAGCGGTCATAAGCGTGTCATAATAGTTGTACTCGGCAATGGCGCGGTAATCTCCCTTGAGAAAAGTATCCCGTACCTTACTCCCATCCATAATCTTCTTGACCGGGATCCCAAACTTACGGCAAACGAAGTCCAACTGAAAAGAGAATCTCCCCTCTTGACCGGCAAGAAATTCAATTAAATCAAGATGAAAATTGCCAAACTTCTGATACCGAGCGGCCAATATTTCTCTCTTCACCTCTATCTGGTGGATCATACTCCGAATGCACAGTATGGGAACGTCAAAACTTCGCCCATTATAGGTCACCAAACGATCAATGGCAGAAATCTCCTCCCAAAACCGAAGGAGCATTTCTCTCTCTCCGCAAGAGATTTCCTGGCGGAGGGGAGAAGAGCGAATAGGACAATAGGAGACGGGAATCGTCCTTCCCTCGCTCTCGAGTTGTTCCTTTTTCTCTTCCTCTTGAGAATCGCTTAGATAGTATACTTTCCCTTCAATAATATCTTTTCCCTCCAGGTAGGTAATGGCCACGGAAATGATGTGCAAAAGATAGGGATTGAAAGCCAAGCTCTGCTCTACTCCCTCGTCGGTTTTTTCTCCTCCCCGGAGGCGTAAATATTTATAGTCAAGGTAACTCATGTTCTCGAGATCCCCAAAAGTCTCGATATCGATCACGGCAATACGCATTGCTCTCACCTCGCTTCTATCCTACCCAAAACCCCAGAAGAGAGCAAGTTTAAAATATGTTCAGATGGTGTCAACTTATTGTAGGAGTGTTTTTTAAGATCCCCTTCTTTTCTCGTTTTGTTAGGCATGGTTCTTTCTATCCTCGCCATCCAGGGGTGTCACACCACAGGAACCCAATCTAAGCTCTGAC
>Ga0209721_1001820_pt1 | contig 14874 bp, 15 predicted proteins | sample TshhotsprinmetaG_FD_184139 | JGI IMG/M metagenome (GOLD analysis project Ga0209721, IMG submission 184139) | Hot spring microbial communities from South Africa to study Microbial Dark Matter (Phase II) - Tshipise hot spring metaG (SPAdes)... | ecosystem: Environmental > Aquatic > Thermal springs... | reverse complement strand
CATTCTTCTGTTCATCTTCGCCGTCTTCTTCATCAGAGGTGCTTTCAAGTTTTTTGAAGGGGCATACCGCGCGCGTTTGCAGGGCCAGCTCCTGCGAGAGCTCAAAAGACAGATGTTCAGCGGATTTGAGCAGATGGATTACCGGTATTACCTGTCGCGGAATATGGGACATTTTATGAATGTCATCAACGAGCAGGTAAATCAATTTTGCGCGTCCTTTTCTCAGTACAGCACCCTTGTCGCAGGAGTGATTACCGCCATCGTATATTTTATAATTGCCGTTACTATCACTTGGCAGTTTGCCCTGATGGGATTCTCGATGGGGTTGGTGATGCTGGGCGTGCTGCGAGGACTGAACCGCTATGTAAAAAGGCTATCGCGAAAGTCAGCGCATGAGAATGGCGAGTTGAATAAATTGCTCGTCCAAACACTGCAGGGGTTCAAGTACGCGATTTCAACTGGACAGTTGCTACATATTAAGAAATCAGTCATGCTGTCCATCGACCGCCTTGCCGACTACCTTGTCCGTACGCAAACGGTTGGCGCGTTTACCGACGCTATCCGCGATCCTATTATTGTTGCCATGCTGATGACAATCATTGCCGTCCAGATGACCGTGTTTGCTACACCACTTGGCCCCATTGCGGTCTCTCTTGTTCTATTCTACCGTGGGATGCAGTCTGTAATGACCTTTCAAAGCCTGTGGCAGAAAGTAGTTGCCCGGGGGCGATTGAAATGGTAGACGATGAGTTCGCTATGCTGAAAAAAAATAAGACGCCGGACGGTCAGGTGGAGATTTCCTCTCTTACCACCGGTATCAGTCTGCAAAACCTCTCGTATTCTTACGACGGCAAGACCGAGACACTGAAAAACATCTCTATGGACATCCCGGCAAACTCAACCATCGCCCTTGTGGGGGCATCCGGTGCCGTCAAATCGACCCTTGTCGATCTACTTACCATCCTATTACGACCGACAAGGGGCGACCTCCTCATCGACGGACATTCCGCCTTCAATGTTAAACTCGCCTCGTGGCGCTGCCAAATCGGCTATGTATCTCAGGAAACGGTGATGTTTGACGATACGGTAGTAAATAATATTGGACTTTGGACAGGTGATTACGAATCGGATGCCGACTACCGCAAGCGAATTCATGAGGCATCTCGACAGGCGCGCGCAGACGTTTTCATCAACGACCTCAAGGATGGGTTCAAAACTCTCATTGGTGATCGGGGTATTCGCCTGTCCGGCGGGCAGCGCCAGCGCCTGTTCGTCGCTCGCGAACTCTTTAAAAACCCTCGTCTGCTCATTCTCGACGAAGCAAACTTCCGCCCTCGACTCCGAATCAGAGCGCTACATACAGGAGAGCATAGACGCCCTAAAAGGCCGCATAACCGTTATTATCATTGCTCACCGCCTCTCGAGTGTCAAGAGCGCCGACGTCATCTATGTGCTCGACAAAAGCGAAATCATCGAATTCGGCAGCTACCACGAACTGCGGGAGTCCAAGACTTCGCGGTTCCGAAAGATGATCGAGACACAGGCGCTTTAGTGGGAGATAAAAAATTATGAAAGACACCATCAATGGAAAACAAATCCTCATCACTGGCGGCACTGGCTCCTTCGGTAAAAAATTCATCGAAACAGTTATAACCAGATACAAGCCCCAAAAAATAATCGTTTACAGCCGGGACGAATTAAAACAGTTTGAAATGCAGCAACAATGGCCGGCTACCAATGAATCACCTATGAGATACTTTGTCGGCGACGTGCGGGACCTTGCCCGACTGAAAATGGCTATGACGGGCGTGGATATCGTTATCCATGCAGCTGCGCTCAAGCAAATACCGACTGCCGAGTACAACCCCTTCGAAACGGTCAAAACAAATGTTATTGGTGGACAGAATGTGATTGATGCGGCCATTGAAGCCGGTGTTAAAAAAGTAATTGCCCTAAGTACGGACAAGGCCGCTGCGCCTACCAATCTCTATGGTGCCACCAAGTTAACATCGGATAAGCTCTTTATTGCTGCAAATAATTACAAGGGCCGGCATGACATCAAGTTATCGGTGGTTCGTTACGGTAATGTCATGGGTAGCCGTGGCTCGGTAATTCCCCTTTTCTTGGAGAAAAGAAAAAATGGTGTATTGCCCATCACCGATGAACGCATGACCCGCTTCAATATCACTCTTCAGGAAGGAGTAGACTTCGTTCTGAGTTGTCTTGAGAAGATGTGGGGTGGAGAATTATTTGTCCCCAAGCTTCCTTCTTACCGTATCACCGATATCGCCAAGGCCATTGCACCCAATGCGAAACAGGAAATTATAGGCATTCGTCCGGGAGAGAAGCTGCATGAGGAAATGATTACTATCACAGATGCAATGAACACAGTTGAATTTGATGATTACTTTGCTATTATGCCTAATTCGCATTATTTGCCTTGGGATCGAGAAAGATTTTTAAACGAAAGTAATGAAACCCCTGGTAGATATTGCCAAGAAGGTTTTTGTTATAATAGCGGGACAAACCCCAATTTCTTGACAGTGGAAGAAATTAGGGATTTGATTATTAAGCATGTGCCAGGCGGGGAAGTATTGAACGAAGAAATATGACACAAATTACCTAACATTATCCGTTTTGCTTTGAACGCTATGCGCTTAAACTACGGTAAGCAAAGTATTGACCAAAGCGACATTGATGCGGTTGTAGAAGTGCTCAAGGGCGACTGGCTTACCCAGGGGCCCAAGGTAGAAGAATTTGAGGCCGCTTTGAAAGAAAAGTTTGGCACCAACTATTGCTGTGCTGTTTCCAATGGCACCGCTGCTCTTCATCTTGCTGGAATAGCTCTTGGTTGGGGTTCTGGAGATATTATCATTACTTCGCCTATTACTTTTCTCGCTAGTGCCAACTGTATTATTTATAACGGGGCAACTCCTGATTTTGTGGACATAGATCCCGTCAGCTATACCATAGATCCGATTAAGCTTGAAGAGAAAATAAAAGACTATCGGGTTAAAGGGAAAAATGTAAAGGCAGTAATTGCGGTGGACTATGCCGGACACCCTTGTGACTGGCAGGCTTTGCGAACCATTGCTGACCAATTTGATCTCCAACTTGTTAATGATAATTGCCATGCTTTGGGCGCAAGTTATTTCGGAGACACGCACTATGCCGCAAAATATGCAGATGTGGTGACGCAAAGCTATCATCCGGTAAAACATATCACTACCGGTGAGGGAGGGGCAATTCTTACCAATGATGCCGCAGTAGATGAAAAGGTTCGCGTGTTGCGCTCCCATGGGATGATTAAAGATTCCGGCATGTTGGAAAAAGGTGAAGATCCATGGTACTACGAAATGCATGAAGTGGGGTTTAACTACAGAATCACGGACTTTCAGTGTGCGCTGGGGCTCAGCCAGCTAAAGAAACTGGATGATTTTGTTGCCAGGCGCAGGGACATTGCCCAACGCTATAACGAAGCCCTATGTTCTGATAAGCGGCTCATCATTCCGGTCGCTTCAGAACACGTCCAGCACGCCTATCATCTCTATCCGCTACAGGTCAAGTTTGATGACATTGCCACTGACAGAAAAAAGTTTTATTATGCGATGAAAGCTAAGGGAATCAATTTGCAGGTCCATTACATCCCCGTTCATATGCAGCCCTATTATCAAAAACAGTTTGGTTTCAGGAGAGGCGATTTCCCCGTGGCAGAGATTTTCTACAGCAGGGAATTCTCAATCCCCATGCATCCACAGCTTGGAAACACAGAGATCAATTTTGTTATTTCAAGCATACGGGATAGCCTGGACTGATTTAAACCTATGAATGTTGCGATAATACCTGCCCGGGGCGGAAGCAAACGCATCCCGCGAAAGAATATAAAAGATTTCTGCGGCAAACCTGTCATTGCATATTCAATTGAAGCTGCAGAAGCATCTGAAGTTTTTGATCGCATTATCGTTTCAACGGACGATTCAGAAATTGCGGACGTGGCAAAAAAACATGGCGCCGAAATCCCATTCATGAGACCTAAGTATTTATCTGACGACCATACCGGAACTACTGAGGTAATCGCACATGCTGTGGAATGGATGCGTGATGAAGGGTGGACTCTAAGTGCGGTTTGCTGCATTTACGCAACTGCACCGTTCATCCAAGCAAAGGACCTTCAGATTGGAAGGGAGCTTCTCAGGACTGGGAACTGGCAGTTCGTTTTTTCTGCCACTACATTTCCCTTCCCAATACACAGGGCATTTGAGCAAACATCAGAAGGTGGATTAAAAATGGTGTTCCCCGAGTATTTTAGTGCGCGTTCGCAGGATCTTCCTGTAGCCATTCATGATGCCGGACAATTTTACTGGGGATTGCCAGACGCCTGGGCAGAAAGAAGAAAAATATTTGACAAGTGGTCAACGGTGGTACTGCTTCCAAGATGGCGTGTGCAGGATATTGATACTATGGAGGATTGGGAGCAAGCTGAAATACTTTTCTCTATCATTGAAAAGCGCCTTAGTTTGTTACCATAAATGAAAAATTGTGCAATTGAAAAAGTTTTATCTGATGCCAAGCCATCCTCATTGAAATCAGCAAACCAGCCTTTGATTTTATTACGCAGCGTCATGAATTTGATTGGGCATATCATGGATCAATTCTTTAAGAAGAGGGCTATACATGGAAGAAAAAGAGAAAAAAATTGAATATTACTTAAGTATTATTGACGAAATTGAAAAGGTACGGTCAAGAAATAATGTCAATTGGATGGATGTATTGCGACTTGCGTTCAGAAATGCGCCTGACGAAGCGCGAGAACTGATGAAGAAAGTAAACGCTGAGGATGCTACAATAGCCTCTTTGTTAAAAAAGTTGACAGAGGATTAGAAGGGCCGTCTGAATGGAGCTGCAGGATAACGACCTAGTATTACGAAAAGTTGCTGTAACTGATGAAAGTCTGCTTTTCGATTGGGCGAACGACCCAGTTGTCCGGCAAAGCTCCTTTAACCATAGTGCCATTCATTTTGCCGAACATCAGAAATGGTTCAGAAAGAAACTGAGCTCTAAGAATACAGTGATGTGGGTGTTGGAGTGCTCTGGCGTTCCATGCGGGCTTGTCCGGATAGAAAAAACGGAGCGAGAAACAACGCTCAATTATTTAATTGCCGCCTCTCACAGAGGGCAAGGGTTAGCAGTGACGATGTTGAAAATGGCTCTGGAAAAAGCCTGCTCTGAGCTGGCGAATGAAAATATATTCGCATATGCCCTGCCGGATAACATTGCCTCCTGCAAGACTCTGGAGAAGGTTGGTTTCCGGCTGGAGAAGGAGAGCAAGGAAAAAAAATGTTTTGTTTATTATTGCACCTGAGTCATAGGAACATACTATGAGAATTGGCCATCATCTCATCGGCTTAAATTATCGACCTGTAATAATTGCGGAAATGTCAGGCAATCACAACCAGTCGCTTGAACGGGCTTTGGAGATTGTGGAAGCAGCTGCTACGACCGGCGTGCAGATGTTAAAGTTGCAGACCTATACCGCAGATACAATCACGCTGGACGTTGATAAAGAGGATTTTTTTATTAAAGATGAAAATAGTCCGTGGAAAGGTCAGTCACTTTATAAACTATATCAACAAGCTTACACCCCTTGGGAGTGGCACGAGCCGATCATGAAGAAAGCGAATGAACTGGGGCTGCTTTGCTGCAGTACGCCGTTTGACGAATCGGCGGTTGATTTTCTAGAATCGCTCAATGTGCCGGCGTATAAAATCGCTTCATTTGAGAATAATCATCTCCCGCTCATTCGAAAAGTGGCGGCCACAGGGAAGCCCCTGATCATTTCCACTGGGATGGCGACACTGGCTGAGCTGGACGAGATGGTGCGGGTCATCCGGGATGCAGGGTGCGAGCAGTTTGTGCTGCTCAAGTGCACCAGCACCTATCCTGCGGCTCCGGAGAACAGCAACGTGCTGACGATTCCACACATGCGGGAGCTTTTCGGCTGCGAAGTGGGGCTTTCTGATCACACCATGGGCGTGGGCGCAGCCGTTGCCGCCGTGGCGCACGGTGCCACCGTTATCGAGAAGCATTTTACGCTGAGCCGGGCCGACGGCGGAGTGGATTCAGCCTTTTCCCTCGAACCCGAAGAGATGAAGATGCTCGTCGTGGAAACCGAAAGGGCGTGGCGGTCAATAGGGAAAGTCACTTACGGCCCAACTGAGGCGGAAAAATCCTCTATAAAGTTCCGCCGCTCACTCTATATCGCTCAGGACATGAAAGCAGGCGACGAACTGACTCCTGAAAACCTGCGCATTGTGCGTCCTGGCATGGGATTGCCTCCCAAATACTATGCAGTGTTACTTGGCCGTAAAGTGAACCAAGATGTAAAGAGGGGGACTGCAGTGAGCTGGGAATTAGTAGGATAAGTAGAAGAAAACGGGGTTACTATAACATTGGTTAATAACTATCTAACTACATTTCTCTATATTAATTCAAACAATTTTTTAGATGGCAGAGCTAATAGCGTATATGAACTAAGCGTTTATAGAAACCTATTGTATATACCTGACTATCGCAATGACAAAGTTATCGTTGTTGATATTGAAACGAAAAAGCATGTCAAAGATATCGCGGTGCCGATGCCACATGGCGTTGAGATTGATGAAAATGGAATCGTCTATATTTCCTGCTATAAAAAAAACAGGATCCATATTCATGATGGAGACCGTGAAAAAGAAATAACATATGAAAAAATGGATTTTCCCGTTTCAATTTCAGCGCGCAAAGACAAAGTTTACATAGCCAATTGGGGGCAAGGGCAACGAGGAGGATTGCTGGTAGCAGACAAGAAATTCAGGTCCATAGAAGAATTCGGCAGGTATGAAGGACGTTTTAAACCGCACTCCATCCTGGCTCTTGATGACGGGTATGTGTACGTTGTCAATCGAGGGGAGCCGTCAATAGTTGTATTTGATGAAAGAGGGTCACTAAATAGGGTGCACATGCTGAATAAAGATTTTGATCCAATATCACTAACAGCATACAATCAATGGTATATCATTCCAAATTACGTTGATGGCATGATATATATTTTTGATAAAAAATTTAATGTTCTTGGTAATTTTTTTGGCGGCGATAGATACCCCATGAGTACAGTGGTATACGATAAAAAGTTATTTATTAGTGAGCAGGATGGCAATAGAATCCATAGCATTAGTTTATCCAATCTTAAACTTATATTGAAGACTACCTGAATTAGTGAACATGAGCAACGCTGCAAAAGTCTGTATTCTAAATTACGGCTCCGGAAACGTAAAATCGGTATACAACATGGTATCGTATCTTCAATACGATGCGGTGATATCAAACAGTGCCTATGATATCAAAAGGTCTACTCATATAATTTTACCAGGAGTGGGTTCATTCGGTGCTGCCATGGAAAAGATAAAAACTTTTGTTCCTTTAAATGTTCTGGAAAGAGAGGTTTTTAATCATCAAAAACCATTTCTAGGAATATGCGTTGGAATACAGGTTCTATCGGAAAAAGGGTTTGAGCATGGTGAGTATAGCGGTTTGGGCTGGTTGAAAGGTAGCGTAACTAGACTTCAAACAAAATTTCTACCCTTACCTCATATTGGATGGAATGAAATTAACATAAAAAGAGTCTCCAATTTTTAAGAATTTTATCGACATTAGAGATTTTTATTTTGTCCATAGTTATGTTTTTAATGCATCTGATGATGTTGTAATCGCAGAGACCGATTACGGCAACATCTTTTGTTCTGCTGTCCAATTTAAAAATATATATGGGGTTCAGTTCCATCCTGAAAAAAGCCAGAAAGCCGGGCAACTGCTTTTAAAAAACTTTTTTGAATTGTAATGAAAAAATCGCTTGATACCAGTGTTGTTGCTGAAAAACGGGTGGCTGGTCCAAAGCAAAGGATTCAAAAGGTATCAGAACCTTGGCAATCCAACAACTGCGGTAAAAAGACTGAGTGAATTGTCTTCCGATGAGCTCATCTATTTTAAATTTACTATTATAACAGATGCGGGCATGTTGATTTTAGGTATGCGATTACTCAAATTCGCTTCTTTTGCCGAGCAAGACGAGTTTCATGAATACCATAATTCTGGCCATTGCAAGCATTACTGGGCTGGCTATGAAATACTTACCGTTTTTATAGGTTATCTGTTTATTATTAATCAGTCTGTTCAGCCTCTTCTCCGTAATTTCTTTCGCATTATATCTTTCGAGGATTTCGTTCATGGAAAGGCCGCTGCCGGAATCGTATATTTCCCTTAATATTCTTATGCGACGTGCGGTTTCTCCCAGATTGATAAAATGAAAATAACAGTATCCCAGAGCTGAATATATTATGAGGTTTACGATAAGAATTGCCGTAAGGTCACTCAATGAATTATAAAGGGTTAAGAAGGCAGTGGCAAAGAATCCTACAATAAAAGCAGCAAATATAGACTTCAGAAGCCCTATATGCTGGAAAAACCTGAAGCTTATAATCTGCGATGCTACGTTTATTGCCAGTCCTATAACGGGAGCTAAAACGATAAAATATTGCCGAAGCATCGAATTCTAACCGCCCTTTCCTGCACCCAAAATTTTACGGTAAATTATAAATATACGTGATAAAAGGACGCCTTTACGCGTTAATCTGTATCTATCGCCTTCAAGATAAACCATTTTATCGATTACAAGGTCGTGTACCCTCGGTTTTACCAGGACATCGTCGTTTATTATCCGGTCGAATTCCACCTTATCTAAGCCGGCCGGACCGGTCCCGGCTATGTTTAATACCATGACAAGGGAAGGGCTGTCTGCTTCTATAGCCGAATATGTAATCATATAGGCGAGAAGCAACGAAATAAAAAATATCGAGATGTGCAGGTATTCCGATACGTCCAATACCGCGAATATGTTAATGCCTGTAAGGGAAAAAAGAGGCTTAAATGAAAAAATGCCTGCGGATAGAGTGATTAAAAATATCTGTAGCAATACCTTGGTTTGCCGTTTAGGCAAATGGATTTTCCAGAAAACAAAATGCAATATGAATGCAAGGCAAAATAAGGTTGTTCCCCAAAATAATACTTTCATGAAGTGTTTAATATAATTGAATTCCCAACGGCTTTGTCAAGCCTATATGTATATTTTTATGAGGCGATAGACGTTTATAACGTCGGCCTTAAAGGAAACCTTGTTATTTAACGATGCTTTTTGTTATATTTTACAATTATTTTATAATTATATTTCATAGGGAAAGGTATTTCTTAAGAAATGAAAAAGGTATTAATTATTACCGATCATAAATGGCGCGACCTTGCGGGTTATGTATATTTGAAATCACTCCTCGAAAAGAATCGCAACATAAAAGTCCGCCTGTGCAGGCTGGGTGAGGACAGGTTTTGGGTATTGCATGAAAAACCGGATATGGTCATATATAATCATCTCTTCGAGGACCGAAAGGTTAGATTTGCATACTGGCTTAAGAAACATGATGTGGGCGTGGTTATTTTACCTACGGAGAATATCCCCTTAAAACACGGTATAGAGGATCTCTTTGCACACCGTTTCTCTGATCTGTCTCCGGCTGATCTCTATTTGAGCTGGAATGAAACGGTTGCCAACAGGATTATAGAACTGGGGAAACTGCCGCCGGAAAAAGTAAAGGTTGTAGGCATTCCCCGGTTCGATTTCTATTCGGCTCCGTTAACCGGAATGCTGCCGGATAAAACCGAAATACAAAAAAAATACGGATTGGAAATAAATAAAGACGCAAGGATTATTTTATACGCAACGAATTTTACGGTAGCCGGTTTCGACAATAACAGATCCTTCATATACAAAGATTGGAACAGATTGAAGCTCGACAGACTTGAAGGTTATAAACAAAACCAGATAGATAACCTGATAAGATGGGACGCGCTTTCTCGCGATTTAACGGTCGATAGCGTCGGAAGGCTTTTGGCGGATATTCCGGACCTGCAGATAATCTACAAACCGCATCCTGCGGAAAACCATGCGTTTTATAAGGACAGAATGGCCGGGCTTCAACTGCGGTTTCCAAAAAGAATCGCCTTTGTAGTGCAGGAATATATCTGGAACTTATTGAATGTATCCGATGTAATACTCCAGAGAACCTGCACAACGGCGATAGAGGCATGGGTTTTCGGCAAACCTACAATAGAATTGCACCTTCATCCCGACGAATCCTATTTTTTAGAAGAACACACAAAGGGCAGCAATATCGCATATAATTACGACGACATTAAAAAGCATGTGAATTATTATTGCACCGGCGGAGATATCCCGGATTCGATGAAAAGCCACCGCGATATCCTTTTGAAAAACTGGTGTTATAAGATTGACGGGATGAGAACGATAGAGGTGGCCGACATCATTGCCCGTTTTTTGGAATCGAGGGGGAAAGCGCGATATTCAATTTCTGCCCGAGATTTTATATCGCTCTATCCGAAAGAATACGGCAAACAGATTTACAGGTACGGAAGAAATTTCATAAGAAAAAAACTAGGCGGAGTAGATAAATTAGGCCGCATCGACAAGCAGTTTATGAAAAGGGATGTAAGGTTCTGGGAAGAGCGCATATCTTCGGCAACGGCTGAAAATTAATGTATAGGAAAAAAATTGCAATAAATACATTTATCAACGTTTGCGGAAAATTCCTGTCTTTTGCGATTCAGCTTTTCATAATCACATATCTGATTAAGAACATCGGCAAGGATTCGTACGGCATAATGGTTCTTGCGCTCGCCCTTGTGGGTAGCGCAAATCTTTTAGAGGCAGGGTTCGGTCTTTCTATCACCAAATATGTGGCTGAGTGCAACGCAAAAGGCGAGGAAAAGCGCCTTCTCGAGATAGTCAATACAAACTTTGTTGTAACTACAGTGCTTGCTTTGGTTTTTTGTGCGGTAATCTTTATTATTAATGAATTCTTTATCGATAAAATATTTACAATCCCCTATATCCTCGTAAACACAACAAAGGATCTGATCCGGATTTTAATATTGTTCGCGCTTATCGAATTCTGGGCTGTTGGCATTGTCCGGGTAGCGGAAGGTTTTCAGAGATTTTCCCTTATAAGAGGCATCGAGTCGTTTAAATGGTTTCTCAGGGCTGTTTTTACGGTCGCTGCGATAGAAACGGGCTATGGGCTTGTCGGCATCGGTATCGCCTATCTGTGCAGCGGTATTATAAATCTTGCCGTGCTTTATCTTTTTGTCTTTGACGGGATTTCAAAAGTCAAATTAGACCTCAGGCTCTGCAACAAGGAATCTTTCAGGCTGCTTTTCGGCTTCAGCATATGGATATTTCTATCGAAGGTATTTGCCTTTATCTCGTATAGAATCGATACTATTGTTATAGGGATATTTCTTCCGCCGGTAAATATTGCTTATTACAATATTGCATTTAAAATCTATGAAGTGCTGAACTACGGTTTTTCCCTTATATCTTCTACTCTTGTGCCTGTTGCTTCGGAGATGGAGGCTGCGATGGATAGAAAAAGGCTCGCGATGCTTTTTAAGAAGGCATCGAAATATACGGTTATGTTAATGTATCCGATACTGATTTTTTTCTTTTTCTATTCCGAAAGGATAATACGCCTCTGGGTCGGAAGCGGTTTTGATGTTTCCGTCCTGTTAAATAGGCTTCTTATAATCTCTTTATTCTTTATGGCAGTAGTCTTCAGCGGCACGGTAATGATGGTCGGAATAAATAAAGCCAGGGATCTCATCAAATATAACGCTATCGCCTCTGTCGTCAACCTGATAATAAGCGTCATACTCGTCCGTGAGATAGGTGTTTATGGTGTTGTTCTTGGGACATTGGCGGGAACCTTTATCGTTGCTGCAGGATATTTTTACCGTATGATGTATGAGTTTAATTTTTCGTCGTTATCGTTTTTGAGCGATATCGTTTTGAAGCCGGCATTGCTGACTATCGTTTTATTCGGTATATTCATGATAACTCAAAACATATATATAAGCATTTTGGGAATAGCAATTTATTTTCTAACTGCTTTTGCATTCATGGCAGATAAAGACGACAGGGAAGGCATTTTAAGATTAGTGAAGGGTTATGTATAACGAAACTATGAAGGGAGCTATGGAGTTTTCTAAATATTATTTTATCAATCATGCCACAGGGAATACCTATATACCGCTTATACAGGTCAATATGGGGGTGTTAAACCATTTTTACAGCTATGATCTAATCAACTCCCAATGGATAATTCCGTTTTATATGTTTATTTTTAATTAAAAAATGAAAAAAAATGAACTATCAAATCGGCCCGAATGATATCGAGATATGGCAGTCGTGTCCTGTATGCAGTACCGAAAGGCATGTGCCGATAACAGAAGTTTATATAGACGATTTGAATTTTTTTACTACCGGTTATTGCACAAACTGTTTTTTTGTTTTCAGGACTGTAAGGCCTGCTTTTTCATGGTTTCAACAGAACTGGATAAAACGAAAAAATATCGCAGATAAAAATGACTATTCACTTGCATCTCCTTTAGAGCAGCGCAGGTATAAGAGATATAAAAATTTATCAGCGGTTTTTGAAAAAATAAGCGAAAAAAGGACAATACTCGATATCGGTACCGGCCCCGGCACGGGACTTAGAGCATTTAAAGATTCTAACTGGGATGTAACGGAATATGAACCTGATCCGGCACGTGCCGAAATAGCAATTCAACAGCATGGCATCAGAATGTTGAAAAAACTCGAAGAATCATCGGAAACATACGACTTCGTAACTATTATTCAGGTCCTTGAACATATCCATCAACCATATGATTTTTTGAATAACATTATACCGTTAGTTAAAACAGGCGGATATATTTATATCGAGGTGCCGGATTTAGTCAATTTCGTAAACTGGAGGGATGCATTATATCTGGAACACATGAATAATTTTACCGTCAATACATTAACGCTATTATGTTCCCGTTTTAATCTGGCATTAAGATACCGGTTATTTCCAAAAACCACACCGTATGGTGCAACACATATCGGAGCCTTATTCGAAAAAGTTGAGCATAATCCCGACATGGATACATCTTTAGATGATATCTCAAAGGATATTTGCAATTCATATGTAAAAGGATTGCCGATATCGAGTCCTGTCTTCCCTATCAAATATCGGATATCGGAGATCAATAATATAGCTATCACTACTAACGATAACTATCCTGTTGTAGATAAGAAAAACCGGTTTATTAATATGCGACAATCAAAAAACATAATCGAAAAATTAAAATTCATAAATCTCAAGCTAAAGTCAACGGATAATTCTATAAACTTCGTCCGAAAACGGCTGGCCTTGCATTTCCATTATATATCATTAGATATTTTAAAGGACCCTGATTTTGAAGATTTAAAATTTATAAAAATAAATAAAAAGGATTATACGAATGAAAGAGTTTGATATTCTTTTTTCCATACTTACGCTTCCGGAAGTGGATTTCTTGGCCTATATGGCAGAAAGGCTTATCGAGAAAGGCAACAGGATAGGTTTTATTTTATTTCATGAAGCGGGGGCTGAAAAGCTGGAAAGAATGGGCATACCTTTTTTCAATATGCATGCATTAAGAGAGGAAGTCCCGTATGTTCCGCTCGGCGATAATGAACTCGAAGATTTCAGGATTAAATTCGGCATAGAAAATTTGAGACACCTGTTTATCCATGAAAAACTGGGATACAACCGCAGGAATGAAGAAGATATTCTCAACAAAACAGTACATTATTTGCGAATTTTGGATAAGATATTCACGGAAAACAATGTGAAGTGCGTTGTTCAGGAACTCGGAGGGTTCGGTGCGAACCAGTGTGTGTATTATGCGGCGAGGAAGAACGGTATAGATCATGTATTTTATGAGCCGGCTGCGTTTTCTGAGAGAATCGTATTTAATCTGAACAGCTATTATTCCGATATGCCGGCAAGGATAATGAATGCAAAGCCAGATAATGAAACACTAAAAGAGGTGGAAGCTTATCTGAGAAAATATCATGACAGTAAAAATATGGTTGTGCCGTTTAAGGACAAGCACTCATTTGCGGATATGACTTTGAAAAGAATATTTAATATCGAAAATGCCAGGAGACTTAAAATAAAGCTTTTTCATAAATATGTCCATAAAAAGAGGGAAGAATATGACGAGATAGGGTGGGTGGTAAAGTACAATTTCATAAAGCTTGCGCGCAGGATTCTGTTTGGCTTTTATTACAGAAAGCCCGATTACAACGATAAATATATATACTTCCCCTTTCATGTGCCTCACGATGTCCAGTTGACGACCAGGTCGAGGCTGTTTTACTTTCAGGAAGGATTTGTAGAGTATTTATCACGTATAATACCATATGGGTACAAGCTTTATATAAAAGAACATCCTGCAGCCATCGGGGGGCATTCGTTTTCGGTTTTAAGAAAGATTTTAAAACAACACGACAATATAATGCTGATACACCCTAAAATAAACTCATATGATCTGATTAAACATGCGGCTCTTGTAATAAGCATAAACTCAAAGGTCGGTTTTGAGGCAATTATGCAAGGGAAGAAGGTTGTCGTCGTCGGCGATGCATTTTATAAAAACAAAGGAATTACTTATGATATGGCTAACCTGAATGAATTAGGCGCAATTATAGCAAATGCTTTGAATTCGGATATGCCTTCGAAGGAGGAGGTAATGGAATTCCTGACCAGAGTTTATCTATGGAGCTACCCATGCGAGTTGTTTTTAATGGAAGACAAAAATCTTAAACAATCATTTGAATCTTTTTATTCTTATTTAAAGACAGAAAATTTTCGACACGTAAAAATCAACTAATGTTTCATTACA
>Ga0209721_1001819_pt1 | contig 14881 bp, 12 predicted proteins | sample TshhotsprinmetaG_FD_184139 | JGI IMG/M metagenome (GOLD analysis project Ga0209721, IMG submission 184139) | Hot spring microbial communities from South Africa to study Microbial Dark Matter (Phase II) - Tshipise hot spring metaG (SPAdes)... | ecosystem: Environmental > Aquatic > Thermal springs... | reverse complement strand
AATCAACTTTACGGAATAAACATATAAATATGTGAATCGAATATAAAAGGAATTTTTCTATTGAATTATAGTATTTATTCTGTTTAATGAACAAACCGTGATAATTAAAAATTAATTTTTTATTCAAAATAAAATTTGCAACACCTGAGAGCAGGTATGGTTTAACAACGTGAGCTTGAATAATATCTATATTATTCTCTCTACAAATCTTAATGATTTTGATTATAGCTTTGACGGAAAATTTTTTAGATAATTCAGGAACTTCGTAAATCTTGATATTTAATTGTTCTTTTACAATTCCTCCGCCCTGATATACTAAAATTTGTTCGTATTTATTTTTATTTAAGTTTGTTACAAGCGATTTAATATGAGTAAAAACTCCATCTGTCTTCCCAGTTATAACATTTACTATGTGACAGATTTTTATCATTACTTTACTTATAAAGATTTAGATAATTATTGAACATATTTTCAATATCAATCTTTTGCCAAGTTTCAGAGTAGTCTAAATTTTTTTCATAATCAATTGAGAAGATTTTTTCTGCCAAATCAGTCGAGCTTTTTATATCAACTAAATGACCATTCACACCATCATCAATAATTTCACAATTCCCACCATCTTTATTTACAATTACTCTGCATCCACAAGCTAAAGCTTCCAATACAACCATATCAAATATTACTTTCTCTGAAGCCATTATAAAAGCATCGGCACATTTCATTAAACTTATAACATCATCATTTCTTTTTGATGACATAAAAATCACATCATTGGTGAGTTGAAGTTTTTCACAAAGTTGTTTCAGCTCATTTTCCAAAGGTCCTTCGCCGATAATAATTAACTTAGCAGGAAATTTTTTCTCCTTTAACTCTTTAATTGATTTAATAATTAAATCCACTCTTTTAAATTTCGACAATTTCGAAACAGTAAGAAAAAGTTTTTTATTTTTTTCTTTTAATTTCAAATGCTCTGGTTTCAGTTCAATTGATTGAATTAATTTAACATCAACTCCATTATGAATTACGAGCGATTTTTCTTTGAGCTCTTTTTCAGACATCTTTTCGAAAAATAATTCTTTCGCAGCATTGCTAGGGAAGACAATTACTTCCGCATTTTTTATAGATTCAATCTCTCTTTGATTCAGATTTTCTAAAAGTTTTTTATTATTCTTAAGTTGAGGAAAGAAATCAGTTAAATCATCAACTATTCGTCCTTTACTATGAATAGTAAGGAGTTTTCTATTGAAATTTTTATATAAATAGTAAAAAGAAAATGAATCGTGAGAATGAAGAATATCACCTTCATCATTTATCAAACTCCATTTTTTATGCTTTTTGAAAAAATAATATTTAAGATATAATGATGATGTAAAAAGTTTTCTCGCAAGAAAATATTTATTATAAAATCTCTCCCCCATTTTTTTTATGGTGTTAAATCTAAAATGATCTTCAATCAAATTTTTTATTTGATCCGAATTCAGTTTATAATCTGCAGACATGAACTCAACGTTGAAGCTATCTTTATTCAATCTTTTTATTATCTGATAAATTATTTTATTTGGACCACCGACAGACTCAGAAGGATATTTAGTAAAAGAAGAAAAAACTATTTTTTTCATCTGTTAAATCTCAAATTAGATTATTGAAATTCTTGAGAACATAAGCCACTATCTGATCCATATTATAGTATTTAAAAGTGGCTAATCGACCAGCAAAACTAACCGCTCTTAGCTTTTTAGTCTCATTCTCATATTCTTTAAATAAGGATTTTGATTGTTCTGTTAAAACAGGATAATAAGGTTCACCATTTTTTTGAGAATATTCAAATGAAACTGTTGTTGAATCAGCTTTTTGATTGGTAAAATACTTGTACTCAGAAACGCGAGTAAAATCAACATCTGGCTCAACATAGTTTATAACTGAATTAGATTGGAAATACTCTTGATTGAAATTCCTGAACTCGAATCTTATTGACCTATAAGGTAACTTGCCAAACATATAATCAAAGAAATAATCTATTGGCCCTGTGTATATCATCTTATCGAATTTAATATCGTTTATTACTTTTTTGTAATCTGTATTTAATACAACTTCTAAGTTTTTATGACTCAACATTTTCTCAAACATCTTTGTATAACCATCTTTGGGCATAAACTGATATGTGTCCGTGAAATATCTGCAATCATCATTAAACCTTACTGGAATTCGACCGCAAACAGATGGCGATAATTCTTTCGGCTCTAAATTCCATTGTTTCTTTGTGTAATGTCTGAAAAATTTTTCGAATAAATCTCTGCCAACCTGACTTACAATAATGTCTTCAGAATTTAGAATTATAGTTTTTTCTTCTCTAACTGACTGGAAATAATTTTTTACTTCTTCCTCTGTTTGAAAATTTTTTCCATATAATTTATTAACGGTGATTCTGTTAATCGGAATTGGATATAATTCACCATTCAATGCTGCAAGAACTTTATGCTCATAAAATTGCCATTCTGTAAAGTGTGACAAGTAATCAAATACTTCTTTACTATTTGTATGAAAGATGTGGGGTCCATAACGATGAACAAGTATTCCATATTCATCTAATTCATCATAAGCATTTCCAGCAATGTGATTTCTTTTTTCAACAATCAAAACTTTTTTATTCAATTGAGTTGCTAATCTTTCTGCAAAAACAGAACCTGCATATCCAGCACCTACAATTAAATAATCATACTTCATTTTTCTTCAATATTCTTTTATAAAAAATGTACATCAAACTGCTTACATAAATTTCAGTTATTAAAAAAGTTATAGCTGTTCCAATTTCATTATATAAACTTGTAAGAATCAAAACTGATATTACGCTTATTAAAGAGGCTGAAAAAACTACCTGAAGAAATTTTTTGTCTTCTTTCAAAGCTAACAGAATTTGAATTCCATATACATTACTAATTGATATAATGAAAGGAAGCCAGCAAAGAATTTTTAGAACATTTACAGAACCTTGATATTGAGGACCAAGAATTAGTTCGACTAATTGCGGTGAGAAAATAAAAACTAGTAGAGAGATTAAAAATGCGAAAGTTGATTGAACACTTAATAATTTTTTATTGAAATTTATGAAAGAGTTTACTGATTGTAGTGCTAAATAATTTACTTTTGGAAAAACACTCTGAGAAATTGGAGCAAACAAACCTTGCATTGCCAATCTGATTTTATCAGCAGCAGAATAAATTCCAACAGCGCTTTCATTTGTAAGTAATCCTAAAATTACCACATTCGTTGTAGTATAAAAATTCATTGAAATACTTGATAAAAATAACTTCCAACTATTTTTTAATTGCTGAACAATTTCGTTAAAGTCAAAATTCAATAATTTTAGTTCAGTCAATGAGAATGAATATAAAAAGGCAGCAACTGATAAAACAAAATTTACAATACTTATTATAAAAATATATAAATACAAATCAGATGAACTTTTAACAAAAATAAATATCGAAATTACTCCCAAACTTTTCGGAATTAAGTTGATTAGCGGTAATGCTTTTGTATTTTCCAAACCTTGATAAAACCATTGAGGATAGAACAAATTACCGGCAACATTCAGTAAGAGAATAATTATGATAGATATGTTTTTATTTAACAATTGAAAGTTTAAGACAAAAATTGAAAGTAATATTACGGAGATAAGAAATAAAAATACTTTCGTGTAAAATATTGATGAGAAAATTTGACTTAGTTTTTCAGGATTATTCCGGTTAATTGATACATCTCGCACACCTGAAAAATTAAATCCGTAATCAGTAATTAAAGTTAAATAGTTTATGAAAGCGATAAAAAAACTTGCAACGCCAAAATTCTCGGGACCTAAAACTCGAACAACATAAGGAAGAGTGATTAAAGGAATTAAATAGTTAATCAATTGAACAACAGAAAGTGAGCCTATATTGGATAATAAAACTTTATTGTTCTGTATTTTATTGCTAAGAAAATTCACTTTAAATTATTTTTTAAGCCAAGTGATAGGATCAACACTTTGACGACCATTCCAAATCTGAAAATGTAACACTCGTCCTTCCAAACTATTGCTGACTGAACCAATAACACTACCAGCAGAAACTCTCTGATTTTCGGACACCTGAATATTTTCAAGATGTCCGTAAACTGTTCTGTAATTTCCTTTGTGCGTAATGATTACCACAGTACCATAACCCGGCAGCCATTCAATAGCACTTACAATTCCATCTGAGACAGTTTTTACTAAAGGATCATTACATAGAATATCAATTCCGTAATTAACAGAGAATGTTCTCAATTTCACATTTTTTTGAGTGCCAAAATCTGATATGATTTTTCCTCTGCTTACCGGGAACGACAATCTTCCTTTCAGTTCGCTGAATGATACTGAACTTGTAAGAAATTCATCATCAAACACTTTCTCTTCATTTGTTTCATTCGTCGAAATAATTTTTTCAGGATTCTTTTTTTCAACCACCCTTGGTTTTTGAGCTTCTGCAATCAGTTTTTCAATGAGATTCTTTATAGCAACTTCTGATTTCTTTTTATCAGAAATTTGTTTTGAAATAACTGTTCTGTCTTTTCTAAGTTCGCTTAGTAATTTTTGTTCAGAATTTATTTTATCATTGAGAGAGAATAATTCTTTGTTTTTTTCAGCTGTTAATAAACGTTTTTCTTCAATTTCCTTTTCAAGATTACTTTGAAGATTAGAGAGCTCATTCAATCTGGAATTCAGAACCATTAAATCATTTTGTTTTCTTTTAGAAAAATCGCGCAGATATTTAATCCGAAAAATTGCTTGCCTCAGATTTTTTGAATTCAAAATTGCCTCAAGTTCAGAAATTCTTCCAAACTTATAATTATAAACAACATATTTGGAATATTCTGATTTAATCTGATTTATCTGATTAGCTTTTGATTTCATTTCGGATTTAATTTTTTCAATTTGCTGTGATTTTGAAGTCTCTTCTTTTCTGAGTGTACTGATAATCTTTTCAAAGTAAAATTTTTGTTTGCTCAGATTTGTATAATTTGAATAAGTGTTCTTTTCTTGCTCTTTTTTGCTTTCAAGTTCTTTCTCAAGTTTTTGAATCTCGTTCCTTAATTCATCAAGTCTTTTTGTTTTTTCTTCTATCTCTTTTGACTGAGCTAATAAACTAAAGCTAAACAGAAGAACAAATAAGAAAATTTCTATCTTAATTACCATTTAACTATATCCACATCATCCGGTAATATGAAATCTATAAACAAGTTTCTTTTATTGACATTAATTTTCTTATAGTTGATTTCAATTCTTTGTCCTGAGGATTTATTTGAAACAACTATTTTATATGGAATAGCGACGTTTTCTAACACTTCAAAATCAGAAAAGTTGCCAATGACTTCAAATTTTGAATCAGCGGATTTTAATTCATATTCAGTAATTCCCAATCTTCTTACATCAATTTTGTAATTAGTAGTGATGCCGTTTAATGAATCAAAATATGAAAGTTGGTACTTATCATAAATTACATTAAACTTATCAGGAGATTTATATAATTGTTTCGTTAGATTAACAGAGCCAGTTAATGCATCAATTATATCTCGGAATGGTAAATCAATACGGAAGATGTTCTGAAGAACCTCACTATCAATTTCTCCAGTGTAAGCTGTGTTTGACAAGGCGTCATAAAAAATAAATTCTTTATCAGTTACCAAAGCTTGTCCGAGTTCAATTCCAAATGGACCTAATACGTTGAAAAAGATTGAGTCAGGTTTTACTAAAACAACTCTGAAATTTGCTGAATTTTCTAAAGTTGGTGTATTTACTATTAAAGTTCCTGTGCCTTCAAAATTTTTAATCCTTCTTCTGTTGGCTTCTAACTTATTAATTAATCTATCTGCTGATAAAATTTCTACGTCGTCGCCGGGTCGGGACGGAACGCAGCTCAAAAATGTAATTGTTAAAATCAACAAGATGATTATTCTGATAAACATAAATGATTTCAAATTTCACCTTTAATAATTTTTAGTTCGATTTCAGTTTTTGATGGATCAAGATCGAATGCTTTTCTCCAAAGCTCTTTCGCACGCTCAATATTACCTAACTTAAATTCGATGTCTCCCAAATGATCAATAATCACCGCACTTTGAGTTCCGACTTCAACAGCTCTTTCAACATAAAATTTTGCTTCTTCATATCTACCAAGTTTATATAAAATCCATCCTTTCGTATCCAAAAAAGCAGAGCTTAATGAATCCTTTTCTAAAGCAATGTTTACCATCTGAAGCGCACGCTCAAGTTGTAAACCTCTTGTAGATAGTGAATAAGCATAATTGTTATTTATTATTGCATCATCAGGACTAATTAGTAATGCTTTTTCATACAGGCTATCGCTTTTATCATAAAACTTTTTTTCATTATAAATCAGAGCTAAAGTTCCTAGTACATTAACTTCATTTGGATTTAAGAATAAGGCTTTCTCCAGATAAGTTATTGCAGAATCTTGTTCTTTCAATTGACTCAAAGTATAAGCATACGCACTAATTGTATTAACATCGCGTGGATTTAGATTAACAGATTTCTTCAAATAAATAGCTGCTGTATCGTTTTTACCTAATTGAGCAAGTGATAATCCTAAAATAAAATTGATAAAATAATCATTTGGAAAAAGCTCCACTGCTTCAAGCATAATTTTTTCTGCTTCGTAGTATTTTTTATTATCGAAATGAAGTGCACCTAATCTCACCCACGAATCAACACTCCAGTAAGCATTTTCTGTTACATATTTAAAGTATTCTATTGCCTTTAAATCTTCACGTTGATTGATTGCTATTGCACCTAAAACCAACTTAATCTGCCAGTAACTTGTGTCATTATCTAATTGGTTGAAAATCATCTTAGATATCTGTAAGGCTGAAGAATCACGAAAAGACTTTTCGAAAAAGAAATATCCGATATCGAATTTCGACTGATAATCAAGTTCATCAGATTTCATTATAAGTTCAATTTCTTGATATACTTTATCCCATTTTTTTTCATTTAGATATAAGTCAATTTTTCTTTGTCTGGAAGAAATGTCTTCAGGATTTAATTCAAGAAGTTCATCAATAAGAGTAATTGCTTGAGAGTTTCGATTTTGAATTAAATATAAATCAATAAGGTTTTTTATAATGGTTTTATTACCCGGATCAATTTTCAGAAGTCGTTCAAGAGCGATAATTTCATCATTAATATTTCCAAGTCTGCGTTGTAAATCAGAAATTCTTGCCAAGATATTCCAATCTGACCCAACCGATTTCAACAACTTTTCATATAATTCTATTGCACGCAAAGGACGATCTTCCTCAAGAAAAATGGCAAGTTTGTATTGCAGTTGGTAATTATCAGGAAATTTCTCAACTGCTTTTTCCAGAACTTCAATCGCCGAATTTTTCTTCTTTCCAAAACTATAAACGTCTGAAAGTAGGATATAAAAATCTGAAATAGATGAATCGAGTTCAATTGCTTTGTTTGCAAACTGAAGAGCAGAATTTAATCTATTATTGAATAAATATGCTTTTGAAAGAGCAAAACATATACCTGCTGAGGTATCGTAAGAAAGAGCCGTTTCAAACTTCTTCAATGCAAGACTGTAGTCTGATTTCGCCATCAGAATATTTCCATCAATTACATTTTCCAAAGCTAGTCTTTGTCGTTCTTTATCAGATAATAATCCTTTATGATTATCCTCTTTTTTTGTTGGATAATCCGACGAAGTAGCACAGCCTGCTAAAATAAAAATCAGATTTAGTATTGAAATAAATTTTATAATAGTCGAATTCATAATTGAAAATATATCTATCTGATAATGGAATAACAAGTGAACTAAAATATCTTAAAGAGTTATATTTTAAGAGTGATAATTAAAAGGACTTTTATTCATTGACTGAATTGCTACATAAAGCCGAATTAACATTAAAGAAATATTTTGGATTTAATGAATTTCGATCTTCACAAAAAGAAATCATTGCGAAAATCATTGAATCAAAAAATGTTTTGGCAGTTATGCCAACAGGTGCCGGCAAATCTATTTGCTACCAAATTCCTTCTTTGATGTCAGAAAATTTTTCGATTGTGGTTTCTCCGTTAATTGCTTTGATGAAAGATCAGGTGGACTCGATCAATAAGAAAGAAGAGGTTGCTGCATTTATTAACAGTACTTTAGAATGGTTTGAAATTGAAAAAACTCTTCAAAAAATAAATGGAAAAAAAATCAAACTGCTCTATCTCGCTCCTGAAAGACTTCAATCAAAAGAATTCGCTGAAAGATTAAAATCATTAAATCCTGAGTACTTGTTTATTGATGAAGCTCATTGTATTAGTGAATGGGGACATAATTTCAGACCAAGCTACACAAAACTGAAAAACTTTATTGATTTCCTTGAGATAAAAAAAGTTTCTGCATTCACTGCAACTGCTACACCAGAAGTAGTTTTTGATATAATCGAGCAGTTAGGATTAAAGGAACCACTTTTAATTGTTAAGGGATTTGAAAGAGATAATATTTCAATAAATGTTTTCAATACTTCAAAAAAGAAAGAAAAACTTTTAGAAATATTAAAAGTTAATCCAACTCCTACTCTTATTTATACTTCCGTAAGACGAAAAGCAGAATTGATAAATCAGTTTTTGAATCTTAATAAATATAACTCAGAGTTTTATCATGCAGGATTGAATCCAATAATCAGAAAAAAAATACAAGAAGAATTTATTGAAGGGAATATTCCGATAATTGTCGCTACAAATGCATTCGGAATGGGAATTGACAAAAAAAATATCAGAACGGTAATTCACTATGATATACCTGCTACAATTGAAAGTTACTATCAGGAATTCGGTAGAGCCGGAAGAGATGGAAAGCCTTCAAACGTATTTCTTTTATTTAAAGAAAGAGATACAGATGTTCATAAATATTTTATTAATAATTCATATCCAACGAAAGAAATTATTCAAAGTGTTTATAGTGGGATTTGCGACTCTGTTCAGCTTGCAGTTGGTAACATTATAACCAACGAAATTCCTATCAATTACGATTATCTCAAAACATATTTGAATAAGTCTATATCTTCTGCATTAATACAATCTTCACTAAAATATTTAGAAAAAGCTGAATATCTGAAAGTGAATTCGGGTTTGATAACTACCGATTCTATGATTTTTAAGGAAACTCCTGACAAAGTAAAAAGATTTGTTAAAAGTCTTTCTAGTCCTGAATTAAAATTATTAATCTTGTTCCTTGCGCGAACTTATGGGAATAAAATTTTTACTTCTAAAGTAAGTATTGATTATTATTTTATTGAAACTAATACAGGATTGAGTACAGATGCTCAAAAATTTTATCTGAATTTCTTAAAAGATTTTGGAATAATTGATTACTACTGTTTCGAAGGAAAAGAAACAGTCACATTATTAAAACCACGAGTCCCGAAAGAAAAACTTAAACTCGATTATTCCGAGATAAACAAATACTTTTTGATTGCTTCCGATAAATTAGAAAAAATGAAAAATATGGTTTACACAAACGAATGCAGATTCAAATATATTTTGAAATATTTCGGACAAGAAACGGAAAATTACAATTGTGGTAAGTGTGATAATTGCAATAAAGTTTTATTTAAGAAATATGAGTATGAAAATGTCAATGAGAATCCGAAATCCGAAGCAAAATCTGATGATGATGTTTTCAGCCATTTGGAACTTTATAATAAATTGGTTCAGGTTAGATTAAAAGTTTCAAAAAAACTTATGCAGACTCCAAATATGATTTGCCCTGATATTGTTCTTGCCAGAATTTCAAAACTAAAACCAGACAATAAACTTAAGTTGATGAGTGTTGAAGGGTTCACTTTCAGAATTTTTAATAAAATTGGTGAAGAGATATTAAATGAAGTCAAAAACTATCTTGATTCAAAAAAGTCTCCGAGTGAATCAGAAATTCCTCAAAACATTGAAGATACTTATCAGCTGCTGAGTAAGGGTTATAATTTGAAAGAAATTTCTAAATTAAGAAATCTTGACGAAGCAATAATATCAATGCAAATAGAAACACTGATTTCAATTATTCCAAATTTGAAACTCGAAAAAATTATTTCTGAAACCCAAATTGATGCAGTAAGAGAAATTGTTAAAAAGGAAATTAAAGATTTGAAGCTTATAAAAAAGAAACTTGCCGAAGAATTTAAAATTGATTGCAGTATTTCAGAGTTGAGAATTGCTTTAGCTAAGATTCAAAAAGAGTTAACTAATTAAGGAATGAAGAATCAGATTTTGCTTCAACGTATTCGATTGCTTTTTGAAAAAACTGTTCCCATAATTCCGGTTTAGAATTATAATATTCAACCATTTTTTTATAATCTTCCTTTTTGATTCCATATTTAGCAAAAACGTCTTCTTTAAATTTTTCAAACATTTCGGGTTGATTGTAGAGAGTATCAGGGAAAGAAATTAAATCGATATAAACCAGCATAAATTTGTGTTCATCAACAGGGGGCTTGTCTTTGCAAGCGAATAATAAAAACAAAAACAATGTGGATAAGAAAAATCTTTTCAAATTATTTCATTTTCTTACTTGCTTCAAAAAGTATTCTTTTTTCCCTTTCAGTAAGGTTCTGATAGCCAGACTTACTGATCTTATCAAGAATTTCATCAATTTCCTTTTGAGTAATTATCTCCTCCTCTTCGATGTCTATGTATTTTACTTCTTCGACATCATCATTTCTTCTTCTCGATGATGAAGGCGTATAATAATCCTGATACCTATTTCCGTAATTTTTTCTGTAATAGTACTCTCTCCTGAAAACATTTTTTAACTCGATATCAAAGTTTTTATCAAGTAAAAGATAAAGAAAGCCAAACAATGCTCCACCAAGATGAGCAAGATGAGCAACATTGCTTTGCGCCGAGTTAATAGCTAAAAATTCGAAGACAATAAGAAAACCAATTAAGTACTTTGCTTTCACAGGAATTAAAAAATATAAGAATATGTATCTATCCGGAAACAGCATTGCAAATGCAACTAAAACCCCAAATACAGAGCCTGAAGCACCAATGGTAGGCGCAGGAGTACTTCCCAGTAGTGGTGACAAAAACAGATGAAGTATTCCTGCAGATACACCAGCCAACAGATAAAAGATTAAAAACTTCCTTGAACCAAAAATATTTTCAATCTCAGCACCAAACATCCAAAGACCGAACATATTAAAAAGAATGTGACTAAAATCTCCGTGTAAAAATTGATAAGTAATCAACTGCCAAATCTGAAACGCGAAGGGATATGAATATGTCTCATCAACCAAAATAGGATTTAAGGCAAACCATCTGATCAATATACCTTCTGCATTATTTCCATTGAAAGTTAGATTTTGCATAATGATCTGGACAAAAAACACTGCTATGTTGATAATCAATAAATTTTTGATTACCGGCGGAAACAAATTGAATCCAAATATTCCCCTTGGCTGATAGTAATTACTCAAAGTTTATCCTTTATTTATTCATCATTTAAAGCTGCAACACCAGGCAAGATCTTCCCTTCAAGAAATTCAAGAGAAGCTCCACCACCTGTAGAAACGTGTGATACTTTATCTTTCAATCCAGCTTTAGCAATAGCTGATGCAGAATCTCCACCACCTATAACAGTTATTGCACCTTGTTCGGTGGCTTCTGCTAATGCTTTTGCTATTTCAAAAGTGCCTTTTGCAAAATTGTCCATTTCAAAAACACCCATTGGACCATTCCAAACTATCGTTTTTGAATTCAATATTTCATTCTTTAATAGCTCGAAAGTATTTGGTCCAATATCTAATCCCATTTTATCAGCAGGAATTTCATCAATGGATACAATTGAAGAAGGCGAATCGTTATTGAATTCCGATGCAACAACTACATCTATCGGAAGTAGAAATTTTACATTGGAGTTACTTACTTTTTCTAAAATTTCTTTTGCCAATTCGATTTTATCTTCTTCTAACAATGACTTACCTATTTCTTTTCCCTGAGCTTTAAAGAAAGTAAAAGCCATCCCTCCACCAATAATCAAGGTATCAACTTTATCAATCAGGTTATTAATCACATCAATCTTTCCGGAGATTTTCGCACCACCAAGAATTGCTGTAAAAGGTCTTTTAGGATTTGCTAATGCTGCTCCCAAATAATCGAGTTCCTTTTGCATTAAATATCCTGCAACAGAAGTTGATACATATTTTGTGATTCCCTCAGTTGAAGCGTGAGCACGATGTGCACTACCAAATGCATCATTCACATAAATGTCAGCTAATTCAGCTAATTGCTTTGAAAATTCTGGATCATTTTTTTCTTCTTCAGGATGAAACCGAACATTTTCAAGTAATAAAACATCACCATCCTGCATTTGATTAACCATAGCTTTCACTTCTTCTCCAATACAATCTGGTGCGAGTTTAACTTCTTTTCCTAACAAATAGGACAGTCTCTCTGCCGCAGGTTTCAAGCTGTATTTAGGATTTGGCCCTCCTTTTGGTCGTCCGAGATGGCTAGCAAGAATTGCTTTTCCGCCTTCATTGATTATTTTTTTGATAGTTGGAAGAGATTCAACTATTCTAATATCATCAGTAACGTTCAAGTTCTCATCTAATGGAACATTAAAATCAACCCGAACAAAAACTCTTTTACTCTTTAGATTAACTTTATCAATACTCAGTTTGTTCATATTTCTCCCATAACATTTTTAAATAAAACTCAGAGAGCTAAGCAGATGCCAAAACTCTCTGATTTAACAATTTTACATTTTAGATAATTTCATCAAAAGGTCAACACATCTGTGAGAGTATCCCCACTCGTTATCGTACCAAGCTACTATTTTGAAGAATCTTTTTTCATCCTTGAAATTATTTTGAAGAGTTGCTAATGAATCATAAATAGAAGATCTTTCATCATGATTGAAATCTGTTGAAACCAATTCTTCATTACAATAACCCAGAATTCCATTCAGATATGTTTCAGAAGCATTCTTTAATAACGCATCAATTTCTTTAATAGATGTTTCTTTAACCGATCTAAATGTTAAATCAACAACAGAAACGTTAGCAGTTGGAACTCTGAAAGACATTCCTGTTAATTTACCTTTAACAGCTGGAAGAACTTCACCAACTGCTTTAGCAGCTCCGGTAGTTGAAGGAATAATATTAATTGCGGCAGCTCTTCCGCCTCTCCAATCTTTCTTTGAAGGACCGTCAACAGTTTTCTGAGTTGCTGTATATGCGTGAATTGTGGTCATCAAGCCTGTTTCGATTCCAATTCCCTCTTTCAATAAAACGTGAACAACAGGAGCTAAACAATTTGTAGTACAGGAAGCATTTGAAATAATATTGTGCTCGTGATTTAATTCATCATCATTGACACCCATTACTACTGTTTTAACATCACCTTTACCAGGAGCAGTTATAATAACTTTTTTAGCACCTGCGGTTAAATGTCCTTTTGCTTTTTCTGAATCAGAAAATAGTCCAGTGGCTTCGAAAACATAATCAACTTCCAACTCTTTCCAGGGAAGTTGTGATGGATCTTTTGTTGCAAGAATACAAAGCGTTTCTTCTCCATTTATAACAAGAGTGTCATCTAATTCCAATTCAGGTTTACTTTTCTTGGAATAAATTTCTCCGTTGAATTTACCGTGAACAGAATCGTATTTAAGTTGATATGCAAAATATTTTGCGTCGTTGCTAACGTCAACAACTGCTACTAAATCAACTTCTTTTCCGAGCAAGTTTCTGTCTGCTAAAACTCTTAAAATTAGTCTTCCGATTCTACCGAATCCATTGATTGCTACTTTTACGGGCATATAAATGTCTCCTTGATTAAATTATAAATTTTGGCAGCTAAAATTAGAGAAACAGGAAGGAATTATCAATCTAATAATTAGGTTTTTAGTATGATAATAATGTTAAAAAAATATCTTAGCACGGAACCCGGCGAAAAAATAGTTAATATTAAACTTTTCAAATTTTGTGTACCGATATCCACCTGAAAAAGTTATTTCATCAATAATCGAATAATCTAATCCTGCGCCAGCAACAAATTTTTGAACGTCGTACTGATTGTAAATAGTAAGTAAGTCATTATCAAAATAATATCTTCTATTACCGAAAGTAAAAGATAAGTTAGCAATCAAGTCAGAGGAGAACCAATAAGTTAGTTTTGATGATAATGATAAAAATTTCTTACTAGAATTTTCATAGTAAAGGTTTGGTCGAAATGATATGTAAGTATTGTAATCTAAAAATTTATCGAACCTCAAAGTGAAGTTCGATGCCTTTAAAGTCTGAAATCCTTTAGATGAACTGAAATAATTATATGCTACTCCAAAGTAATTCCAGTTAATATCATAAACCAACTCGGTAGTTAACGATATATTTTCATCACGGTAATTAAATTCAGAGAAAAAGTCATCCTCATAGCTACCTTTTATGTAAGCACCAGCTACTTTAAGATATATTGAAGAAAGTTTTTTTATTCCTAAAAAAAACATTGAATTTTGGTTGTAACTCCAGTTTGTATTGTCTAACTTTATCAAGTCCACACCAGATGAGAATATCAGATCACCATTGAAGTTCACAGAGCCATATACCGCTTTCGAATAGGATGAAGTTTGATTAGTGTATTTTCCATAGGAATAAAATGGAGAAAAAGAAATTATTGTATATGATTCCTGTGCTAAGAGGAAGTAAGAAAAAATTAGAAAAATAGATATTATTTTCATCTTGAAAGATTGTATCCGATAGTAGCTAAAGAATCATTAGGTGAAAGCATTAACGTATTAAAAAATAATTCTTTAGCACGTTTTCTATTACCTATATAATACTGTGTCCATCCAAAAGATAA
>Ga0209721_1001815_pt1 | contig 14894 bp, 11 predicted proteins | sample TshhotsprinmetaG_FD_184139 | JGI IMG/M metagenome (GOLD analysis project Ga0209721, IMG submission 184139) | Hot spring microbial communities from South Africa to study Microbial Dark Matter (Phase II) - Tshipise hot spring metaG (SPAdes)... | ecosystem: Environmental > Aquatic > Thermal springs... | reverse complement strand
GCAGAGGGGTTTTTATGATCTCACCGCGGAGGACGCAGAGGACGCAGAGGGGTTTTTATGATCTCACCGCAGAGGACGCAGAGAACGCAGAGGGGTTTTTATGATCTCACCGCGGAGGACGCAGAGAGCGCAGAGAGTTTTATGTTGGCTTCTCTGCGCACTCTGCGCTCTCTGCGGCGCCTGAAAACTTGCCGCAGAGGACGCAGAGAGGTTTTTTTCCTCCGCGTATTTCGCGCACTCTGCGGTCTCGGCAGTTCGTGGAAGATTAGTTTGCCCTGGTTTGGGCGCGGGGATCGGCAGGCGAAAAAAGCCGCCGACCCGGGCCGGCGGCTAGCAAAAGCCCAAGCTTATTGACCGGAAGCGCAGCGGAAACCGACGGTGGGCGCCGATTCGCCATACCAGCGATCGCTGCCCATCTGGGCGTTGGGGTTGGGTCCCATCATCGAGGTGCGGGCCGAGACGCGCAGCATTTGCCAGCTATCTCCCCAGTGACCGCCGCGTATCACGCGTTCAAACAGATTGGTGCGTCCTACAGGGCCGGTTGGATTCATCACAATTCCCTGTGTGTAGTAGTTGGGATCGTAGAGATCGCTGACCCATTCGGCCACATTGCCGGCCATGTCCAACACACCGAAGGGACTAGCGCCGGCCGGATAATTGCCGACCCGCATCGCGTCTCCCACGGCGTAGTTGAAGTTGGCGCGCGAACCATCCGGCCGTTGGTCGCCCCAGGGGAAGAGGTTGAGCGAGGGGAAAGCGCCCCGAGCTGCATACTCCCATTCGGCCTCGGTAGGCAGACGGCGGCCGGCCCACTTGCAGTAGGCTTCGGCATCTCCCCAAGACACGTAGACCACCGGGTAATCGGCGAATTCTGGGGCAGTGAAGTAGGGATCGCGCGTCTGCGATTTGAGCACTGTGGTTGAGCCGTAATGGGGCAGCTCGCAGGCGCCGGCCTCCACGCACAATCGGTACATGCCGTTGGTCACTTCAGTCTTGTCAATCCAAAAACCGTTCATGGTGATCTTGGAGGCCGGCTGCTCGTTGGGCCTGGCGTCGGAGTCAATGCCGCCGCGCATAAAGGTGCCTGGGGGAATGTATATCTGCACCATTCCGTCTGCCGGCGAGACTCGCTCCTCACCCGCTTCTGGCTGGCCGCCACCCTGGGGCTCCGGCGTGGGGTTGACAGCCACGGTCGGGCTGGGGACGGCCGTCGGCAATGGAATAGGAGTGGGCTCTGCTCGGCCGGCCCCTCCACAGGCGGTCGCCGCCAGCGTCAAGGCAATCAGAATCAAAAAGGTTCGTTTCATAGCCATTCTCCTTACGGAAAGTCTTTTTGCAGTATAAGGGAGAAGAGCGGTTTGTCGTATCCCCCAAAAGTCATATTTTGGTATTTTTTTTTGATTTTTTGTGACCACGGACCGATATGTGGCGTATAATACAATCGTGGCACCTTCTGAGGTAGTCCCGTTGCGGGTTTACATCGTGTGCGATCAAACCGACACTGCTCCAGTTTGGGGATATTTGATACGTGAGAAGGGCTTTTTGCCCTTCTTGGAGACCTCGGTGGAGCGGGCCCTGCAGCACACCCTGGAAGATGTGCCCGACCTGATCGTGATCGACGTGAACGCTAGCTACGCCCAGCGCATGGAACTTTGCCGACGATACCGTGCGCTCAGCACAAGCCCGATCCTGCTCTTTTTGCCGGTGAACAACGAGCAAGAGATCCTCGAGGCGTATCAGGTCGGCGTGGATGAGTGTGTGGTCAAGCCGATCAGCCCGGCCATCTTTATGGCCAAGGTGTTGGCCTGGGCCAGGCGCAGTTGGACACAACCGATGCGAGCCTTGCACACCGGCCCCCTACGCCTGGATCCGACCCATCGTTCAGTCGTGACCACCGACGGCCATGAAGTGCGCCTGACCAACCTGGAATTTCGCTTGTTGCATTTGCTGATGAGCCGGCCAGGCCACCTCTTTCGCACCGAGGAGATCATGCAGAACGTGTGGGGGCGTGAGGAGGCCGACACGGCCTGGTTGAAGAATCTGATCTACCGCTTGCGCAAAAAGTTGGAAGACGAGGCGAATCAGGCCGGACTGATCCAGACACGACCTGGGGGATATAGTTTCATGGCCGAGTGACCTCACGCTTTAACTCGGGTATCGCAAGGCGCTCGCGCGCCCCAGGCCTGCACGCCGAACGGACGAGACCAACGTGACTCCCTCAGTGCTCATGCCATCTGGCCTTTGCCAGGATGGTGGACCATTCGGCGCTTTGGCGTATAATGCAACCATGATCGCTTGGCCGTTCTGAGGTAGCCCGGCACAACACATTCTTAAAGGCTCTGTCTGGGCTGGTGGAATCGTTTTATTTTTAAAGGAGAGTCATTATGCAAATCGATCTGATCGGGGTTCCGGTGGATTTGGGAGCTGATCGGCGCGGGGTGGATATGGGCCCCAGCGCCATGCGCTATGCCCATTTGCAACGCCGTTTAGAGGAACTGGGCTATGCCGTGAAAGACAAGGGCAATGTGGAGGTGCCCATCGCCGAGACGTGTTCGATCACCGAGCCTAAGCTGAAATATATTGATTGCATTGTGCCGATAGGACGGCGGGTGGCCGGCGCAGTGGCCACCAGCGTCCAGGCCGGCCATTTTCCCCTGGTGCTTGGCGGCGATCACAGCTTGGCCTTCGCTTCGGTGCGCGGCATGGCCCGCTTCAAAAAGATCGGCCTGGTCTGGGTAGATGCCCATGCCGACTTCAACACCGCCGAAACCACCCCATCGGGCAACATTCACGGCATGCCGCTCGCGGCGTTGGCCGGCTTGGGCGATTCGCGCCTGGTGCGTTTGTGGGACAAGCCGATTCCCGCGGTGGATCCACGGCGGATCGCTATCGTCGGTGTGCGCGATCTGGATCCCGGGGAACGAGTCAATCTGCGACAAGCCGGGGTGATGGTACAGAGCATAGAACAGATCGATCGCCTGGGGTTGTATGCGGTCATGATGCAGGTTATCGATCGGGTGAGCCAGGATACCGAAGGGATCTACCTCTCGTTCGATATGGATTCGCTCGATCCGCGCCATGCACCCGGGGTAGGAACGCCGGTGCCGGGAGGACTGACCCAACGCGAAGGACACTTGATCTGTGAAATGTTGGCCGAAACGGGAAAACTGGTCGGCATGGACATGGTAGAGATCAACCCCATCTTAGACGTGCAAAATCAGACAGCCGCCCTGGCCGTGGATTATATCCTCTCAGCGCTTGGCCGTCGGATATGGTAAGGAAACGTGATCAGGTTCACCGAGTTGTGGTTGTCGAAGGTGAGTAGGTAGCGGCTGTTGGAGTCGAAGGGGTAGGACTCGCCGACCAGTTTCAGGGCGCCGCTCGCATTGGCGGTGAAGATCACCAGGTATTCCTCCGGGTCGGCGTGGAAGAAGTTCAGGAGGTATTGCTGGGTGTGTTCCACCAGGTCAGTGGAGGCTTGGGATGTGGGGTTGGTGGAGTGGGGATTGCCAAAGACGCGTTCCTGCAGCAGACGATGGTGGCGACGGATTTGGGAATCGGCGTATAGGCCGCCGCCGGTGTAATCCAGATAGACGTGGCCGTTCACATCCAGACGGGCATATTCGGTACGACGCAGATCGTCCAAGAGGGACGTGGACGGGTAGGAAGGATGCGCTTTTAGGAAAGCCATTAGCTCGGGATCGGACGTCATAGGCCTCTCTTCAGGGGGAGGTGGACGGTTCCTCGTCAGAAAAGGTCACCGGTTCGGCCGGCCAACGATCGGGGTAGGATCGGACGATCAGCTCGGCCACCGGCTTGGGCAGGACATTGTGCTTGGCAAGTTCATCGATCGGCATCCAAATTGGGGCGTAGGAGCCTCGGGCTGGGTTGCGATCGGCGGAGAATTCTTTGCCCGTTCCAGCGCCAAAGGTCCCGCCGATCTGCTCGACCAAGAAGAAGTGTTGGGGGTTGCCGCGAAACCAAAAGAGGGCTACTCGACGTAGGACGCGGACATGGACGCCGAGTTCTTCCAAGACTTCGCGCACCACGGCCTGTTCGGGGCTTTCGCCTTCGTCTACGCCGCCGCCGGGGAAGGAGAAGTAATGGCTTCCTTGACGATGACGTTCGAGCAGGGCAAGTGCTCGGTTTTGGATCAGGATGGCGGCGGCGCGGATTCTCATGATTGGGGCGGTCCTTTCTCGACGATGATCCAGGCGATGTATTCCTGTCGTTCCAGAGTCACCTGAGCTTCGCAGGGGAAGAGGCGAGCGACCCGCTCCGGCGGCAAGAAGCGGCTGCGCATCAGCATCAGTTTTTCAAGGAGAGCGATGGCCTTGACCGGCAGGGTGTTGAGGTCAGGTTCTTCGATCACCAGCCGGCCCCCGGGCTTGAGCACCCGATATAGCTCAAGCGCCGTCTGCTCTTGGTGGACGACGTGGTGCAGAGCGTCCACCATCAGCACGCGGTCAAACGCCTGGTTGGGGAAGGGCAAGTGTTCGCTGGCGGCCAGGACAGCGGTCAGCTGTTTGCGTTTTGCCTGGGCCAGCATGCCGCGCGAGACATCGGCGACGATCACATCGCCGACGTAGGGGCGCAGGGCTTTGGTTACCCGTCCGGTACCGCCGCCGGCATCCAGCAGCCGGCCTGGATGAGGCAGCGCCAAGATGCGCAGCAAGGTTTCCAGGCGGGTGAAGCGGATCAGGTGGTCATAGATGGGAGCGATGAGGTTGAAGTGGGAATTCATGGCGTTCTATACCGATAAAGGAGTTTTCCCTCTTCAGGCGATGGGGTAGAGGCGTGTCGCTAAAAAAGAAGCGATAAGGCGGCGCAGGTCCTCCTGCACCTGGTCCCACTGACGTGAAGCGTCGATCACCCGCCAGCGCTGAGGTTCTTGTTGGGCCAACTCAAGATACCCGGCGCGCACTCGACAGTGAAAATCGAGGGCATAGGCATCGAGGCGGTTCCATTCCCCGGCTTGCTGTTTGCGCTGTAGGCCAATGGTCACGTCCACATCGAGCAGCACAGTCAGGTCGGGCGTCAGGCCGCCGGTGGCATAGCGGATCAGGGTGCGCACCTGGTCCAGGTCCTGTTGATGACCGTAGCCCTGGTAAGCCAAGGTGGAGTCGGTGTAGCGGTCGGAGAGGACGATCTCCCCCCGTTCCAGCCGCGGGCGCAGCACCTCTTCCACAAATTGAGCGCGTGCCGCCTGATAGAGCAGGGTTTCCGTGCGCGGGTGCATTTCGGCGTTTTTGGGATCGTGCAGAATGCGGCGGATCTGTTCGCCGATGGAGGTGCTGCCCGGCTCGCGCGTGGCGAAGATAGGGTAGCCGCGTTGTTGGAAGTAGGCTACCAGGGCAGGGATGTGAGAGGTCTTGCCCGAACCTTCTGGACCTTCGAGGGTGATGAACATCGAGGTCTACCTCGATCGATGTGGCGTGGGCGCAGCGCCCTACTTGCGGAAGATGCGCACGTGCCGGCGCGGTTCTTTTCCATAGGAGTGGCTCACCAGGTCGGCCTGACGGACCATTTCGTGTTGCAGGTGTCGGACGGTGGCCGGAGCGGGCGGCAGGTCTACCCAACGTTCTCCGTTGAGGACGGCGGCGATGGCGGCTTCGGTCTGTTCGCGAATGCGTTGGAGCTCGGCGCTGTGGGCCAGATCTTCTTCGGAAGGGAGGTTGAACAAGTCGCTGATGAAACGTTCTACCTGGGCCATGGTGTTGGCCCGCAGGACGTGGATGGGCATACCACGCGCTTCAGCGTCGAGGATGGCGGCCTGACGGTCGCGGTAGTAGGAGCGGAGAGTCACCAACACATCGGCTTCGTCCACGCTGCGCACGATCACGGCCGACACACCGAAACGCTTGGCGGCCTGTTGCAGGCGGTTGCGGGCCACGCCGTAGGGGTAGATGCGGATGGTTGGCAGGGGAGAAACAGCGTTGGCCGGCGAGGGAGCGGCGGGGCGGGGTGGGCCGGCCTCGACCGGGGGAGTGACCGGTTGGTAGCCGCGCCGAGGGGCCTTGAATATCTCGCGCACCTCGGGCCTTGTGCTGACGGTGGGGGCAGCGCGTTCGATCTTGATCTGGCCATGTTCGTCGCGGGTGCGGATCTCGGGCGGGATGGGGAAGCCGCGCAGCAGGGCGTCTACCGAGGCGCTGATGTCGGTGTGGATCGCCAGTCGGTTGCGGGTTTGAATCTCCACCAACACGTCGAACGTCGGGGGAGCGCGTCGCTCGAGAACCGTCTTCTGGGTGCCGCGTCGGCGCGCTTCTTCGTCGGAGAGGGTGACTGCTTCAATGCCGCCCACCAGGTCGGAGAGCGTCGGGTTGAGGAGCAGGTTGTCCAAGGTGTTGCCGTGGGCGGTGGCGATGAGTTGTACGCCGCGCTCGGCGATGGTGCGAGCAGCGGCCGCCTCGGCTTCACGGCCGATCTCGTCGATCACGATCACTTCGGGGTTGTGGTTTTCCACCGCCTCGATCATGACTTCGTGTTGCAGCATAGGTTCGCCCACTTGCATACGGCGCGCTTTGCCCACCGCGGGGTGGGGAACATCGCCATCGCCGCCGATTTCGTTCGAGGTGTCCACGATGATCACCCGCTTGGTCTCGGCCAGGATGCGGGCCGCCTCACGAAGCAAGGTGGTCTTGCCCACCCCGGGCCGGCCCAGCAAGAGCAGGCTCTTGCCCGACATCACGATATCCTCGATGATGTCGATCGTGCCATATACGGCGCGCCCGATGCGCAGGGTGAGGCCGACGATCACGCCGCGGCGATTGCGAATGGCCGAGATGCGGTGCAAAGTGCGCTCGATGCCGGCCCGGTTGTCGGCGTCGAATTCGCCCACCCGTTCGTCCACGTAGTCGATCTCGGCGCGGGTGACTTCGCTATCGCGCAGGATCACTTCGCCATCTACGAAGCGCGCTGTTGGAACGCGCCCCAAATCGAGAATGATCTCCATCAAGTCTTCTTTGCGATTGATCGCTTCTACAGCGCGCCGAATATCCAGAGGAAGTACAGCGAGTAAAGCGTCTAGGTCGTCAGTAATTCGTCTTTGGGTCATAGGTAGCATCTCGTGCAAAAAGAAAATAAAGACCATCGGTCAGGCGTACTTTGCGCCTACCGCAAGAAGCTTCTCAGAAAGTCCGCCCGTCACACCCTAAATTATACAGGATTTGTCTATCTCGTGAAGCAGATTCATCCTGGATTTATCTCTCGTTCCAACCGCAATCACCAGCCGAAGGCTCCATCAAATACCCGCCAACACTGCCGAATCCGTGACCTATCTGTGCAATCTGTGAAATCTGCAGCAATCCGGGAGCGGCTAAATTATGGGTTGATAAACTGAAACGCATGAGCGGGATAGTTCGGAAAACGCTGCTTGCGCCATGGACGGCAGTGGAAGCAGTACAGAAAAATCTTCCAGGCTGCCTTCCAGGCTTCTGGACCACACGAAAAACAGTGCGAGCGTCGCGCCAGGCGAGCGAGATCCTGGCCTCACTTGGCGTTCCTCCTTCGGGGTCGGCCTGTGCTTGGGACCCTGCCTCCACCCTGCCGTGCAACGCGAGTCGCATGGGAACCCAACACGTAGACCACGGAGCCTCCCCGTGTCTTTGTGTCTCTGTGTGAAAAAATCCCCTTTTTATCCACTCCTAGCAGTCCGCTCAACACAACAAAGAGGGATATTTTGGTATACTTCATTAAACAACACATAATGGACAAGCAAGTAAGGAGGCAGGAGTGATACAAGAGCTAACCCTGATAGTCGGTATGTTTGTCGTTGTCGTGGGGGCGTTGTTGGCATTTCTCTTCGAATACCGCATTCGTCGGCCCGATTCCTTAGTCCTGTATGAGTCTCAGGGGCAGATCGGCCTTCGCCAAGGACCGTTCTATCCCCGCCACTTTAGCCTAGTGCTCAAGCGCACCACCCATCCCATTCAATTCACCGTAGAAGCCACGGCGAGGGGCAATTTGGGCGTACGGGTGAAGATCAGCGGTTCGGTAGGCCCTTCCCCCGATCACATTTCGGCGTTGATCCGCGTTGGCGGCTGGGAGCAGACAGCGGTCACACGGGCGGCGGCTGAGGCCCAGATCTTCCTTGATGGGTTGGTCAAAGAATATACCGAACGATCCGAGATTCACACCTTGAGTTCTACGGCGTTGTTGGAGTACCTGAACCAACGCAGCGATCAATTGACCGAACGCTTTGGATTAGAAGTGATCACCCTAGCAGTGCAATCCTTGGACCCCATCGATCCAGAGATTGCCGATGCCTTGCGCCGGCAGGAACAAGCTCGCCTGATGGCCGAGACCGAGCGCCTGCATCATCAAGCGCGCATTGAGGCAGCGCGAGCCAAATACGAGGCCGATGAAGAGATCACCCGCATGGAGCACGAATTGGAGCTAAAGAAGGCTGAACTAGAGAGCGAGCGCTTTGAAAAAGAAGCTGCCCTAGCCCGTCAACGCTTGGAAGAAGAGCTGGCACGCAACCGCCAACGCCTGGCGTTCGAGCGCGAAGAATTGGAGATGCTCAGGAGCAGTCCCGAACTGCTGTTGCTCACCCCGCAAGCGGCGCGTTTGGCCGAGGCCAGCCAAGGTCTCAAGAATGCCCGTACCGTGATCTCCCTCTCCCCTCAAGACCTGGCACAAGGCACCGAGTTGCTTGGCCTGTTCCAAAACATGATGCAGCGCGCTCTCGAGTCCCGTAAATCCGAAAACGCATAAACTGCCCTCTCGAGAGTCTTTGCTCTGCTGCACCCGTTCATCCTCCTTTGGCATTGTGTAACCCGTGAAACCTGATCCGTCTTCTCTCCTCCGTCTCAAACCGATCCGCCCGGCGCGCGTCTCAGAGATCAGCGAGACCACAGCGGCCGCTTCCATTCCCAAAGAACAACGGATCAACTTCCATATCGGCCATCCCATCCAAGATAACCGTCTGCTCTCGCTGTTCCTGCGCATTATTCTTGGCGTGGACATCCGCCGCGAGGACCTGACCGACTCGACCCCCGAGGCCTTCCTGGACCTGCTAAACTGGAGTGCCGAAGATCGGCCGGCCCTCGACTTTCTGATCCGCCTGATCCGCCGGAGCACCCCCTACCTCCCGCGCGGCGGTTACTTGCGCACCGATCCTCACGCCCTGATCGGCTTCCTATGCGCCTATTTAGAAAGACAGCAGGAACCGCTTCATTACGACCTGGGACGCGAATCCGGCCGTCGCGAAGTGATCCTGGCCTCCGGTGGAATTCGGGAAGCCCTGCGAGTCACCCTGTTTGCCCTGTCTGCCTATTTACAACACCGGCCGGCCTACCTCCTGACCTATCGCTGCCCTCTCCCCAAGCATTTTCAGACCATCCCCGATCTATGGTTTGAAGAACTCGCCTCTGAGGAGCGCCTGGCTCGCGAACAGCTTGAGCGCTTACTGGTCCAATCGCCTCAACAGCCCCATTTTCTGTTGATCGGCGATCGGCTCACCGAGGAGACGCGCCGCCGCCTGCGCTCGCTGGCCCTGACCCATCCACTCTTCTTCATCGAAGTCAACGACGCTCCCAACCACCTTTCCCTAGCGCGCGAGGCCGGCCTGATGCAGCGCGTCATTCGCATCCTCTCCCCGGCCATCTTCTCCCCCCGCTTGAAGCGGCTATCCACCGTTTTTCTGCTGGGCAACGCCGATTACCTGAACGCCATCGAGAACGTCCACTTCAACCTGAAAGGCACCCCTTCCGCTTCCGAAGTGGAACTCCTCATCTTTCTCCTGGAGCAGAACCGCCTGCACGCCGATCGAGCGCGCCCGGTCTTCTTCAACGGCGTCCAGCCGGCTTCTGAAGGCTTGGGGTTAGGGCTGGAGGCCGAAACCGCCTTCTATCGACTGGCCGAACGGCTCGAGGGGCGGCTGAACCGTCTGATTGAACGTCATGCTGGCCGCTTGGATCAGACCCTGCGCCGAATCGAACACAAAAGCCAGGCGGTCTTACCCCTGGTTCAGGGCCGGCGGCAAACCACCCTCCTAGACGAGTTCGCCTCCCTCTCGGCTCGCGATCTGCTGGACGCCCTGATCGATCACCTCGACGATCCCGAATGGACCACAGCCCTTCAGCGGAGCTTCCTCAGCGCCTTCCTCAAACACCAACCCCAATACCATCCGGAAGCCTGCGTTGTGGTTAGCGGTTCCTCGCGCACAGCGCTCGGCATCCTGGGCTTCCACTGTGGGATCGAAGAAGTGGTCGTTCCCGATCTCAGTTGGTCCTACGAACAATGTTTCCCCCAGGTACATGCCGTCCCCCTGACCGAGTCCCTACAAATAGACGTGGACGCCCTGCTGGCCCAAGTGGAAGAACTCTCCCACCGCAATCCTTCGTGGTCTCGCCAGGGAGCGGTGGTGATTAACAACCCCCACAACGCCACCGGCCGCATCTTCGACGAAACCGCTATCCGACGCCTGATTCACGCTTGCCTAAAGTGCGGCATCACCGTGATTGACGACCTCTCCTACCAAAACGTTGCACCGGTGGACGACCTGCCCACCATCCCAACCGCTCGCCAGATTGCCAACGAACTGGTAGCTTCGGGTCAGATCACCGCTGAGGAAGCCGATCGGGTGATCACCGTGCACGCCCTCTCGAAAACCGACTGTCTGGCCGGCGCCCGCTTGGCGGTGGTTGAGATTCGCGAACCCGCCCTGCAGCAGCGCTTCCTGCAAGCGAGCGCCCACATCCAACCCAACCTGGCGGCCATCTTCCTAGCCTACCTGTTCTATCGCGGTCCAATGGAAGGCCCGCGCGCCTATTGGCGTTTGCGCAACCTCCTCTTCCTCGAGCGCACCCAGGCCTTGCTGACCGCCCTGGAAAACTTGCCGGCCGATCGCAACCCCTTCGGACTGACCATCGTGCCCCAAATGGGCAGCATGTATCCCCTGCTTACCATTCAACACTTGCCCGGCGGCATCTCTCTCGATTGGCTGGCCTCCTCCCTGGCCCGTGCCGGTGTTGGCCTATTGCCGCTCACCGCCTTCGCGCGCACCGAGGCCGGCTTTGAGACCGCCCGCGCCACTTTCCGCCTCACCCTGGGCGGCGAAGACGGCGCCGAAGCCCTGCTGGCCAAGACCCGTCGCTTGCTGATCGACCTCAACCGCCTGATCGCAGACGACCAGGCACGCTACAATCTCAAACGCCCGACCTTTCGCACTGAAACCTCCTCACCGCGTCGTACTGACCTCGAACTAGCCTGGCGCGCCCTCCAAACCGAACTCACCTCCCTTGCGGAGCGCTTCACCTCCCAAAACCCTTGGCCTGATCTTTCCCTCGATCTGCGCCTCCTACACAACGAATTTCTCCACCGCTACCTACCTGAGCGCCTAGCCGCCTTTCGCCTGCGCCTGCTGGAACGTGCCCTGCTAGACGACGAACGCTTGCGTCGCGCTCGCAGCGATGGCGGCCAATGGCTCACTGCGCGGCTCGAGCGGGAATTCATGAAAGACTCCCTGGAACGCCGGCGCGCAGCCTTCCGGGCCCGCACCCACGATCGCACCGTTCATCCCACCCAGATGTACTCCATCCAGGCCGAGGCCGCCCTAGATAACCTGATCCGCGCCCTGCTCGACAAACAACTTCCTTCCCGCCCCGCCCTTGAAACCGCTGCCCGTCAGCTCTGGGACGAATTCCTAGGACAAAACGTCCCTATCACCTCCCAGCAGGAGGGCCTGGAGATCTTGCTGGACCTAGATGCCCTGGTGGCCGGCGAAGACTACGCCGAGCTGTTCGCTGATGCGCCTCTATCGGCTTTCCTCTCCTTCTGGAGTGACTGGGACGGTAGCAATCGCCCCTCCGGCCAAGGCCACCTGCTGTTGGCCGCCATCGTCATGGAGAACGTGCGGCGCATGGCTCACCTCCTAGGCCTGATCCGCCAAGTCGCTCCCCAAGCCGAGATCGCCCCCTCCCTGTTGGCCGAATTGGAGCGCCTACCCGAACGCAATCAACGCTTCACCCGCCTGCTCAACGACATCACCCTGCTCACCCATCAATTGGAACAGCGCTATCGCAGCATCTTGCCGTTCCCCACCCAAACCAACGGCTGGCAGCGCCTAGCGGCGCGCCTACACCTGGGCCGCGATCTCCACCGCCCTCTCTGGGAACATAACGACCGCTATGAACGAAAGATGCTCGAACTGCGCCGACAGCGGCGCGCCATGCTCGAGCAATACCTCTCCCTCAACAAGCGTCTGCGCAAGCAACTATACGCCCTGATCCCTCTCATTCGTGAACACCTCTCCTCTGATCCCTTGCTGCGGGCTGTCACCCGCTACCGCGACCTGCTGCAGCGCGTCGTGATCACCCCCCGAATCCACCAGGGCATGATCACGGCGCGCGACCCCTTTGCCATTGACACCACCGTCTACAACCTGCACGAGATCAACTTTATTGCCGGCAAATACAGCAATCCCGGCATGACCTTAGCCCTGCAGATCAGCCTTTCCACCAAGCCGGAAGCCCTGATCGCCCTAGACCGCAAAATGCGCATGCAGCGTGAAGCCCGTCTGCGAGAAGACCCCTCGATCGAACTCCCACCCATCTGGCTGATCCCACTGCTAGAAGAAGACCAAGCGGTGAAAGGCCTGCGCTCCTACCTGGATGCCATCTGGGACTACGCTTTGCAGAGTCGCCAGGCCTCCCAGTCACCTCAACAGCGCTTTGCTGAAATCCTACCCGAGATCTTCATTGCTGGCTCCGACCTGAGTCAACAGATCGGCCAGGCTGCCAGCGCCTACCTATATGCCCAAGCCGAGTTCGATCTCCACTCCTGGCTAGCCGAACATGGCCTGACCGAAGCCGTGCGCATCAAATTGGGCAGTGGCGAAGCCATGCAGCGTCAAGGAGGCTATTACTCGCCTGTGGCCAGCCGTCCCGCTTTCCTCAACACGCCCGATAACCGTCGTCGCTTTGCCAATTGCCTGCCGGCCGCGGCCCGCCGTAGCACAGCCTATGCTGTCACGCCGTTGCAAGGCGTGTTCCTGGGGCGCAATCTGCGCACCCTGCAGAGCAACATCTCCGAACACATTCGTTTCTTGCCCCTGCGTGAATACGTCACCCTGCTCCATCACATGCGCCTGACCCAAGAGAACCACCGCCGCGATCTGATTCGCGCTGCCGAAATGCTCACCCAGAGCCGTCTGGAGATGCACGGTCGCGGCCTGCAGGAATTGCAACGTTTGACCCTCGAGTCGAAAGAACCTACCTACGAAGAGTTCCTCAACGAACTCACCGAGAACTTTCGCCATATCCTCTATGGCCGACCAGAAGATGTGGTGGGCTTGCACATCATTTCCTACTTTATCGGCCGTTCCCTGCCTCAACTGCGCGATCGCCCCACCTCGCGTCGTCGTTCCGGCTCAGGGGCTCAAATCCTGGCCGGCATTGCTGAGATCATCCCCTTCTCACGCCAGGGCAGCTTGCTGCGCGCTATCGCCCACAACCAATCTCAGACCATGATCCTGGGCGTCAACCAGCTCACCACTGGTCTGTTCCGCGCCCTAGATCGCTATGCTCAGCGTGCCTTTTCCGAGGCCGAACGCGAGCGCATGATCCGGGAGCGCATCCTTCCTCGCCTGCCAGTGTATGACATCCTCCACACCCTGCGCCTATACCAGGACGTGCAGGGCGAATTCCTGCGTCGTATCGAGACCGCCCTGCCGGACGGCAACTCTGCCTTGGTAGCCCTGCGCGAGGACGCCGATGCCATGGCCCACTACCTGCCCCTCTTCCAGCAGGAACTGTTACGGCGTCATGGTTTGGATGTGGGCGACTTCTTCGCCAATGGCGTCTTCATCCCCCACTTGCTGCCCACCCTGCGCCCTGACCTGGCGGTTCTGCTCCAGGCCAACCTGTTTGAGACTGACCTAGAACGCATGCTTGAACCAGTCAACGGCAAGATCGACAATGCTTGGCGCACCGAAGTGGCCCGCCTGCTAGACGTGCGCCGGCAGATTCACCGTTGGCGTGCCCAGATTTGGGAAGTGTTGGGCGAATCGGTCTACCAACGCGTGCAACTCTTCACCGAGCTGGCCACCGCCCTCTATGCCTTCTCCTCAGCCCGATCGTTCGAGACCTCGGGCGGGCTTGCCCGGCCAACGCGCCTTCCCCCAGCCTTGACCGCCTTCTTCCGCACCACCCGCCTGGAGGATGAAATGCGCCAGTTCCTCATCGGTGCCATCGAATATCTAAACGCGTTTGCCGAAGGCAATGTAGAAATGCCGGTGAGCATCATCCGTGCAATGAACGACATCGAGCGTTTGGCGCAGTTAGAGGAGAGCGGCCTTCCTCCGAAGCGACAAGAAGTCGTCCGCTGCTGTCTGCTTCAGATCGCCCGCTTGGCTGGCGAGGGCGGCTAGGCTTCTGCAACGGTTGCGCCGACTTCTTGGCCCGGCCCTTTCGGATGGCCAACTGCGCAAAGGTCGAGGTCGTGATCATGCAGATCGGTCATCGTGTGCCGGTCCTCATACGGGCGCTCCCTTGCAGGATGAGGCCGGCCAAATCACTGGCGCCCTCGAACTTTGGTTCAAGCCTCTTCAGCGATGGTCGAGGAGCAGCCTGTACGGGTTAGCATGTCTATGGGCGGGGCGCTGGCTCGTTACCAAGATACCACTTCCTCCTCATGCGCGCCGAATCGATCATCGCGCAGCTTGTTGAACTAAAGCAGCGATCCTTTCTTCTTCGGTAGCGGTCAACGCTTTTAAGGCGAACGAGGTAGGCCACATTAAGCCGTCGTCCAGGTTAGCGGCATCTGTGAATCCCAGGGTGGCGTATCGAGTATTAACTCACCTTACGCAGCAAGTTGAGCGGGATGGAGTTCCCGCAAAGCAGCGAAGGCAGATTGGATGGCGCGCAAATACAGTTTGGACTTGAGTGCAA
>Ga0209721_1001810_pt1 | contig 14920 bp, 11 predicted proteins | sample TshhotsprinmetaG_FD_184139 | JGI IMG/M metagenome (GOLD analysis project Ga0209721, IMG submission 184139) | Hot spring microbial communities from South Africa to study Microbial Dark Matter (Phase II) - Tshipise hot spring metaG (SPAdes)... | ecosystem: Environmental > Aquatic > Thermal springs... | reverse complement strand
CCCCCTCCCCGTGGGGTCGTAGGGGCGGACGATCCGTCCGCCCTCAACGGGGAGGGGGGCAGGGGGGTGGGGCCCGATCTCTTTCGGCTCACCAGGGGACCTCTTTCGGCCGGAAGCCGAATTGGGTAATACCATTTATACTTTTAACGTATGGTTTGTCATTATAATTTAGAATCTGCCATTGTCAACCTACGAACGACGCCACTCCGCTACGCTGTGTGGCTGAATCCAAACACCACTTCTCCGAACGGACGCGTCGGCCCGTTAAGTCAACGCATCGGGAGACAGGGGAAGCCTTATCCCTTCGTCCCCGTCAGCGCCACGCTTTCTAAGATATAGCGCTGGGTGAAGAAGAAGACGACGATCAGCGGGATCATCGTCAGCGCCGAGGCGGCCATAATCAGCGGCCAGGGCTGCACCCGTACCTGGGGATTGATGAGGTTGGCGATCACCACCGGAAGGGTGTACATTTCGGCCCGCTGGAGATAGATGAGAGGGGCCTGCAGGGAGTTCCAGTGCGCGACAAACAGAAAGACGCCGATCGTCGCCAGCGCTGGCTTGCAGAGCGGCATAATAATATGCCACCAGACCTGAAAGTGATTGGCCCCGTCTATCAACGCCGCTTCGTCCAGTTCTCTGGGCAACCCCATCATAAACTGGCGGAGAAGGAAGATGTAGAGCGCCCCACCGGCGAAGAAGCCCGGAATGATGATGGGGTTGTACGTCCCCACCCACTTGATTTTGTTGAAGACGACGTACTGGGGCACGAGGGTCGTCTGGGGGGGCAGCATCAGGGTGGAGAGCATCAGGAAGAAGAACAGGTTGCGCCCCGGCCACTGGATGCGGCTGAAGGCGTAGGCGACGGCCGCCACCGAGACCAGCGTGCCCGTAACCGCCAGCCCGGTGACAAAAACGGAGTTGGAGAAATACAGCAGCCACCTGTCGTCCGTCAGAACCTGGACATACGCATCCATCTGGGGCTGCGCAGGCCACCAGGTGATGCGCGGGGAGTTTGCCTCTTCCATCGTCTTCAGCGAGGTGGAAATCATCCAGAAAAGAGGAAAGAACATAAAACCGCTCCCGGCCAGGAGCAGCAGATAGACGATTCCGTTGCTGAAGGCCTGCCGGACTTTGCGCGGAATGAGCGGTTGTTTGTACAGTTTCTGGGCCATCGCCATCCTCACGATTCGTACTCATAATAGACCCAGCGGTTCGCCAGCCGGAACTGGATCAGGGTCAGGACCAGAATGAGGACCAGCAGAATCCAGGACATCGCCGCGCCGTAGCCAATTTTGTTGAACCGGAACGTGGAGCGCCACAGGTAGTAGGCGACGAAATAGGTGGACTGCGCCGGTCCGCCGTTGTCGGTGAGGACGTAGGACTGCTCAAAAATCTGCAGTGTGGCGATAATCCCGACCACCAGGTTGTAGAAGGTGGCGGGGGAGATCATCGGGAAGGTGATGCGCCAGAATCGCTGCCAGCTGCTGGCGCCGTCCACCAGCGCAGCCTCGTAGAGGTGTGTGGGTACGCTGCACAGGGCTGCCAGGTAGATCATCATCATCGCCCCCGAACTCCAGACCCCAATGAAGATGATGGCGGGCTTGGACCACAACTGGCTCTGATGCCAGAGCGGCATCGCCTCGGGGACCGGCAGTCCCCGCGCCAGCGTCTGCTGGAGCAGGGTGAAGTCCCCCCGCTGGAGCCCGATGAAAGCCGCATTGGTGACCTCCGTAATCATAACGACCACCTGACGGGCAAACACCAGAGGGGGAACGGCGTCCTCTATCATCCGGATCACTGTGTTCAAAATCCCGTTGTTGGGGTTCAAAACCAGCCGCCAGGTGATGAGCATCGCCGCGTTGGCCGCCAGCATCACCGGCAGGTAGTAGACCATCCGGAAGACCTGTTCCCCCGGCAATCGCCGGTAGAGCAACAGGGCCAGCCCCAGGGCCATCGCCAACTGGAGCGGGAGGCCGAAAAACGTGACGTAGAGCGAGTTCAGAATGGATACCCGAAACTGGTCATCGGCCGTCAGCAACTGGATGTAGTTCTGGAGCCCGATCCACTGGGGTGGGTCGGGCAACTTGAAGCGGGTGAAACTCCAGTAGAGAGACGCCAGCGTCGGGCCGATCACGAAGATGAAATACCCCACGATCCAGGGAGAAGCGAAGAAATAGCCGGCAAACGTGCGGGATTGGTACAGGCGATTCTCTCCCCGTCGCCGGACGATGGCCTTCGCCACCGCGGCGACCGCCAGGCTGGAGAGAAGGATGAAAATCACCGTTCCAATCGCCCAGAGGAGCGTATAGAGTTTGGGATTCACGGGAACACTCCTTGGTGACGGGTGGGAGCCCTTGTGGGGGGCCCCCACCCGCATGGATCAGGCGCCCCTACGGCAGCCGCCCGGCGTCTTTCAGCACCTGGATGTACTTGCTCTGGATGTTCTGCAGCGTCGTGTCCAGGCTCTGGGCGTCGGTGAAGTAGAGGGGCATCTCCGCCATCAGGATATCGCGGAACTGCGCTGTCTCCCGAATGTCGGCGAAGCCGACGCCGTACTGGCCCATCAGTTCGCCCATCTTCTTCATCACGGCGTCCTGCTCCACGTAGCCGAACCAGGCATCCTTCCGCGACGGGAACGAGCCAAAGTGGGAGTTGTAGGTGTTCAGGTTCTGCGCCGAGCCCAGGAACTTCAGGAACTCCACCGCTTCAGGGATGTGCTTGGAGTAGGCCGGGATTGCCAGCCAGTCGTTGAAGACCTGCACTACCGGCTTGCTGTTGGGGAAGTCGGGATCGGTGAAGCCGGGGAAGAGTTCAATCTTCTGCCAGATGGGGTCGCTGGTGACCGGAGCGCCCCACAGGTTGCCCCACTGACAGGCGACCAGGTCCGAGGCCAGGAGCGCCCCGGTCGTCTCCGGTAGGCCGGCGATGCCCTCGTTGGGCAGCACCGCCCGGCGCCGGTTGTACATGAACTCCAGCGCCGCGCGCGCTTCGGGGCTATCAAAGTTGGGAGTGCCGTCCGCCTTGTAGGTGGTGCCGCCCAGCGTCCAGATCAGGGAGAGGTACTCCTGCCAGTCTTCCAGCGGGGTGAAGCCCTGCCGCTGGAGCGCGCCGTCTTTGATGATGGTCGCGTCGCCCGCCAGTTTGACCATCTCATCAAAGGTCTGCGGGACTTTGGTCCAGCCGACCTCCGCCAGAATGTCGGTGCGGCACATGTAGGCGCGAGGGGCGGTCAGCCAGGGCAGACCCCGCGGCTCCCCTTCCCACATCACCGTATCCAGCGTGCCGGGGAGGAACTGCTGCCAGTCGGGCCAGTCCTTGAAGTATGCCCCCAGCGGCGCCAGCCGGTCGCCGTACTCCGCCACGTACTCGGAGCCCAGGTTCAGGATGTCGGCCCCTTCATTGGCGGCGAAATAACCGGCGATCGTCTCATCCAGCGTGCCCCAGTTCACGTAGACGAACTCCACGTTGATGTTAGGGTGATCTTTCTGGAAGGCGGGGACGACTTCCTCCTCCAGCCACTTATCGGTCTTATCGGGGATGTAGTCCACCACCATCACCCGGATGGTGACCTTCTCGGCCGCGGGCGGCTGGGCCGGGGGTTGAGTGGGTTGGGGGGGCGGCGTCGTGGGGGCCGGGGTCGGCCGGCAGGCCGCCACAAGGACAGCCAGCACACCGACAATACTCAAGAGCAACCATATTCTGCGGGCCATGTCTGTTTCCTCCTTTTCGTGAATTGAGAATAGGGGACACTCATCACAAAAAATTGTTCAGACCGCTGAATGCCTTTCTCTCTAACCACCTCCTTTCCTGGGTCTATCTCACACAAGGAGAAACCTCACCCTCTCCCGTTAGGGAGGCTGCTGAAAAAGTCGAATTTTTTATCATGCAACAGGTTGCTCCTATGGAGAGGGTGATACCCCTCCCCTGCGCTCCCATATGCGTCAACTTAAGGTGAGGGAGCAAAAGCGACAAATCCTTATTGCCGGAGGGTGAACCCTCCGGCTCAAAGCAAAACCCTGCTGCGCAGACTGAAGCGCCACTCCGCTATGCTCCGGGGTGGGTTTCAAACCCACTCCGGTGGGGGTTTAGGGACAGGTTTGAAACCTATACAAACCGACGATTTCGCGTCGGGCGTAACTTTCTTGCTCGCCAAGATGCCTCATTTCACCGAACCTGCCAGGATTCCCCGCACAAAATACCGTTGAAGGGAAAAGAAGACCATCAGGGGCACCGCAGTGGCGACAAAAGCGCCTGCGGTTAGAAGATGCCAGTCCTGTCCACGGGTTCCTACCAGTTCGCTCAGCGCGACGGTCAGCGTTGCCACCGATTGGCTGGTGCCCAGAAACACGAGGGACACCAGCAGGTCATTCCAGATCCACAAAAACTGGAATACGGCAAAGGAGGCAATGGTCGGCATAGACAACGGTAAGATCAAGGACGTTAAAATCTGGAAATGGGATGCACCATCCATTGCTGCCGCCTCTACCAGGTCACGCGGCAACTGGGAGATACAACTGTAGAGCAGGTAGACCGCCAGAGGGATTCCGAAGCCGGTGTGTACCAACCATATACCGAGGAAAGTGCCGTTCAGTTTCCACTGGATGTACAACCGGAGGACGGGGATTAGCGCCATTTGCAATGGCATCACAATCATTGCGATCACAAGGGTGAAAAAAACCTTTCGCCCCGGAAACTTCATCCATGCAAAAGCGTATGCGGCAAAGGCTGCGACAGTGATTGGGATTACTGTAGAAGGGATCGCTACCGTCAAACTGTTCAAAAAGGCAATCCCTAATCCATAGGAAGAGATCACCCGGCGGTAATTCTCCAGGGTGTACTGGTCTATCTTCAGTGGATTTCGGAAAACTGTCCACCAGCCCGATGTTACGATGTCATTCGGGGGACGAAACGAACTGACCATTAGCCCAACCGTCGGTAGGACCCATAAGAAGCAGACGAGAAACACCGTTCCATACAGCAGAGAGGAGGAGAAAAGTCGGCGCCAATACAACGGACGTTTGAACATAGGTTCACCTCTCCGTTTCTACCCGGCGCAAGTTACGAAGGTTAACGATCATCGCCGGCACGATTGCCAGAAACAGGAGCACCGCCAGGGCGCTTCCCCGTCCAAAATGGGCAAAGCGGTACATTTCCAGGTACATCCGATTGGCAATTACCTGGGTATCATAATGCCCTCGCGTCATCACATATACGATGTCAAATACCTTGAGGACCATAATCAATACCGTGGTGCTCACTGTGATGATGACTCCCCGAATGTAGGGGATGGTGACATAGAAAAACACCTGAAACTCCTTTGCGCCGTCAATTCGGGCGGCCTCTACCAGCTCATCCGGCACATTCTTGACCGCCGCAGAGAAGATCGTCATACAGAAACCGGTCACCATCCAGATCATAATTGCCATCAGTGCCAGATTGTTCCATGGGGGGTAAAGATACCATGCGACCGGGTCTCCACCCAGCGCGGTCACCACTGCGTTCAGCAGGCCAATCTGCGGCCGTCCCGGGGGTTGCCAGGCATATACAAATCGCCAGATCACGCTGGCACCGACGGCGGAGATCGCCATCGGCAAAAAGATGAAAGATTTCGCGATGCTCTCTAACCGAATGCGATTCACCAGCACCGCAATGAGCAACCCTGCGGATACGGCCACACTGGTCACAATAACCATCCACATCGCGTTATTGCGGAAGGCAATGTGGACATCCGAATCGGTGAAAACAAATCGGTAATTTGCCAAGCCGACGAAATTTTTTGAGCGTGCATCAAAGAAGGAAATGTATATGGTGTTCAACGCCGGATATAAGAGATATGTGCCCAATAGTAGAAACGCCGGAGCGATGAAGACAAGCGGCGTCAGCGCCTCGCGCAAGGATGTAAAAGGAATGGAGGAGATCCATTGATTGGACAACCAGTACACTAACCAGATGCCCAGAACACCCACCGCCAGCGCAACCAGTGCGGCCAGCAAGCGGGGGGATTCATCGTTGCGGATGAATTGGAAACACCAGCGCAGCACGAAAAACGCCACTACAGTCAGCAATAGGGACCCCCCCCATTGCCATATTGCCCTTCGGTAAGTGATATCCATCCCTCACCTTCCCTTTGGGGAACCCAGGGCAGGGTTAACCCCAGCCCTGGGTTCCTGGTGGTTGAGCCATCTTACTTCGGCCAGCTGGCCTCAATTTCCTGGAGCACCGTCTTGGTGTCCTTCCGACCGGCCAGCCAGTCCACCATACCCTTCCAGAAGGTGCCGGTGCCGACCTCCGGTGGCATCATATCCGAGGCGTCAAAGCGGAACACATCGGCGTTTTTCAGGATCTCGCCCTGAAGCCGATCCATTTCGTTGGTGTACCACTCCAGCGGCACCGACCGGTTGGGGGAAATAAAGCCGCCGGTCTTGACCCAGACTTCCGCCCCCTCGGGCGTGGCCAGGTATTCCATCACTGCGCGGACCTCGGGGCGGTCGTTGAACATCCCGATAGGATCCCCGCCACCCAGTACCGGTTTGCCATATTTCTCCTCAATGGGCGGGAAGTAGAAGAACGAAGCATCTACGCCCGCCTTCTTGCCCTCGGGGAAGAAGGCCGGGATCCACCCCGCCTGCTTCATCATCCAGCAGCGCGGCCCCTCGGTCTCGGTGGGGAAGAGCTCCGCCGTCTGGCCGACGAAGGTGGTCAGGATGCCCTGGCGTCCACCGTAGACATATTTCTCGTTGAACATAATCTGGGCCACGTACCCCATCGCCTCCTCAATTTCCGGATGGTTGAAGGGGATCTCATGCTTGACCCACTGATCGTAGATTTCTGGAGGCGCGGTGCGGAGCAGGACGTCCTCCACCCAGTCGGTGATCACCCAGCCCGTGCCGCCACCGTGTTCGGCGGGGATGCACCAGGGCGTATGCCCGTTGGCCACCATCTTGTCCATCAGGGCAACCAACTCATCCCATGTCTTGGGAATTGCGTAGCCAGCCTCCTGGAACTGCGGCGTCGGATACCATACGATGCTCTTGGTCGCCGCCCGGTAGAAGATGCCGTACAGGTGACCGTTGAATGTCGCCAGGTCCAGCCAGGATTGGATGTAGTCCTTCTTTAACTGGTCCATATTCATAAAGGTGTCCAGGGGAACCAGCTTGCCATCTTCAGCAAACTTCTTCACCAATCCCGGTTGAGAGAACTGGGCGATGTCCGGCGGGTTGCCCGCTTCTGCCCTGACAATGATCAGGGTCTCAAAGTCGGCCGAACCCTCAAATTCCACATCAATGCCGGTCGCCTGTTCAAAGGGCACTAGGGCGGCCGAGAACCGATTAGCATCCTCGCCAGTATAGACGCCGAAGATGGTGACCTTGGTGCCGGCGAACTCTCCCGCTTTGGCCCGTGCCAGGTGCTCATATGGGCCCACTGGCGCCGTCGGAGCAGGAGTGATCACACGGGTAACCTCCACCGGAACCGGCACGGTTACCTTGACCTCCTGCGGCGTCGGGGTTGGCCCACAGGCGGTCAGCAACATCGCCACTACCCCGATGAGGCTTAAGGATGCCCAGATTCTGCGGTTCATTTCTACTTCCTCCTTTCTTTGATTAGAAGAGCAATTCTTGATTTACTGTTTTCAAACTTACGAATTACTGCTGGCCCTTTCCCACCACCTCCTTTCTTTGGTAATTTTACGTTTTTTCCTTAATCATACTTCAGGCCATTCGGCCCAGTTGCTCCGCTACTTCCCGCGCAAACCGGTCTATAAAACCCCGAACATACTCCCCCACATCCCGGTTGGGGTCCTCTATTAGCGGGGTCAGGTCCATCGCGAAGGTCGCCCCGGTGAGGACGTCCACTTCGTGGGTGGCACTGTAGGTGGCGTGGGCCCGCCGCCGTCCCATCGTCGCCAGGTCGTACCGTTTGCCCCCGGCGACCTGCGAATCGTGCACCCCCAGCAGGGCCATCTGGAGACTCTCGCGGGCGGAGACGTCCAGAATCACCTTATCCTCGTCGGGCAGCCAGTCCAGGTCCCGCCAGACCTCGCAGCCGTAGAGGTGGCGGGGGCGCTCCGGCGCGGGGAGCGCGCGCAGGGCCTGAATCGTCCGCAGCGCCACAGCGACGTGGGTGGGATGTTTATCGGCCAGGTTGTGGGTGTAGACGACCTCCGGCCGGGTGGCCCGGAAGACGGCCACCAGATCGGCCACCGGCCCCTCCTGCCGACCGTCCTTCAGCACCGCGCTGGGGTAATCCAGCAGGACCAGCGCGCCGTATTCCCCCACGACGGCCGCCTTTTTCTGCTCCTCTATGCGGACGGCGCGCATCTCCTCGTCGGTGTAGTCCTGATACAGGCCGCTTCGGGGGGAACCGCGCCCGTCGGTCATCACGACGGCGCAGAACCACCGATCGGGCCGTCGGAAGCACTCCAGGATGCCGTGGACGGCCAGAATCTCCGCGTCGTCCTGATGGGCCACGACCGCCAGATGGGTCGTCCGGGCCAGGGCGGCCTCCGGAGGAAGACCGTCGGGCACGAAAACCTGAGCGGTGGGGTTGCGGAATTTCATCGCGCCTTCAGTTTCGGGATGACCGGGAGACTGGCCGCGGCGACGGCCTGTCCGACCCGTCGGCTGCGCTCATCGGGCAGGTGGATGTGCAGGCGCGCCGCCAGGTCGGGAAATTCCTGGCGCAGCACCTCACCCGCGCGCTCCAGCAGGATCCGCCCGCCGCTTCCCGACGTGCACCGTCCCAGGATGAGCACGTGCTCCATCGGGTAGAAATCGGCATAGTGGGCGATGGCGTAGCCCAGGTAGACGCCCATTGTCTCCCATATCTGGACCGCGCCTTCGTGGCCGCGCTCCAGATAGTTCTGGACGTGGGCCAGTTTCTCCGCTTTGGGGACGTTTTCCGGGATGGCGATCCCCACCCGCGGGGCCAGCCGGAAGACGGCCTGCTGGGAGAGGTACTGGGAGCCCACCCCGCGGTCCCCAGACCATTCGTCGGCCGGGGCCTGGGGATGGTAGTCAATGGGGGCGAAGGCCAGTTCGTTCAACCAGTCCGTCAACAGCCCCTCCGGCGTCACGAATCCGGCGGCCTCGCTGGAACCCAGGGCAACGCCCAACAGGGCCGTCGTCTCCAGCGACATCGCCCCGGCCAGCGCAGCCACTTCGCCGTCGTTGACCACCACCAGCGGCACGCCCAGCGCCTGGCCCAGGCGCAGGAAAAGGGTGCGCACCTCGCCGAACCGCTCCGGGGGGACGCCGCGGAAGAGGGAAGCGACCCGCACCTGGTTTTCCACGTACACGCCAGCGGCGCTCCCGCCCACCGCGTCCACGCGGGGAAGGTGTCCTGCCGCCCGTTGCAGCCCGTCCAGTACCTCATCGTAATGATAACGAGGGTCGGCCTGTACGGTCGGCTCCCACACCACCTCTTCGGTGAATACAACCTCGCCCTCCACCACTGCCGCGACCTTCCGGTCGGACGCCCCCAGGTCAAAACCGATGCGGCAACCGTCCAGGTGTCCGCCCAGCGCCTGCCGCTTCTCGGTCTCCGGCGGGACCTCGTCGGGCCGACAGAGCGTGATGGTGAAAGGACGGTCATACACCGTATGGCCCATAAATTGGTGGTCAAAATGACGCGTTCCCTGATGCGCGTAGCAGGCCTGGAGGTAATGACCGACAGACTCCGGCCCTCCCACATATGCCCGAAAGCCCCCTTTCTGCCAGAGGAGGAACTTGAAAAGCCGTTCCGCATACAGGAGGTTTGCGTCGGCCCGGGGATGATTTTCCGGCAGGACGCGCGTCTCCAGGCGGGAGACGCTCCCTCCCGGACGCTCCAGGGCGAGCACCAGGAGTTCCCCGCCGCCGGTCTCGTCCACCATTTCCCGAAAGGCGCGGTTGACCACGGCCGCGGGCGAGAAATCCGGGTCCAGAGGTGGGACAACCTGAGGCCTGGGTGAATGGAAAGACATTCTCCCTCCTTGTTCTCCCGAAGGTCACATACGCAGGGGGCCGAACAATCCCAGTCGGCGGGCCAGGACCAGCGCGGAGGCGCCCAGGATGACGATGTCGTCGGACCCGATGGCGGAGAGGTCTATCTGCACTTCTCGGGTGACCCGTTCCAGGGCCCGGGAGCGCATCTCCTGGCAGACGACCTCCAGCAGCGGGGGGCCGAACCGGGCGATCCCTCCGGCGACGACCACGTGGCGGATGCCCAGTACGCTGACCAGCGTGGCGATTCCGTAGCCCAGATAGCGCCCCATCTGGAAGACCATCTGCCGGGTCGCCTCGTCGCCAGATTGAAAGGCATCGTAGACGGCATCCACCGAAATCTGGTCGGGGACATCGGCCCACCGGTGAAGGTAGGAATCGGGGCGGCTCTGGGCGATGGTGACGGCCTGGCGGATCAGCGCGCGGGTGCTGACCATCGTCTCCAGGCAACCGGTATGGCCACAGCGGCAGGGTTCGCCACCGTCCACCACGCGCAGGTGACCGATCTCTCCGGCGCCGAAGGAATCGCCGGAGAGGAGCCGTCCGCTGAGAAGAATGCCGACCCCCAGGCCGCGCTCCACTTTGACGACGGCGAGGCTTTCGGCCCGGCGCCGGGAGCCGAAGTAATATTCCGCCAGTGCGGCGGCGTGGCAATCGTTGGCGACGTAGACCGGCAACCGGTAGCGTCGTTCCAGGAGCGACCGCAGGGGCAGTTCCCGCCAGTCCAGATTGACGGCCTGATGGACGATCCCGTGGACGGCGTCCACCAGGCCAGGGGTGCCGATACCGATGCCCAGCAGGGGGCGGTTGCTGGCGGCGACGAGTTGGTCAATGGCATCCTGCACCAGTTGCAGGGCCTGTTCGCCGTCCCGGCTGAGCAGGGGGAGGGTGACGCGGTGCCGGACCTGACCGCGCAGGTTGACCAGTGCGCCCCGGAAGGCGTCGCTGGCCAGGTCCAGGCCGACCAGATAGCGGGCATTATCCACCAGACTCAGCAGGATCGGGGGTTTGCCTCCGGAGGAGGGTTTGAAGCCCGCTTCCTCCACCAGTTCCTGGTCAATCAACCCGGCGACGACATCGGAGACGGTGGTGCGGGTGAGCCCGGTGACGCGGGCGATATCGGCCCGGCTGAGCGGGCCGTGCTCGTAGATGGTGCGCAGGACCAGCCGGGTGTTGTAGGCCCGGGTTTGCTGGCGGGTGGCTTTGGGCCAGCGGAGAGTACTTGTGCGGGCGGATTGTTCTCCTATCGCCATTTTGAAAATCCAGTGGACTTATTTAGTGGGACAGGACAAAGCCGGTTTTGCGCTTATCGTGGGTCTGTATTCTGGTCATATTATACCACAACCCGCTTAGTTTGTCAAGTATACTTACAAAGTCGGGCGCATTTCAGTTTTATGGCAGATTGCGGGGTAATACCCATTGCGCAGGACCGGGGGAATCCTCATCTGCCGCCTGGCGATATCCCGGCTGGACAAATGGTTCGGACAATAACCCGAAATCGTTGGTCGGCAGGCGTTAACACCCCCTTATCCCCCCAACCCCCTTCTCCCCTACAAGCGGGGGAGAAGGGGGAGAAAAATACGGGTTTTGGCGCTGGCGGCCGAAGGCCGCCAGCGCCAAAACCCATACAAAAATCCCCCTCCCCGCGGGCGCAGCCCCGCGGGGAGGGGGTAAGGAGTGGGGTGAAAGGATCCTTACCCCTTTCCCATGCGGGGCGAATTGCTGCGCAAGCCCTAGTTATTCCAGCGCTTGCCCTTTCTCCCCCTCCGACTTATAATAAGCCCACACTGGCAGAACGAGGTGGGCGATGTACCGTATTCCTTACAACAAGACATATCTGGAATTCACCCTGCCGCCGGGGATGCGCGCTACGGTGGTGGAATCCCGACCTGTTCCCCCCCTTCCCGACCCGGCAGCGGCGGTTGCGGAAGCACTGGCCCATCCGATCGGGACGCCGCCGCTGCGGGAGATGGCCCGCCCCGGCGACCAGGTCTGCATTGTCTTCACCGACGTCACCCGCGCCAGCCCGGACCATCTGCTGGTCCCGGCGCTCCTGGCGGAACTGGAGGCCGCGGGGGTGCGGGATGAAGACATCACCCTCCTCTGCGGCGTCGGGATGCACCGGCCGTCCACCCACGAAGAGAAGGTCGCCAAACTGGGGGCCGAGGTCGTCGCCCGCTACCGGGTCATTGACAACGAACCGCAGAATCCCGACGCGCTGGTAGACCTGGGCATCACGCCGGGTGGGGTGCCCGTCCAGGTCCACCGCGCCGCGGTGGGGGCCGACCTGCTGATCGCCACCGGCATTGTGGAGCCCCACCAGTACGCCGGATATTCCGGCGGTCGCAAGACGGTCGCCGTCGGCGCGGCGGGCGAAGCGCTCATCGCCCACACCCACGGCCCGGCCTTCATAGACCACCCCGGCACCCGCCTGGGCCGCATTGAGGGCAACCCGTTCCACGAGGCAGTCACCGAGGCGGCCCGCCGGGCCGGCCTCCGTTTCATCCTCAACGCCGTCCTGGACGACGACCATCGGATTCTCCAGGTAGCTGCGGGCGACCCGGAGGAGGCCTTTCGGGAACTGGTCGCCTTCGCCCGCACCGTCTACGAGGTCCCTATCCCCCACCAGTACGATGTCGCCATCGGAGGAGCGGGGTATCCCAAGGACACCAATCTCTACCAGGCCAGCCGGGCGCCGTCATACCTGCACTTTGCTCCCACCCCCGTCGTCCGGCGCGGCGGCTACTACATCATCCCGGCCCGCTGCGAGGAAGGGGCAGGGGAGGGTGTGGGGGAGCAACGGTTCTTCGCCGCGCTGCGGGACGCGCCGTCGGTTCAGGCGGTGCTGGACAACGCACGCAAATACGGCTACCCGCCCGGCCAGCAGCGCGCCTTTGTGGTGGCGAAGGTGCTGGAGGAGGCGAACATCATCATTGTCGGGAGCGAACATCCGGATGTGGTCGCGGCCTGCAAGATGATCCCCGCCGCCACAATGGAGGAAGCGCTGGACATCGTTGTCCGTGACCTGGGGGCCGACCTGGACGTCCTCATCGTCCCCCACGCGCTGCTCACCCTGCCGGTGGTAGAGGGGTAGAAAGAGAATTCGCGGGAGACCGGAGATGAGTGCAACTATATCCCGGCGGCACGTCGGCGTGCGGGACCTTCCCCGCAACGTCTGGGCGACCGGCCTGACCAGTTTCTTCACCGACATCTCCAGCGAGATGGTCCTTAACATCCTCCCCCTTTTCCTCTCCAATGTGCTGGGGGTGCGCACCAGCATCATTGGCCTGATAGACGGGGTTGCCGAGATGACGGCCAGTTTGCTCAAGGTCTTCTCCGGCTGGCTCTCCGACCGGCTGCGCGCCCGCAAGTGGCTGGCAGTGGTCGGGTACGGTCTATCGGCTATCTCCAAGCCCTTCTTTTACTGGGCCAGCTCCTGGGGCCTGATCGCGGCGGTCCGCTGGACCGATCGGGTGGGAAAGGGCATCCGTACCGCCCCGCGGGACGCGCTGGTAGCCGATTCGGTTTCGGAGGAGCACCGCGGCCTGGCTTTCGGCTTCCATCGCGCCGCCGATACCGCCGGTGCCGTCGTGGGGGTGCTCATTGCAATGGTTATCGTCTGGACGACCCAGCGGGGCGCGGCACAACTGGGCCGGACCACTTTCCAGACCATCGTCCTGATCAGCCTCATTCCGGCCTTCCTGGCTGTCCTCATCCTGGCCCTGGGGACGCAGGACGTGCCGGTGAAGGACGCCGCCGAGCGGCCCCGCATCACCTTCCGCGGCCTGGGACGTCGCTTCCTGCTCTTCATGCTCGTCGTCGGCCTCTTTGACCTGGGCAACTCGTCCGATTCCTTCCTGATCCTCCGCGCCCAGGAGCGGGGCCTGAACGTCGTCGGCGTGCTGGGGATGCTGGTTACCTTCAACCTGGTCTACACCCTGGTCTCCACCCCGGCCGGTTCTCTCTCCGACCGCATCAGCCGCAAGACGGTCATCGTCGGCGGGTGGCTGGTCTACGCAGCCATCTACCTGGGGGTTGCGCTGGCCCGCGCGGGCTGGCACGTCTGGGCCCTCTACGGGCTCTATGGCGTCTACTACGGCCTGGCCTACGGGACGACCAAAGCGATGGTCGCCGACATCGTCCCCGCCCATCTGCGGGGGACCGCGTACGGTACGTACAACGCTGTCCTGGGCATCCTGGACTTTCCCGCCTCGCTGATCGCGGGGGTTCTATGGCAGGGCGTGGGGGCCTGGCAGGGGTTTGGGGCCTCGGCGCCCTTCTACTTTGGCGCTGCGCTGGCCTCCATCGCCGCCGTGCTGATGATGACAGTCGTGCCGGACGCGCGCGACGGCGCGGGCCGGAGCGAAATATAGTCTGCAGTCAGCCACGAAGCACAACGAAGTGGCGTCTGATGCGCTACTCCGCTTCGCTCCGTAGCGCACTACAAACGGTCATAGAGTTCGTAGTCAGCCATGAAGCGCAGCGAAGGGGCGTCTGATGCGCTACTCCGCTTCGCTCCGTAGCGCACTACAAACGGTCATGGAGTTCGTAGTCAGCCATGAAGCGCAGCGAAGTGGCGTTTGTAGTCAGCCACGGAGCGCAGCGAAGTGGCGTCTGATGCGCTACTCCGCTTCGCTCCGTAGCGCACTACAAACGTCATAGAGTTCGTAGTGAGCCACGAAGCGCAGCGGAGGTGTTTGTAGTCAGCCACGGAGCGCAGCGAAGGGGCGTCTGATGCGCTACTCCGCTTCGCTCCGTAGCGCACTACAAACGGTCATAGAGTTCGTAGTCAGCCACGAAGCGCAGCGGAGGTGTTTGTAGTCAGCCACGGAGCGCAGCGAAGTGGCGTCTGATGCGCTACTCCGCTTCGCTCCGTAGCGCACTACAAACGTCATAGAGTTCGTAGTGAGCCACGAAGCGCAGCGGAGGTGTTTGTAGTC
>Ga0209721_1001809_pt1 | contig 14932 bp, 17 predicted proteins | sample TshhotsprinmetaG_FD_184139 | JGI IMG/M metagenome (GOLD analysis project Ga0209721, IMG submission 184139) | Hot spring microbial communities from South Africa to study Microbial Dark Matter (Phase II) - Tshipise hot spring metaG (SPAdes)... | ecosystem: Environmental > Aquatic > Thermal springs... | reverse complement strand
CCCCCGACTACTACGAGGTGGAGTTCGATGGGCCAGCCCGCATCGGGCAGACCGTCTGGGTGCGGGTGGAAGCCATCGAGCGTTACACCTTGCAGGGCGGGCTTGCGGCCCTCAAGGAAGAACCGGCCCGTTGGTTGCTGCCGGTGGTCTGACCCCTAAGCCTTGCGGCGGCTTTCCACCCACCAGCGTATGGCAAAGCCCAGGCAGATGAACACGGTGGCAAACTGGGCCATGGTGGCTACCGGGCGCTCCACGGTGCCGCCGCCCAGGATGCTGATGAATTCGGGGATGCCCCGCAGTGAGCCCAGCATACCCAGCACGGCCAGCCCCAGCGCGATGTTCATGGCCAGGGGCTTTTGGGTGGGGCTTTTGTCGGCCCAGATGCCCAGCAGGGCGATTGCCAGGCCCAGGGCACCCGGAATCAGGGCGGTGGGGGTGAGGCTTGTGCTCATGACGGCCAGCGTAGAGACCAGGATTAGAAAAACCCCGGTCCACAGAGCTCTGGCCGGAAGGCTGCTGCTCATCAGGCGGCTCCTTTCTGGCGGGCCTTGACGAAGGATTGGACGCCGGGTACCAGCAGTCCCAGCCCCAGAGCCAGCATCAACAGTTGCGAGACCACCGCGATGCTGAAGCCGCCGCCCAGCATTCCAAAGACCCGCAAGCTACCCAGCACAGCCAGCAGGGCCAACAACATAACCCCGTGCATGGCGTGGCGGCTGGCTTTTGCGTTGTTGAGCGCAACCCATCCCAAAGCCGCAATGATGCTTCCCAGGAAGGTGGGGATGAGCGCGGTCATGCTGGCCGCGCCGGAGAGCGTGTAGCTCAATAAGCCCAGCCCGACCATGGCAATTCCGATGAATAGGCTTAACCTTGGCATAACTTTATTTTTAGACCAGATCGCTAGAAATTTCTGTAACGTCGCTTGAGTTACGCCGGTTGCCGGGGGAGCAAACGGCGAGACGGCTGGCTGTCCCGCTATGAAGCCAAGAATCTGCTAGGGCACATGCGGTAGATTATGCCACATGGAGAACCCCACCGTTTTTGGCAAGATCATCCGCCGTGAACTGCCGGCCAGCATCGTGTACGAGGACGATGAATTCATCGCCTTTAAGGACATCCGCCCGCGCTCCAAGGTACACATCCTGGTCTGTCCCAAGGAATACATCCCTACCCTGGCCGACTATCCACAAACCGAAGAAGGGGCCCTCAAACTGGGCAAGCTGATGCTGACCGCCAACAAAATTGCCCGAGAGATGGGCCTCGAGGGTTACTTTATCCGCATTCATGTGGGGGAGAAGGGCGGCCAAGAGGTTTTTCACGTCCACGTGCACCTGCGCTCGGATGCCTAGCAAAAGCGCCGAGGTCTTGTTTTGAAATAGCGATGCTGCCGCTTGCTAGAACAGCGAGAGCTTCTTTTCTCTACTTCTTCAGCTCCAGCCGGTCTATCGGGTCGTTTTTCTCGTTGTAGGCTGTCACCAGCAGCCGCTCTGCGGTGGCCTCCAGGGTCAGGTAGTTGGGGCTGACCAGCCGGACTTTGCTCTGAGGCTGCACGGCTCGAAAGTTGCGCAGCCAGGCTCCCCCACCGCCCGAGACGATGTGGATAATGCCCTTGGCCTCGAGCCGCTCGTAGTTGTGGTCGTGCCCGGCCAACACCAGCGGCACACGGTACTGGGTGAGCAGCGGCTCGAGGGCCTGCCGCAGGCTTCGGGCCCCCCCATGAAAACCCGAGGAATAGAGTGGGCGGTGCAGGGTGACGATTTTCCAGGAAGCCCTGGAGGCTCTCAGGGCTGCTTCCAGCCAGCGGCGCTGGGTCTGGCTAAAGTTCTCTGAGTAGATTACAAACACTTCGACGTTTTCTAGTTTGACAGTGTAGTAGGGCTGTTCGGCCCTGAACAACTCGAGCTGCTTCGCCAAGGCAGGCAGATCGTGGTTGCCAAAGGCTGGATAGATGCGAACTGGGGGTAGATCCTGCACATAGCGCAGGATGGGCTCACCTCTGGGATAAAAGTTGTCGCCCACTGTAAGCAAGGCATCAAAAGGTCGCAGGCGATGCTGCTCGTTCAGGGCCCTGGCGATGAGTGCTCGGTGTGGGCTCTCTGTACCCCAATCGCCAATTACGCCCAGGCGTTGGGCGGAAGCTGCCAAGGCCAGGCAAAAAACCAGCAAAAAAGCCAGCTTGTGCAGAAAAACACCCACCGCACCGGGTAATGGCTGCTGGTGTTTGCAGCGTTGCTGTTCCAGGGTAAGCGTGGTTTTTGGCGCGTGCGCGGTGCTGTACTGGGTGTTGTTGGGAGCCGTTTTAGGCCTGGGGTGTTTCGCCTGGTCCTTTGATTTGGGACTCGCTGAGGCCTGCAGCATTCAGCACCTGTTCTGCAATCAGTATGGGAGCTTTGGCCCGGATGGCCAGGGCCATGCCATCGGACGGGCGACAGTCTACCTCGTACTCCATGCCACGCTGCTCCAGGACCAGCCGCCCGTAGAAGGTACCATCCTTGAGCTCGACAATCTCCAGGCGCAACACCCTGACGCCCAGCAAGTCCAAGGTGTTGTAGAACAGGTCGGGCCCCAGCGGGCGGGGTGGCTTCTCGCCTGAGAGGTGAATCATGATGTTTTGCGTCTCCAAGGCCCCAATAACCACCGGCAGGAACAGATTGTTTTCGGTCTTGAGCATGACAATCAAGTTTCCATTTCCGGGATCTACTCCCATGCCTTCGATGTGAGCGGGCACCATATACCAAAGTATACGAAGCGGGCCTGAGGCTGTTCTGAACCGCCCATGCCCAACCCCTGTCCGGAGCGCCTGGAACCCTATAGACTAGGGGGCGTGAAAACGCATCCTGTGGACATTGCGGGTGTTCGTCGTGAGCTGCCGGTGGTGCAGGTGGGTCCTGAGGTCTCGGTGGCCTTGTTCAATATGCTGGGCGATACCGAGGTCGTGGAGCAAGCCGCCGCAGCCCTGGCCCAGCGGCTGCCTACCGAGATCGATGCATTGGTCACTCCAGAGGTCAAGGCGGTGCCGCTGGCCCATGCGCTCTCGCGCCTAACCGGGAAGCCCTATGTGGTGGCCCGCAAAACCGAAAAGCCCTACATGATCAACCCAGTTTCCCGCACGGTGATCTCCATCACCACCGGCAAACCCCAGCTTCTGGTGCTCGATGGCACCGATATTCCTCTGCTCAAGGGCAAAAAAGTGGCCATTGTGGACGATGTGGTCTCTACTGGCAGCACCCTCAAGGGGCTCTCCGACCTAATAACCGAGGTGGGCGGTACGGTCGGTGCGGTTCTGGCAGTGTTTACCGAAGGTTCCCCGCGCGATGATGTGATTGCTTTGGGGCATCTACCCCTGTTCAAACCGGATTAAGCCGGCCTCGGGGCCCTGGCAACCTTTGTATACGGCTATTCACACGTATACTCATGGTGTTCGAGTAAGCTGTGGTCTTGGCGCAACAAGGAAGACCTATGGAAACCTACCCAATCACTGTTGGAAAAATCACCCGTCACGTTCCTGTGGTGGAAACCTTACCAGGCGTGCACATACCCTTGATTGAGCTCATGGGCGATGTGGAGCTGGTGCAAGCTGCGGCCGAGGCTTTGGTCAAGCACCTGCCCGCCGAAACCGATACCCTTCTGACCCTCGAGACCAGCCCCATTGTGCTGGCCCACGCCATGAGCGCCTTATGCGGCAAGCCTTATGTGGTGGTCCGCCGTAAGCGCCGCCCCTACATGCAAGACCCCATCATCCAGGAGGTGGAGTCGCTCACCCTGGGCGTCACCGAGACCCTCTGGCTGGACAGCCGCATGGCTGAGAAGCTGTTGGGTCAGAACGTGGCCCTGGTCTTCGACGTGGTCTCCTCGGGCGGTACCATGATGGCCCTGGAAAAGGTGGCCAAACGGGCGGGGGCCAACGTGGTGGCCCGGCTGGCGGCCTTCCACCAGGGCACCAGCAAGCTGCCCATCACCTTCATATCGGAGATTCCCATCATGCAAACAGCCTGAGACCCTGGGTGCGCTTACCAAAGCGTAGCCAGTAGAGCCCCAGGCACCAACGCCAGCTTCCCTTCGATAAAGGTTAGAGCGGTTTTCGGAAAGAACCCAGCAATTGCCGACGCAACGACGTTTTTTACTGCAAGAACTGGAGGCAAAAATATAGGCAGCCGTTATAGGTCGGGCCTCGAGCCCGACTACTGGCTCGTGCGCCTTCGTGCGAAGAGCCAGCGGATAAACGCAGGCTCGCGGTAGACCCGCTCCCATACATTGTGCTTCTCGGTAGGATACTCGGTGAAGCGGGCATGGGGGTTGCCGGCCTTGGCCAACGCGTCGGCCAGGGCCCGGGAGAAGCTGACCGGTACCACCTCGTCGGCAGCCCCATGAAAATTCCAGATGGGCACCCGGCCCAGCCTCTGCCAGACCCGGAAGGGGTCGCCAGCCCCACAAATAGGGGCGAGGGCGGCAAAGCGCTCAGGGTAGAGGCAGCCCAGGTTCCAGCATCCATAACCGCCCATCGAAAGGCCGGTCAGGTAGACCCGGCGGGGGTTGGTGGAGTAGGCGCGTTCCACCTCCTCCAGCAGCCGGTAGGCTTGCTCGAGGGGTTCACCCGCCCACTGCGCGTCCTTGGGGCACTGGGGCATCAGGACCACCGCAGGCCAGCGTTGGGGGGCTTCTAGGATAGCGGGGCCAAGCCCTACGGTGCTTTGTTTTTTGCCGTCACCGCCTCGCTCGCCAGAGCCGTGCAGGAACAGAATCAGGGGCCAGCCGCCCTGGGGGGGCTTTCCCTGGGGAAGGTATAGCGCATGGGGGAGGGACGACCTGGGTTTGCGGTAGACGAACAGGGACATGCCCCTAGTCTAACCGCCCTACGCGGCCAGCATCCCACCAGCCCTGCCTTTCCCTCAGACCAGTACCGGCTCCTCGTAGACCCCGTAGACCGAGCGCAGCTCGTCCATCATCTCGCCCAGGGTGCAGTAGGCCAGCGCACATTCCACGAAGTAGGGCATGGTGTTGCGCCCCTCCTTGGCAGCCTGGCGCAGGTTGGCCAGGGCCTGCTGTACCGCCTCGGGGTCGCGTTCCCGCCGCACCTGGGCCAGCCGCCGGTTCTGCACCTCCTCCACCGCAGGGTCTACCAGCTGGATGGGCACGTTCAGCCCTTCGTCCTGGAAGGCATTCACCCCTACGATGATGCGCTCGCCCCGCTCAACTTCCTGCTGGAAGCGGTAGGAAGCGTCGGCAATCTCGCGCAGGAAGTAGCCCTCCTCGATAGCCCGGACCACCCCGCCCATGCGGCGGATCTCCTCGATGATGGCCATGGCCTGGGCCTCCATCTGGTCGGTGAGCCACTCCACGTAGTAGCTGCCCCCCAGAGGGTCGGCGGTGTGGGTTACGCCCGTTTCGTAGGCGATGACCTGCTGGGTGCGCAAAGCGATCTTGGCCGATTCCTCGGTGGGTAGGGCCAAGGCCTCGTCGTAGGCGTCGGTGTGCAAGGAGTTGGTGCCGCCCAGCACCGCAGCCAGGGCCTGGATGGCCACCCGGGCGATGTTGATCAGGGGCTGCTGCGCGGTGAGGGAGACCCCGGCGGTCTGGGCGTGGGTGCGCAGCATCCAGCTTTGCGGGTTTTTGGCCCCGTAGCGGTGCCGCATCTCCTTGGCCCAGATGCGCCGAGCAGCGCGGAACTTGCAGATTTCCTCAAAGAAGTCGTTGTGGGCGTTGAAGAAGAAGCTGATGCGGGGAGCGAACTCGTCGATGTCGAGGCCGCGTTTGAGGGCCCACTCCACGTACTCGAAGCCGTCGGCCAGGGTATAGGCCAGTTCCTGCACCGCGGTAGACCCCGCCTCGCGGATGTGGTAGCCCGAGACCGAGACGAAGTTCCATTTGGGCACGTGTTTGGGCCCCCACTCGAAGGTATCGATCACCAGCTTGACACTGGGCTCAGGGGGGAAGATGAACTCTTTTTGTGCGATGAACTCCTTGAGGATGTCGTTCTGGATGGTGCCCCCCAGCTTGTTCCAGTCGTAGCCCTTCTTTTTAGCTGTCGCCAGGTACATGGCCCAGATGGCGTTGGCCGGGGAGTTGATGGTCATGGAGGTGGTGACCTGCTCGAGGTTGATCCCCTCGAACAGGATCTCCATATCGGCCAGGCTGGAAACCGCCACCCCGCACTTGCCCACCTCGCCTTTGGAAAGGGGATGGTCGGAGTCGTAGCCCATCAGGGTGGGCAGGTCAAAAGCCGTGGAAAGCCCGGTCTGCCCGGCGGCCAGCAGCTTCTTGAAGCGCTCGTTGGTCTGCTCGGCGGTGCCAAACCCAGCAAACATCCGCATGGTCCACAGACGGCTTCGGTACATGGAGCCGTAGACCCCGCGGGTGTAGGGATACTCCCCGGGGTGGCCCAGCTTCTCCTGGTAGTTGAAGCCAGGCTGGTCTTCGGGGGTGTAGAGGGGTTCGGGGGCGATGTTCGACAGCGTGCGGTGGGCCACCTTGCGCTCGGGCATCTTCTCTACCGACTTGTGGTAGGTCTCGCGCATCCAGGCGTGCTTAGGTCTGGGCTGGGACATGAAAACAGTATAACGTATTTGCTGCGGTAGATTGTTTTTTCGTCAGGTATTGGATCCGAGAGCCAAAAAAACGGCAAGTCTCCTACCAGATTCGGTTAGTTCGTCACCGGATGGTGGCAAACTAACCCTACCGAAGGAAGGCACCTGTTTCGCCGACCGCAGGGAGAGGTATGCTCCAGGAGTCCATTTACGCTGCGCGCGGCGCACCCAAGCCTCTAAAACGATTTGGAAGATTATCTTTTTGAATCCGATGTAGCAATGAACGGGCTGCTGGCTCTGCAGAATTTCGGGGCTTGGTGTCTTTTAGGGCAGGCTGGTTATCCGCCTAGTATGGTAAAGACGGGCTCGAGGTGCTCATGGTCGGGATCGCTTAACACCTAGGCGCTGCCTACCAGTGGAACCGGGCTCAGGTTGGGAAAAGGATACTGTTCATCGAAGGGGCCAGCACCCGGCTGGTAGGAGAGCAGTACCCGGATTGAAGGGTAGCTGGGGTGCGCAGTCGGGGGCTGGTGTTGCCGGAGGGAGGCTACCAGCAGGGCTGCGCCCAGGGTGGATGCCAGCAAAAAGAGCAGGTACATGCGGGCCATTTTCACCCTTTGGCATGAGAAGCCTGGAGGAGCCGGGCCGAGCCCAGCTCACCTACGGAATAGCGTACGTGGGCCAGCAGAGCCTGCTGCAAGCGATCCAGAGGGGCGTGTTCTTCCAGCACCGCTATGGCCTCGCTACCAGGCAGCTGTAGCACTGCAGCCAGAGCTTCCAGGCCGTCCGACCCCAGATAAACCCCGTTAGGCTCTGGGCTGCGTTCCACCCGGTGGCCCTCGTACAGGTGCAATCCCTCCCCGCTCAGGTTGGGAGCCAGGCCAGCAGATTTCAGCACGCGCCAACCAGCCCAGACCAGGGCGAGCCGGGGGTTTTGGTGTTTGGCGATTCCCTTCAGGCCCGAGGTTAGCAGGGGCCAGATGCGGTAGGCAACCTCCGGCGAGGCGATGCGGAAAGCCAGCTCGGCCAGAAAACTGGCATAGGGAAAGCGTCTGGGGGACTCCAACCCCTCCAGTCGCCCGACCAGCTCCACCTGGGTTAGGGTGGGGAGGTCGCTGCCCGGTTTTTGGTAGACCTGATACTTAAGGTGATGAAAAAGCGAGAGCCGACCGCTACGTCCGGTAGGTCGCAGGGCTTTGCGGGCGATGGCCTGGACAGCACCCTCCGGCCCCACAAAGGACACGATCACATCCCCCGCCGGAAGGGGCTTGCGCCCAACCACCAGTCCTTCGCTCAGTCGGTAGCGTTCCACTGCTTTTATGGTAAGCGAGAGGTGCTGCGCCGATTGGATAGAGGATAGGGGATTTTGGCTTCCTCCAAAAGAAGGATGCACGCCAGGGGTGCTGTGCTATCCTAAACGCATGAACGAGCGTTCGTTGCAGGACATCCTCGAGTGGGTTGTACTGGGCCTTCTGATCGCGGTGGCGGTCCTGGTGGTGTTGTGGGTGGGGGGCTGGCTCTTTACCTTCCTGGGCACCATCTTGAAGGGGTTGGCCGGCCTGGTCTGGGCGCTCTTGCGGGTGCTGGTTCCGGTGCTGATCGTGGTTGCGGTGGTCTATTTCGTGCTGCGCTTTGTGCAAAAACCCAAAACGGCCTGAGCAGGCTTTCTTGCAAACCCGCCCGCCTGGGCGGTTTTTGTTTCGGGGGGGCGGGTGGCTCGACGGTACTGGATTCTTAGTGCGGTGCAACCAGATTCCTAAAGCCCACCCCACCCCTCCTCACGGTCGGCGAAGAAAACGACTCCCTACCAGGGAGCGGTATTGCGTTCCGTTGGTACAACAAAGCGCTATCGCATTCCCATGCTACAGTAAACCGGCATCGCCCTCTGCTGCGCGGACAACTTTGGTCGGTCGCCTCTGCGCCGCGCCAGGGTGCGGGCGGGGCGAGGCTACCATCCGGCGACGAACCAACCGAATCCGCTCTGAGACGTGCTACTGCAAGTCCCAAATACAGGCCCGGCTCGTCCAAAATTGCACAAAACGTGGCCGCACTTAGAACCTTATAACGGTGTTACTTTTTGTTATGCTAAACCTTGCTCATGCAACCTGGCCCCTACAACGCCATCACCGATGTCCCTGGTATCCAGGTAGGCCACTTTACCGATTTAGAAAACCTGACCGGCGTCACCGTGGTCTTTCCTGAGCACGGTGCGGTGGCGGGGGTGGATGTGCGCGGTAGCGCACCGGGCACCCGCGAGACCGACCTGCTTAACCCGGTCAACCTGGTTGAACAGGTGCATGCCGTGGTGCTGAGTGGCGGGAGTGCCTATGGCCTCGAGGCTGCCCAGGGGGTGATGCGCTGGCTCGAGGAACACGGTAAGGGCTACCCGGTGGGAAACCAGACTGCCCAGGCCCTGGTTCCCATCGTGCCCGCCGCCGTGATTTTCGATCTGCTGGTGGGCAGCTCTACCGTGCGCCCCAGCGCCGAGTATGGGTATCGGGCTGCCCAAAACCTCAAGGGTGGCCCCGTGGAGCAGGGCGTGGTAGGGGTGGGTACGGGGGCTCGGAACGGCGGGCTGAAAGGGGGAACCGGTACGGCCAGCCTGGTGATGTCGGATGGGGTGGTGGTGGGGGCTATCGTCGCGGCCAACGCCCACGGACGGGCCCACGACCCAGTGTCCGGGGAAATCTACGCACGGTTCCTCGAGCAAAACGGCGAGTTTAAGCTCAGGCATACACCCAGACCCCTGGCAGCGCCGGACTACAGCGACATTTTTGCTGAGACCTTTGTTCGCAGCAGTACCGTGATCGGTTGTGTGGCCACCAATGCCCGGCTGACCAAGGCCCAGGCGCAAAAGATAGCCCAGATGGCCCACGACGGCATCGCCAGGGCAGTCTACCCGGCCCACACCATGTTCGATGGCGACGTGATCTTTTGTCTGGCTACCGGTGAGGTGGACCTCGAGGGCCCTGCCGAACTCAGCCGCTTGGGTGCGGTGGCGGCCGATGTGTTTGCCAGGGCTCTGGTGCACGGGGTGTTGCAGGCCTATTCGGTGGGCGGGTTGGCTTCCTACCGCGACCTGTACGAACAATAGGCGTCAAGAGTGACCTTCTGCTGTCTTCAGGAAGAACTATGGACATATACAGCCTAGCCCTCCAAGCGGCCCAAGCGATAGACGCCGATGAGCTGGTTCGTCTGACCCAGGAACTGGTACGCAGGCCTAGCTATTTCCCAGGGCCGGGGGAAGAGCCGGTGGTGGACTTCCTCGAGCCCTACCTGCGGGCCCAGGGTTTTAGCACCACCGTGCAGGCGGTGGCTCCGGGCCGTCCCAACCTGATCGCCGACCTGGGGCAAGGCCCCGGCGGACTAATTTTGGAAGGCCATACCGATGTGGTGACCCACGGCAACCTAAACCAGTGGACCTTTCCGCCTTACGAGGCTCGGATTCTGGATGGCCGAATCTACGGGCGCGGGGCCTGCGATATGAAGGGAGGGCTGGCGGCAGCTATTTGTGCGGCGGTTGCGGTGCGCAAGGTGCTGGGTGAGCCGAAGAAAACCCTTCGACTGTGCATCCCCTGCGACGAGGAGGGCCTGATGACTGGCATCAAGGCTTTTGTCCGGGCGGGCTACGCCGAAGGTTTTGCTGGCGCGATTATTTGCGAGCCGGAAGAAAACCAGGTGTGCTTGTGGCAGAAGGGGGCCCTGCGGATCTGGGTCCAATTCCAGGGGAAGATGACCCACGGGGCCATGCCCTACGCCGGGGCCAACCCCATTCCCTCGGCCTCGCGGTTTGTCGTTGCGCTTGGGGAGTTGCAAAAGGCCCTGCAAGCCGAAAGCCAGCACGAGTACCTGGGCTTGCCCTGGGTCACCCCCACCGTCTTTGCAGCAGGGGCAGGGGAGGGGCAGTTCAATGTGATTCCCGATCAGGTGAGGGTCGGGATCGATATTCGTACCAACCCCGGTCAGGATCACCGGGCTTTAGAGGCCCGGCTCCGGCAGGCCCTTGAAGAAAGCCTCGAGGCCGGTGTCGGCGCTACCCTGGAGGTCTTCGAGGAGCGCCCCGCCACCGAGACCTCGAGGGATACCGCGCTGGTACGGGCAGTTGAACAAGGTTTGCAGCTCCTGCAGATGCCCCTCTGCTACGGGGGGGTACCGGGCGCCACCGACGGCACTTTTTTGTGGGCCTGGGCCGGCTTGCCCACGTGACGATTGGGCCTGGAGGCAAGACCATTCCCCACCAGGCTGATGAGTACATCGAAATCGAGGAGCTGCTTGCAGCCGCCCGGCTCTACGCCGCCAGCAGCGTGCTGATGCTGTATTGACCTCATCCCAGGGGCACTTTACCGCAAGGGGTTGTTGTGTTATCTTGCAGCTGCGCGTGAGACCGGAAAAGGTGTATCGCACAAGGCCTTTTCCGGCTGGGGAGGGTGGAGAAAACCCGACCTAGTTTGGCAGAGCTCGAGATACCGCAGCCTGCCCACACGACGCGACCATAAATCGCGTTTTCCCGGCACAACTAAAGTCTTTTAGGAGGAGCTGTGATGAAACGTTGGCTTCACATCGTTGGCCTAGCCTGGGTGGCCCTGGCTGGGTTGACTCTGGCTCAGCAGCGGGGGGGAGCTATCACCATCGCTATCCAGACCGAGCCCGCAGCCTGGGATCCCACCCAGGTGGCTGGTGCGGACATCTCTCGCGTGGTCTACGACAACGTGCTGCAGGGCCTGGTCAAGCGCAACCCCAAAGGTGAGATTGTGCCCTCGCTGGCCTCGCGTTGGGTGGTTTCTAACTCGGGTCTGACCTACACCTTTACCCTGCGCCAGGGGGTGAAGTTCCACGATGGCTCTGACTTCACCGCTCAGGATGTTCTGGCTAAGTTTGCCAGGGCCCGCAACCCCGATACCCGTGCCTCGGGCCATCTGCGCCCTGATCTGTACCGGGATATCGCCAACATCACTGCACCCAACCCCACCACGGTGGTCTTTAGCCTGCGCCAGCCCAACAACGACTTCCTCTTCATCCTCTCGCGTCCTGAGTCGCTCATCGGCCCGCGCAACCGGCCGCTGTCCGAGCAGCGCATCCAGCCCATCGGCACCGGCCCCTTCCGCTTTGCCGCCTGGGAGCGGGGGGTTGCGGTGCGCCTGGAGCGCAACCCCAACTACTATGTGCAGGGTCTGCCCTACCTGGACCGGGTCAACTTCCGCTTCCTGGGCGACGGCGATGCCCAGCTTGCTGGGCTAAGGGCCGGTGACCTGGATGTTATCGCCTACAGCCTGCTGCCGGAGAACGCGGTGGTGCTTTCAAGGGACAGCAACTTCAAGGTGTTCTCGGGCTCGGCCACGGCCGAAGCGGTGGCCGGATTCAACAACAGCCGCCCGCCCTTCAACGATGTGCGGGTGCGCCGGGCCATCACCCTGGCTACCAACAAGGACGAGCTGATTCAGGGGGCCATGCTGGGGTACGGCACCAAGATTGGCTCCATGCGTTCGCCGGGTGAGGCCTGCTATGTAGACCTGAGCAATTTCAACGCCTACAACCCCGACGAGGCCCGCCGCCTGCTGGCCGAAGCCGGCTTCACCAACCAGAACCCCTTGCGTTTTACCTTCAACATTGCAGCAGAGTTCCCTTACGAGCGCCGCATCGGCGAGGCCATGGTGGCCCAACTCAACCGGCTGGGCCCGCTGCAAGTAACCATCCAGGTCACCGACTTCAATACCTGGATTCAGAGGGTCTTCAGCCAGGCCGACTACGCCATGACCATCATCGGGCACGTGGAGGCCAACGACACTGGCAACTACGCCAACCCCCGCTACTACTGGCGGTATAACAACCCTCGCTTCCAGCAGCTTTTTACCCAGTACCTGCGGGCACCCAACCAGACCAAGGCCTGCGAAGCCCTGGCTGCTGCGCAGCGTCTCTTGGCCGAGGATGCCGCAGGGGTCTGGACGATGAGCCTCCCGGCCCTGGGGGCCTACCGGGCCCGCATTCAGAACTGGCCCGATGGCTTCTTATCCCCCGCCATCAGTGTGGCTGAGGTGTGGGTGCGGTAGTTTCCAAAGCCCGACAGCCGGTAGCTGATAGCCGGGATTAGCTGGCTATCAGCTAGGCCGCTGGTCATTCTTTATGTTTGCCTACGCGGTGCGCCGCCTTGGCTTCGCGCTTGTCACCTTGTGGCTGGCAACGCTGCTGGTGTTTGGAGCCTTGTTGCTCATTCCCGGCAACCCGGCGCAGGCCATTCTGGGCATCGATGCGACACCCGCCGACCTCGAGGCCCTCGAGGCCCGCCTGGGTCTGGACAAGCCGCCTGCCCAGCGCTACTTGAACTGGCTGGGAGGGGTACTCCGGGGCGACCTGGGGCAGTCCATCCGCTACGAAACCTCCATCTCGCAGCTCATCGTTGCGCGCCTGGGCATCACCTTGCCGATCGTGGTGGCCTCGCTGTTGCTGGCCACCCTGATGGCCGTACCGCTGGGAATCCTGGCAGCCCGCAGGGCGGGTAGCGCAGTGGATCTGGCGGTCTCGATGGCCTCGCTGCTGGGGATTGTGTTGCCATCGTTCTGGGTCGGGCTGATGTTCATCTACATATTCATCGTCTGGCTCAAGCTGCCCCTGCCCACCAGTTTTCCCATTGGCGGCTGGGAAAACCCCGAGCGGGCCCTGGCCGCCCTGGTCTTGCCGGTGCTGACGGTGGGGCTGGCCAGCGCCTCGTTTCTGGTGCGCCTGGTGCGTGGGAGTGTGCTCGAGGTTTTGTCGCAGGACTTTGTGCGCACCGCCCGTTCCAAGGGCTTGTCGGAACGCACGGTAGTTTACAAACACGCCCTGCGCAATGCCTCGCTGCCGGTGGTCACGGTACTGGGCCTCGAGTTTGCCCAACTCCTGATTGCCACGGTGGTGGTCGAAACGGTTTTTGGCATCCCCGGTCTGGGCTCGCTCTCCCTTACGGCCATCAGTGCCCGTGATTATCCCCTGGTGCAGGGGGTGGTTCTGGTCATCGCGGCTTTTATCGTTTCTATGAACCTGCTAGTGGATCTGCTCTACGCTCTGCTCGATCCGAGGGTGAGCTATGCATAGCCGGGTGGTGAAGGCCAAAGGGTCCGCCGGTAGGCGCTCCTGGTGGGCGCGACTGTCCATCTCGCTCAAGGTGGGTGTTTTCTTGATTTTGCTGATTCTGCTGATGGTGCTGGCCAGCGCGATCAACCCTACCAACCCCAACCTCACCACGCCCAACCGGCTGGCCCCCATTTTTGCCGAAGGGCACCCCTTGGGCACCGATATCCTGGGGCGCGATACCCTGGCCCGGGTGCTGGCTGGGGCCCAGAACGCGCTGTATGTTGGGCTGATTGCAGTAGGTATTGGGCTATCGGTGGGGTTGTTGCTGGGGGTATTGGCGGGGTATCTGGGTGGCTGGATCGATCAAATTTTATCGGTGCTGCTCGAGACCCTCTATGCCCTGCCGGCGCTGCTTATTGCCCTGCTGTTTGCTGCCATCTTCAACCCCGGCGTGACCACCTCGATGGTGGCGATTGGCCTAGCGGCGGTTCCAGCCTTCGCCCGGGTGGCCAGAGCCAGTGTGCTTTCGGTCAAGGCCCTGCCCTATATTGAAGCGGCCAGAGCCCTGGGCATGGGCAACGGGCGCATCATGCTGCGGCACGTCCTGCCCAACATCATCGGGCCGCTGGTGGTGCAAGCCAGTCTGGCTTTTGCCGTCGCGATCCTGGCCGAGGCGGCGCTCTCGTACCTTGGCCTGGGCACCCAGCCCCCCAACCCAAGCTGGGGCCGGATGCTGCGGGAGGCCCAGAGCTACCAGGAACTTACCCCATACCCGGTGATTTTCCCCGGCCTGGCGATTGGCCTGGCGGTGCTGGGTTTCAACCTGCTGGGCGATGGCCTGCGGGATTATCTCGACCCCAGGAAAAGAAGCCAGTAGCCCGCATCAAATCGTAAAATAAGCTACAAGCGAGGTACACATGGACTACTACGCAGACATGTTTCGACTGGACGGCAAGGTGGCGTTGGTGGTTGGAGGGGGTTCGGGAATAGGGCAGGCCTCCTGTCTGGCCCTGGCGGCCCAGGGGGCCACCGTGGTGGTGGCCGATATAAAGGGTCAGCTGGCCGCCGAGACCGCCGGCAGGATAGAAGCGGAGGGTGGGCAGGCTGAGGCCAATGAGGTCAACGCCACCGATGCCGAAGGGGTCAAAGGGCTTATCAAAGGGATTCTGGAGCGCCACGGGCGGCTGGATGTGGCCGTAACGACCCCCAGCATCAACGTGCGCAAGCCCATTTTGAACTACACCGCTGAGGAGTTTGACCGGGTGGTGAACGTCAACCTCAAGGGCACCTTCCATGTGCTCACCGAAGCGGGGCGGGCGATGGCCATTCAGGGCTCGGGCTCGCTGATCGCTTTTTCGTCG
>Ga0209721_1001808_pt1 | contig 14954 bp, 14 predicted proteins | sample TshhotsprinmetaG_FD_184139 | JGI IMG/M metagenome (GOLD analysis project Ga0209721, IMG submission 184139) | Hot spring microbial communities from South Africa to study Microbial Dark Matter (Phase II) - Tshipise hot spring metaG (SPAdes)... | ecosystem: Environmental > Aquatic > Thermal springs... | reverse complement strand
ACCGCTGTCTGCGCCGGCACGGGGTGGGCAATCTGCGCAACCTCCTGCCGCCCCCCGAGAAGGCCGCTCACAAGCCGTTCAAGGCCTACCTGCCCGGCTACCTGCACATGGACGTCAAATACCTGCCTTAGAGGCCCGACGAGACCGGCCGAAGCTATCTCTTCGTGGCCATCGACCGTGCCACGCGCTGGGTATACATCGCTATCCACCCCAACAAGAGCGCCGCCTTAGCCCGTGCCTTCCTCAAGGCGCTCGCCAAGGCCTGCCCGATCAAGATCACCAGGCTTTTGACCGAAAACGAGCCGCAGGCGAAGTTTCAGCGAAGCTATAATGGCAAGGCGTTCACCGACCGCCTGTTCGGCTCCAGGAGCCGTAAGCCCAGCGGCGAGCACGAGTTCGACCAGCTCTGCCAGGCCCTGGGCATCGAGCATCGTCTGACCAAGCCCAGGACGCCGCAGACCAACGGTATGGTGGAACGCTTCAATGGCCGCATCAGCGACATCCTGAAGACCCATCACTTCCGGTCGGGCGAGGACTTGAGGGCGACCTTGCATCGCTACGTGGACTTGTACAATCATCAACTGCCGCAAGCCGCGCTGGGCGGTAAAACCCCGCTTCAGGCCATGAAGGATTGGTTCAAATCCAACCCCGAGCTGTTCCATCGAAGGCCTTATGATCGTCCGGGATGTGACACCTAACTTGACCCGGCACGCTAGCCAGAACCACTTGTTGCTCTCATCGACCCACGTAGCGGAGGATCGGATCAAGGCGATGACCGTCAATATCCGCAAGGGTCACGACCATGTTCTGGCAAGTGCGCCTTCGTTACCCAAGCCAAACCAGTGGCCGGCCCTCGTGCGCTACATCGTCGAGAAAATCCTGGCAGCCAAGTCAAAATCCGCCCCCGCACATCGGCTCTACCCTGCCGCCCTCTTGGCATCGAAACGGGGTAACCGAGGAAGACAGCATAATGGGCAAAATTCAGGTGTTTATGGCCCCGGCAAGGTGAAGACAGATTCGGCCTTGCAAGCTTGCAAGGTCCAGAAGGCGTCCTAGTAGCCGTTAGGCTGTCGCACGCAAAGCCTGTTTCTTACACTGCGCGGTAAGACTCACCCAAGCCTAAGACATGCGTGAGGAGCACACCTTGGCGTCAACACTGCCTTGCCTGACTGTGGGGCGCTATCGTGCCCGCTTCCGCGCCAAGGCGCCCGTGCGCCTTAGCGCCTTTCCGGGCTCCGCCTGGCGTGGTGCACTGGGCCATGCCCTCAAGCGGGCGGTGTGCATGACCCGTCTTCCGCAATGCCGAAAATGCCCGCTCTACCACTCCTGCGCCTACCCCTATTTCTACGACACACCCCCGCCACCGGGCACCGCCAAGATGCGCCGCTACGAGACGGCACCGCACCCCTTCATCCTGGAGCCCGGCGAAGGCGGGGGGGAAGACTACACGCTGGGCTTTACCCTGGTCGGGCTGGCCAATCGTCACCTGGCCCTGTTCATCCATGCCCTCGCCAAGGCGGCCGAGGGCCCCAAAGGCGTGGCCGGCAACCAGCTCATCATGATCGCCGTAGAGCAGGAGGTAGCCCCAGGCAGCGACGATTGGCGGCTCATACACCGCCCGGGAGCATCACTTGAGCCCCTGCCGCCCGTCTGGCACAAAGCCCCAGATGCGCCGCCCGCCTGTCGCCTTAAGCTTCTCACCCCCCTGCGCGTAAAGCGCGAAGGCCGTCACGTGGGGCCGGACGAATTCCGCTTCGCCGACCTGTTCGGCAACCTGCTGCGGCGGGTGTCCATGCTTACCGCCTTCCATGCCGACACCCCCCTGGAGACCGACTTCCGCGCCTTGATGGAACTGGCGCGGGCAATCGAGGCCCCCTGCGAACTAAACTGGCAGGACAAGACCCGCTATTCCAACCGCCAGAAGACCTTTATGAAGATGGGCGGTGTCCTCGGCCGAATCGATCTCGCGGGCATCGATCTTACGCCCTTCTGGCCCTACCTGTGGCTAGGTCAGTGGATCCATGCGGGCAGCGGCGCCACCATGGGGCTGGGCCAATACCGCATCGAGCTCGCAAGCTTGCAGGCTCATCCGGCAAGCCACGTGTGATTCATCATGGCCGTCATCCAGGAGCCGACGCCATGACACCCGAACCCTCCCACGCCTACCCCCGCCGCATCCTGCTTGCGGTGACAGGACTGTCTCCCCAAGTGGTGACCGAGACCCTCTATGCCTTGCTGCAACGCGACCCGTCGTGCCTTCCCACCGAGGTGCATCTCATCACCACCCGCGAAGGAAGCGAGCGCGCCCGGCTGGCGCTGTTGTCCGAAGATCCCGGCTGGTTCCGCCGCTTTCTGCGCGACTTCGCCCTCACCGAGTGCATCCGCTTCGATGCGGACCACATCCACGTCTTAACCGATGCCAACGGCGAGCCCTTGAGCGACATCCGTTCGCCGCAGGACAACGAGCGTGCGGCCGACCTCATCACCGAATGGGTGCGTCAATTTACCGCCGACGATCATGCCGCCCTCCACGTCTCCATCGCCGGCGGACGCAAGACCATGGGCTATTACCTCGGCTATGCCCTGTCGCTCTATGGCCGCCCCCAGGATCGGCTCTCGCATGTGCTGGTCTCGGAGCCGTTCGAGTCGAGCTGGGAGTTCTTCTATCCCACCCCTTATGAGCGCATCATCCAGGTCAAGGGCGACAAATTGGCCAACTGCCAGGATGCGCGCGTGACCTTGGCGGAGATCCCCTTCGTGCGTCTGCGCGAGGAGCTGCCCAGGCGGCTTCTTCAGGGCAAGGCCCGCTTTTCCGAGGTAGTCGCGGCTGCCGGGCGCGCCTGGGCCGAGCCCCGTCTACGTCTGACCCTTCAGGACAGGCGCGTGTACCTGGATGATGAATCCGCATCCCTCGGTCCGACGGAATTTGCCTTTCTTTACTGGCTCGCACAACGCGCCAAGCGAGACGAGGCTGAGGTCGAGTGGTCGCGCCAGGAAGCCGCCGAGGAATTCCTGGATTGTGCAAGGCAGGTGCTCAATACAGCAGGGAGTGACTACGAGCGCATCGAAAATGCCCTAAGCTGGCGGCTAAAAGGGGGAAATCCCAAGGATCTGGGCGACTACTTTGAGCCGCATAAATCGAAAATCAACAAGGTCTTCGAGCAGATACTTGGCAGCCATGCCGCGCGGCGCTACCAGATTTGCCGAAGCGGCGCCAAAGGCGCAAGCCGTTACTCGCTACCGCTTAGCCCTGAGCAGATCGAGATCATCGAGTAAGACTAGCCATGAGCAAGTCCGCTATCTTGCCTGCCCCGCTGCGGTCATATCCTCCCCTTGGGCCAAGCCCTCACCGCCAAGCCCAGCATGCGCCTGGACGCCGAACACGCGGCGCGGCGCGGACGGGCTGCTGCCGAGGCCAAGGCGCATTCCCGCCGCGACTCGAGGCCCAGAAGGCCGCGCGGACAAAGCAACTGCGGGCGCCACACCCGCCTTGGGGAAAAAACTATCGAAGCATGCTGACAAAACCAACAAACTACGCGTGGTGTTGGAGAAAGCGTTCGAGATATTGTGCTAGCGTTATTTTCGCCAGCAGAAAGAAGGTTTTGGCATGAATTGTGGCATGGCGCCAAGGAAGGCATTGCTGACGGCGCTGCCGGCAATGATGTCAAACTAGATCACAGGCAGGAGAAGCAAGGATGAGATCGCTTACCTATCGGCTTAGCTTCAACACCCCCGCCTTTCTGGGCAACGCGGAACAGAATGCCCAGTGGCGCACGCCGCCATTCAAGGCGATGCTCAGGCAATGGTGGCGGGTGGTGAAAGCGAAGGAGTTCAACTATAACCACGGCGAAATGCGGAGGGCGGAAATGCGCCTGTTCGGGGCAGCCTCGGGCAGCGGCAACGAGGGATCGCATCGGTCGCTGGTGCGGTTGCGGTTGTCATCGTGGCAAGAAGGCAAACTGCCAAGCGTATCGAGTGGTGACATGGTCCAGCATGTGGAGGTGCCTGGAGGTAAGGTTGGCGCCAATCTATATCTCGGCTACGGCCCGATAGGTGGGTTGGCACGCAGTGCCATCAGCCCTGAAGAATCCGCCAACACATTAACCATTCACTGCCCTGACCAAGAGGCCGATGACATCCGGAAAGCCATGCAACTGGCAGCCTGGTTCGGCACTTTGGGTTCACGCGCCCGCAACGGCTGGGGTTCGCTGCATATCGAGGGGGAAGGTATCAAAGGTTTCGCCGAGTTGAAGATTCCGGAGTTGACCAGCGTGATCGAACCTCGCCCTCTGACCGAGTGTTTGGACGTGGAGTGGCTACATGCATTAGGCTGCGATTCCACCGGCTTGCCGCTTGTCTGGCGGTTGCTGAAAAAAGGCGACGCAAAACGGCAGCTCGTGCCTTTTAATTCCTGGGAGGAAGTGATGAGGGAATTGGCGCGAATTAAGATCCAAGTGCGCACTTCGGACTTTTTCAAGTTCAAGGGTGGTGGCCCAGGTGGCCATCCCAACCCGCAGCCCCGCCACCTCCTCGCCTACCCCGCAGGCAGTCAGCACAACGTCGCCGGCTGGGGCAACAATGGTCGACTTGCCAACCAGGTGCTGTTTAAGGTGCATCGACACAAAGCCTCTGGTCACGAAGGCTTTGCCGCCACCATCGCCCATTTCCCGTCCCGCCTGCCCAGACATATGGCGGTTGGACGCCAAGTCCCCGATCAGGTCGCAGTCTGGGAAGAAGTGCATCGCCTGCTCGATGCCGAGAAAGCCAATGGCCTTGGCCGCATCAAGGGAGCCCAAGCATGACCAACTGGACCCTAAAACTCGCTGCATGGCTGCATGACCCGGCGGAAAAGCAGCTCATCCTACTGCGCGACCGGGAAGGCCATGAATTCGGCACGGTTAAACAGCTACTGGAAAAACTCCGCATCGATTACGAAGCCTTCGACCGTCGCGCCGACTGGCTGGCCGCCGCCGCTGACCGGCCCAACTGGCCACGGCAGGCAGATGGGCCGCGTTACCAGGCCTTCGAGCAGGTGAACTTCGCCCGTGAGGCGGAACTGATTCATCCCCTCTCCGGTGCGCGCATCCGGCTAGATGACCTGGCATGCCAAGTGGGCACCGAAGAAATCAAGGCGGTAAGCCTGGATCATTTCCAGTCGCTCATCCAGGACGACCCGCGCAAGACCTATCTTGCGTTCTGGCGCTTCGGTCCAGAACTGGGGGCAAAAACCGATCTTGGCGCGCTCTGGCCTATGTTGCCGGCGGATTCGCGTACGCCGGATCACAGCATCTGGTCGCACGTGGATACCGTCGCCGCCATCCACACCGCCTTAGCCGGCGACGCCAATGGCTCTGACCAGCCCGCTTTGCTGGCCATGAGTTTCGGCCCGGTGCAGGGTTTCATCAGCCAGGCGCGCTCGACCTCCGACCTGTGGGCGGGCTCGCATCTGCTAGCCAGCCTAGTCTGGGAGGCGATGAAACCCATCGTCGAACGGCTCGGGCCAGATGTGATGCTCTTTCCCGCCCTGCGCGGCGTACCAGCGGTGGATCGCTGGCTGGTAGAGACGGGCGGCGAATCATTCCGCAAGCTGTTCGAGGACATCGGCGCTGAGTTTCTGCAAGACAAAACCGACACCAACCCGCTGTTTGCCGCCGCCTTGCCCAACAAATTCGTCGCCATCGTGCCCGCCCGGCAGGCCAGGGCGCTGGCCGAGGCCGCTATCGAAGCCGCCCGGGGCAAGGCGAAGGCATGGGCCTTGGAGGCGGCGCAAGCTGTGTTCGACTGGGCAGACGCCAGCCTGACTGACGTCACCCGCGCTCAGATCGACGCGCAACTTGATGGTTTCCCGGAAGCCTATTGGGCCGCGGCTACGTGGCCGGCAGAAGGTGACTTGAAGGATGTGGCCGGCGCGGCCCGGCGCCTGCATAAAGCGCTTGATCAGATTCACCCCGCCCTGAAGACCCAGGGCGTGTTCGATGACAGGGTGTGGCCGGTGCTCACCCGGGAACTTAAGCTCGATGGCCTACAGTTCTGGAGCCCAAACACCGGCTTGTTGTACCCGGCGGTGTACGAACTGGCTGACAGGGCGCTGGCCGCCGCCAAGGCGACACGGCCTTTCAACGCGATGCGAAATGAAGGCTTCCGCTGCACCCTCACTGGCGAGGCGGAATGGCTCACCGATGACCGCGCCACCCTGGACTGGAGCCGTGAGGATCGCAAGACCCGCAGCATCTGGGCACGTGCCACCGGCAAATTTGGCATCAAGCCGGGCGAACACCTGGGCGCGTTGGCCACCCTCAAGCGCCTCTGGCCAACTCTGTTCGCGCAGCAGGTCAGCACTCTCCTCAATCTGCCTGAGGGCGAGAGAGTACGCCGCTTCGTGGTGAGCACGCACGCCCTGGCGCTGTCCACCACGCTGGAAGCCCTAACGGGCGGCATGACGATGGAACAGCAGGCGGCCTTGTCCGCCGTGTCGGCTGTGGCTGATGAACTGGAGCCTACCACGCTACCCAAGGCGCTGATGCGGAATCTATACAAATTGCCCGAGCACCAGCGCCGCACGCTGCAACGCCTGCCCGCGCTGCTCGAAGCGAAAGAGGACGCCACCGAAGGCGAATACCGCCTGGATCATCACCTTAAGGTGCTGTTCGGCGATGTCCGCCCGGAAACCTACTACGCCCTCATCCTCATGGACGGTGACAAGATGGGCGGCTGGCTGGCAGGAAACGAGGACAACTACAAGCTCGCCTACCGCGACACCTGGCACAGCAAGGTGCGCGCCGAGGTGGACAAGCACGCTTGCAATCACCGTGATCTGGCCACGTATCTCGAAACCAAACGTCCTGCTTCGCCGGCGCGCCATGCCGCCATCTCGCGCGCGCTCAACGACTTCTCCATTCACCTTGCCCGCCACATCGTCGAGGACTGCTGCAAGGGTAAGTTGCTCTATGCCGGTGGCGATGACGTGCTGGCTTTGGTGGCGGTGGATGATCTGTTCGACGCCATGCAGCTACTGCGCCTGGCTTACAGCGGCATCGCCCCGGATGTGGCGATGAATCTGCAAGATCACATCGGCGTCCTGCAACCCGGTGGCAGCGGACGGCCAAACAAGCTGCTGCTAGACAAGGGCTTCGGTCTACTCAATGGCCGTCTGATGACCCTGATGGGCCACAAGGCCACCGCCTCGATGGGCGCAGTGGTGGCGCATCACACCGCGCCACTGTCTATGGTTCTGCGCGAGCTGCGCGCGGCTGAGCATAGCGCCAAGAACACCAGACGGGGCGACGCCGACCGCGATGCCTTCTGCCTGCGCGTACTCAAGCGTAGCGGTGGCTGGGTGAGCATAGTCAGCCCATGGTGGGCAACAGCCAACGGCCAGCCGGATACCAGCCGCAGCGCCTTGGCCTTGATGAAAAAAGTGGCTGACCACTTGGCCGGCACCGACTTTTCACGCGGCGCCATCTATCGCGCGCAATTGTGGTTTGAGGGGCTGACCGAGGCGCCGATACAGGAAACCCCCAACTGGCGCGCACAGATGGCCGAAACCTTAGCCGCCCAGTTCGAGCGCCAGGGCGGCTACCGCGAACTAGCCCGCGAGGTGGTGGATTTCGTCTGCGATGTTATGCGCCCTAAGAAGCCCAAGAGCGCCATTGAAAACGTCCTTATTACCTGCGAATTTTTTGCTCGCAATGCCCGGCGTTTTCAACGGGATGCACAGGCCCGGAAGGACAAGCGCCGCGAGAAGAACAAGGAGGCCGCATGACCACCTATTTCTACGTCGAACCGACCGACACCTTGTTTGTGCGTGGCAACCTGGCCTTCGGCGACGCCGGCGAACACGGCGCCTCGCTCATGCCGCCGCCGCCTTCGCTGTTTGCCGGCGCGTTCCGTTCCGCCCTGCTTGGCAGGAATGCGGACGAAATGACCGCCTTCCTCGCCCGAGGACGTTGCGACGATGCCCATCTTGCCACCTGTTTGGGCACCCCGGAAAACCCCGGAGAATTTCGCATCACCTGGCTATCGCTGGCCGGGTGGAAAGCGGGGGAGACGCTGCCTGAGGCGCTAACGCCATTACCTGCCGATCTCTTGCGTCTGGAATCCGGTTTTGCGCCGCTAAAACCCCGCCCAACGGGCGATCTGGTGGCATCGGCGGGCGACCTGCCCATGCGCGCCACCCTGATTGCCGCCAAGCAGGAAAAGCCCCGCTCCGGCTATTACCTGCGGCAGACCGGTCTCGCCCGCCACCTGCAAGGTCAGGTTCCGGACAACGAGGCAGCGGTCGAGGCCCGGCATCTGCACGAACGCGACCCGCGGTTGGGCATCGGCCTCGATGCGCAATCCCGCTCGGTGCAAGAAGGCTTGATCTACACCACCGAAGGTTACGCCTTCAGCCCGGCCAGTGCCGCCGAAATAACGCGACCCTACGCCAGCACCGGTTTCCTAGTCGGCATTGCGGGCGCCGATGATCTGCTGCCCGATACAGGGTTGCTACGCCTAGGCGGCGACGGACGCAGCGCCCGCTATCGCCGCGTCCAATTCCAACCGCCGCATGTGGAAGGGGTGCCGGGCGCCGGCGGGCGGTTCCGGTTGATCCTGCAAACTCCAGCGTTGTTTCCACAAGGCTGGCTGCCCGATGGCGTCAGCCGGGAAGGCGACGAATTCCGTCTGTGCGGCTCCGGCTTCACCGCCCGTCTGGCCTGTGCCGCTGTCGGCCGCCGCGAGGTCATCAGCGGCTGGGACCTCTTCCACTGGAAACCCAAGCCCGCCCAAGCCGCCGTTCCTGCCGGCAGCGTCTATTGGTTCGATGATTTCACCGGCGACCCCGGCAAGCTTGCCGAATGGGTGGCGGGCGGACTGTGGTCACATAATCCGGATCGAACCCGCCGCGCCGAAGGTTTCAACAACGCATTGCTTGCGGCCTGGCCGCAAGACTGAAGGAGGCAACACCATGCGTGCCCATCGCATCAAGGCTCACGTCATCCCCAACCAACCCCTGGTCGTGCCACTGCCCGCCAATCTGCCGGAAAGCGATGTGGAAGTCATCGTCCTCTTCCCAGAGACGCAGCCCAACGCCAGCGCCTTTTCCTCCTTGCGTGAATTCGACGACTGGCTCAATCAACAGCCGCCCAGCGCTCGCAGCAAGGAGGAAATGGACCGCCAGATCGAAGAAGAACGCGCTGGCTGGGATTGAACATGCTGCGAGCCTATCTCGATGCCTGCGTGGCGATCTACTACGTCGAGCGCCATCCGACACTCTACCCACGCGTGAAAGCCGCCTTGTTTCGCCCCGGGGGCGAAGACGTCACGCCCGTATTCTCTGACCTGACCCGAATGGAATGCCGTGTCCTGCCGCTGCGCCGACAAGACCAACAACTGTTGGCCCGTTACGACAGCTTCTTCGGCCTGCCGGGGAGCGGCCATGTCGCCATGGATGCCGCCGTGTTCGATCTCGCCACGGATTTGCGTGCCCAGCACGGTCTCAAGACCCCCGTCGCCCTTCACCTGGCCGCGGCCATCCACTCCGGCTGCGACGAGTTCTGGACTCGGGATGCCCGCCTGGCCAAGGCTGCTGCTGGGCGGATTGCCATGATCGTATTTGACGAAACCCGATAAGGGAGCCATAGCCATGTTCGAGAAAACCCGCTTGTTGTTTTATTACGCCGTCACACCCGTCCACATGGGCGCTGGCTCTGCCATCGGCGCCATCGACTCGCCGATCCAGCGCGAAGTCCACACACGGCACCCCATGTTTGCCGGGTCGGGCCTCAAGGGTGCGCTGCGCCAGCACTTCAATTACGTATGGCCCGGCGAGAAAGACCGTAAGAATGCCGGCCTTATCAACCGCATCTTCGGCCCCGACACCAATGCCTCCGACTTCGCTGGCGCCTTGTCCCTGACCGATGCCCAACTGGTCGCACTGCCGGTGCGCTCGCTCAAGCGTAGCTTCGCCTGGGTGACCTGCCCGGTGGCGCTGGCGCGGCTGAAGCGCTTGGCGGAACTGGCCAGCGTCACCACCGGCTGGCGCGTGCCGACAGTGGCGGACAATCAAGCGATTATGGCAGCGGATGATCTACTTGCCCACGGCAAGCTCATTCTGGAAGCCTTCGAATTCAGCAAAGCAGAGGGCGATTGCGCGGACATTGCGCGGTGGCTGGCCGAAAACGCGCTGAGTGCTGCCAACGACTGGTTTGCAGCTAAGCTTAAGACCGATCTGGTGGTCCTTTCCGACACCGATTTCGCCCACTTCGCCCGCCACGCCATGGCGGTGGAGCCGCATGTGCGCATCAACGACGAATCCGGCACCGCCGACGACGGCGGCCTGTTTTACGTGGAGAACCTGCCACCGGAATCCATCCTCGTTGGGCTGGCCCAGGCCAGCATCGAGCGGTTCAAGACAGGCAGCCGCAACGAGAGCAGCGCCGCGCTGCTTACCGCTAAAGAGGTGCTAGATGCCGTGTTCGAGGGCACACCAGAGCGCCCCGGCATTGCCGGCAAGCTCCTGCAAATCGGCGGCGACGCCAGCACCGGGCGTGGCCTAGTGATCGTGCAACCCGTGGCCGGAGGTGACCAATGAGCCTGACCCTCGACCAGCAACGCGCTGCTTATGCCTGGAAATGCGCGAGTGCGGGAATGGATCGTGCCCGAGGCGAGAAGGAACGCAAGGAATACAAGGCGCTCGCCAAGGGTGCCCCGGCGCTGATCATGAACAGCGGGCTTATGCCAACGCTGGCGTTCTACAACCACAAGGGCGGCTCAGCCAGGCTGTTGTTAAAAGACTTGTGTGACGGGCTATCCCAGCGCCTGCGTCCCAACTCTGAGCCTCGCAACTTTGCCGAGTTCATGCGCTACTTGCAAAAATGTGATAGCCAGACCTATCTGCGCTATACCGACGAAGCCCTGGAAATCCTCAAATGGATCCGCCAGTTCGTCGATGCTGTCGATGCGGGGGAACAGTCATGATCCCAGAGCGCGCCGCCGCAATCCCCTCTTATGTACCGGCTCAGTTTGAGGATGCCGCCCCCGGTCATCGCTTCCTGATGTATTTCGCCTACTGGGAGGCCACAAGCTTCTCTGCCTATAAGGATGCCCGCCTGCCCGATACCAAGAACCTCAAAAAGGAAAAGGAAGAACGCAACCGAATTCGCAAGAAATTCGACGCTGAAAAGAAAGCGCCTCTGGGTGAGGTCTGCCCTCTTAGCCATTCCGCCAAGGCCACCCTCGAAGGGATACGCAGACGCCAGCAAACCCTTCTTGCCGCCTACGGCCCTGATGGCCTGCGCGTTTCCGCCACCTCCACCGCCCCGTTCGCCACCGGCCTTGGCAATGAGCATCCCATCGAAAACGGTTTCGCCTTCCTCACCCCGTATGGTTTGCCCTATCTGGCCGGCAGCGGGGTCAAGGGCGTATTGCGGCGGGCGGCAGAGGAACTGGCCTTGTTTGCCGATGAATACGCACAGCGCTCTCACCCCGACCCGCTCCCGGAGGCAGGGGGAGAAAGCCATCCTACCCTCTTAGCGACTGGATTGACGATGCTCGATGTCTGGTGGCTGTTTGGCTTCGAGGGAGCGGAAACCAGGAATGGCCCAGCTACTGCCATCTTCGATCCCGACACGCGAGCCGGGCGCGCTTTCGCGCAGAGTCTGGCAACGCTTGCTACGCGCGATGACCTGCGCGATTTCATCCGTATCGCCCTGGCCGATGACAAGAAAACCCAAGCCTACTATCTCGATGACAAGGAAGACCGCCGCCTCGCCTTCCTGCAACGCCTGCTGGCGGACGTGACCTTCCGCCAGTCCATACACACCCGTGGCGCCCTCAACTGCTGGGACGTCTTCCCCGTCCCCACCAACAACAAACTGGTGGTGGAAATCATGACCCCGCACCACGCCGGCTACTACATGAACGGCCAGACGCCCCACGATGCAGAATCCCCCGTGCCAGTTCCCTTTCTCGCGCTGCCGGCCCATTCGGTCTTCGACTTCCATGTTGTCTGCGCAAGCCATAGGCTGCCAGCATCCCTGCGCGCCACTTGGCGGTCGTCGTTACATCAAATTTTCCAGGTTGCCTTCGACTGGCTGGGGTTCGGTGCCAAGACGGCAGTGGGCTATGGCGCCATGGAAAGGCAGATTGAACCTGAACAACACGCGCAGCCCAAAGCCGAGTCCACGCGGGTAGCGCCTGAAGATGCGCCCGAACGTGATAGCCAGCGCAATCAGCTTAAGGCGGAAAAGTGGACGAGTGCGCGTCTTAAGTTCAATCGAGTCAACAAGGCGCTCATCGCTGAGAAGGATGGCAAGACCGCCATAGCCATTGCACCCAAAGGTGAGGCGCTGCTAGCAACACTGCCGGTCGAAATTCGCAAAAAGGTCGAATCCAACCAGTTCGTCAAAGTCACAGCCTTTGTGTTTGGGTCGAAAGTCCGGGATTTGATTCGGGTAGAAATATGACGGCAGTATCAGAGAGCACCCTCTTTTGCACCGTCGGCGGTTCCCACCAACCCATCGTCACCGCCATCAAAACGCTGCGTCCAAAACGGGTTGTCTTCTTCTGCACCGGCACCGATCCTGCCACCGGCAAGGCCGGCTCCCGGCAGCAGGTGGAGGGCAAGGGCATGATCATCAAGGCCGCCCCCCAGGATGACAAGCCGACGTTGCCCAACATCCCGGCCCAATGCGGTCTGCCAGACGGTAGCTGGGAGGTGGTGGAAGTCCCCGCAGACGATCTGGACGCAGCCTACGGCGTCATGCGTCAGGCACTGGCGCAGGCCGGGCGGGACGAAGGCGCGCGGCTTGTTGCCGACTACACCGGCGGCACCAAGACCATGACCGCGGCCCTGGTGCTAGCCGCCCTCGATGCAGGCAATGTGCAACTGCAATCTGTGACCGGCGCGCGGGCCGACCTTATCAAGGTGCGCGACGGCACCCAGGCCGCCGTGCCCACCGCCGTGGAAGGCATACGCTTCCGGCATGACATCCATGCGCCGCTTGCCGCCTGGCGACGCTACGCCTGGGACCAGGCCGCAGACGGCCTGACAGACATGACCCCCCCACAAAACGCGACACTGAGGGCCTTCTGGCAGCGAGCGCGGGATGTCTCCGAGGCCTTCGCGGCCTGGGACCGCTTCGATCACGTCGCGGCCTTAGAGCGCTTAAGCCTCTACGAAGGACTGGTTGCCCGCACCCTGCCCGCCCATTACCTAGCCCTCAAGATGCTTGCCCGGGGCAAGGATGCCGCCGCCGAAGGCCTACGCATATGGGACCTGTGGCTTAATGCCCAACGCCGTGCCGCGGATGGCCGCTACGACGATGCCGTAGCGCGCGTCTACCGCCTCATCGAATGGACCGCCCAATGGCAGCTTAGGACCAAGCGAGGCTGGGAGACCGGCAACCTGCCCCGTGAGGTCGCGGTGGCCTCCGGCATCGCCCCCAACCGTGATGGCTCCTACCAGGTCGGCCTGTATCCCGCCTGGCAGCTGGCCGCGGCCCACTGCGGCAACCCGCTCGCTGGCTTCTTCGAGGACAGTCGCCTAGCCCTGCTCGACCACCTGCGCCGACGCAACGACTCCATCCTCGCCCACGGCACCGTGCCGGTGTCGAAGGCCTGCTGGCAATCCTGGGCCGAGTGGTTGACGGACAAGTTCGAACCTCTGCTTAAGCAGTTGCTAGCGGAGGTAAGAATCAATGACCCCTTCCCACAACTGCCGAATGCCTATCCTTGGCTTGAGGACTTGATGCCATGGACCGCCCGCACCTACACGTCTGCATAGCCACCGGCCAGAACCTGGCTAACCTTATTCCCGCCATTCAGTTGCAGGCTAAGGAGGTGGTCATCCTTGAGACACCCGAGATGCGCGCCTCGGCGGGGAACCTTAAGGCGGCGCTCAAGGCCAGGGGCATTGCGGTCAGGCGCATGCCTTTCGATGACGCTACCCCCGAATCCATCGTCGCCTCGGCGCAGCAAATCAGTCTTGAACTGGGTGTCGCCCCCCTGGTGCTCAACGCCACCGGCGGACACAAACTCATGACCTTGGCTCTAACCGCCGAAATGGAAGACTTGGCAGGCGACAATTTGCATCTGCTCTACTGCGAGACGCGCTCCAATCGCCTGGATTGGCTCAAACCCAGCCCTGTGACCGAACCCATGGCCGACGTCCTTAAGATAGAGGACATCCTGCTGGCCCAGGGATACCGCATCCGCAGCCGGGGTGACCGGGATGTGCGCTCATCGGTAAACGCCCAGGCGCGTGAATCGCTAACCCGCAGGCTGGGGGACGAGGCCGGCAAGCTAGCCGGCTTCTTCGGCCTGCTCAACGACTTAGCCAACAAGGCGCTAGGCGAGTCCGACGACCCGTTCCAGCCTAAGCAGAGCATGTCCTTCATACCGGGCGGCCGCATTGCCGAGTTACTGCGGCAGGCCCAGCGCCTGGGCTTGATGCAATGGGACGAAGATACCCAGATTGTCTTTACTAGCCCCGATGCGGCGCGCTATTTCTGCGGTGGCTGGCTGGAGGAATACGTCTGGATTAAGCTGCGCGGTTTGCGGCCTACGGACTGGGCAACCAACCTGGAAGTCGAGACCGTAGACGGCAAGACCCCGAACGAGCTGGATGCCGTCGTCGCACATCGCAACCGTCTGCTGGTCATAGAGTGCAAGACACGGCGCTTTGGGGTGGATACCGCCAAGGATGCGGACTACGTCTACAAGCTAGCCCAGCTTGCCCGACAGATCGGCGGGCTTATGGGCCGGGGGCTATTGCTTTCGGCTCGCTCTGTGAGTGACGAAGTCCGCCTGCGCGCCAAGGAAAGCCAGCTCGACGTGCTTGCTGCGGAAGAGGTGGGAAACTTAGCCGAATATCTCAAAAGCTGGCTTGGCAAATAGCGCCGCCAAAGCGGCAAGTGAGCACCGCCCACCCCGATGCCCACTCGTCATGAGCCGCATCCACCCGACAGTATCCG
>Ga0209721_1001805_pt1 | contig 14972 bp, 11 predicted proteins | sample TshhotsprinmetaG_FD_184139 | JGI IMG/M metagenome (GOLD analysis project Ga0209721, IMG submission 184139) | Hot spring microbial communities from South Africa to study Microbial Dark Matter (Phase II) - Tshipise hot spring metaG (SPAdes)... | ecosystem: Environmental > Aquatic > Thermal springs... | reverse complement strand
GTGGCGACCCTACGGGGATTCGAACCCCGGTACTCACCGTGAAAGGGTGATGTCCTAGGCCTCTAGACGATAGGGTCTGCATCCGTGGTGGAGGTAAGCGGGATCGAACCGCTGACCTCTTGCATGCCATGCAAGCGCTCTCCCAGCTGAGCTATACCCCCACGGAGTTTATGTTGCTACTCGCTGGCTAACACCCGCCGGGTATCGCCTCGTGCAGCAACGAGACTTGAATTATAGACACATTTCCGTCGCCTTTCGTGGACCGGCGCCAAAAATTTCCCTGCTCAGGCGCCTTGCAGGCGGGCCAATACGTCCTCGCGCCGGTGCAGCGCCAGCACGGCGTCGAGCGACGGCGTCTGCGGCGTACCCATCACCAACACACGCACCGGCATGGCCAGCTGAGGCATCTTCAGTCCGTGCGCGGCCAGTGTGGCCTTGACCGCCGCGTTGATCTCGGCGGCTTGCCACGGCACCTCGGCCAGCCGGGCGGCCAGCTCCCGCAGCGCCGGCCGCACGGCGACCGTCACGTGCTGCGCCAGGTCCTCGGCGCGCGGCGCGGCAGCCGTGTAGTACGGAAGGGCCCACTGCGCCAGCGCCACCGTGGTGTCGCAGCGGTCCTTGAACAGCCCGCAGATGGCGGGCAGCCGCTCATCCGACTGCACGCCGCGGCGTGCCAGCTGCTCGGCCACCAGCGGCGCCAGACACTCGTCCGGCGTCATCTTCAGGTGCTGGGCATTGACCCAGCGCAGCTTGGCCTCGTCGAACTGCGCGGCGCTGCGACCCAGATGGTCCAGGTCGAACCACTGCAGGAACTGCTCGCGTGTGAAGATCTCGTCATCGCCGTGGCTCCAGCCCAGGCGCGCCAGATAGTTGATCATCGCATCGGGCAGAAAGCCGGCGTCGCGGTACCAGGTGACCGGTTTGGCGCCGTGGCGCTTGCTCATCTTTTCGCCCTGCTCGTTGAGCACGGTGGGCAGGTGCGCGTACACCGGCGGCTCGTGCCCCAGCGCGCGGATGATGTTGATTTGGCGCGGCGTGTTGTTGACGTGGTCGTCGCCGCGGATGACGTGCGTGATGCGCATGTCGATGTCGTCCACCACCACGCAGAAGTTGTAGGTGGGCGTGCCGATGTCACCCACCGGCGCCTGACGGGCGATGACCAGATCGTCGAGTTCGTCGTTGCGGATCTCGATGCGACCCTTGACCTTGTCGTCCCACACCACGCTGCCGCTGGTCGGGTTGCGAAAGCGGATGACCGGCAGCACGCCCTCGGGCACCGGCGGCAGGGTCTTGCCCGGCTCCGGGCGCCAGGTGCCGTCGTAACGCGGCTTGAGCTTGGCGGCCATCTGGCGTTCGCGCAGGGCATCGAGCTCGGCCGGCGTCATGTAGCAGTGGTAAGCCAGGCCCACCTGCAGCATCTCGCCGATGACCTGCTTGTAGCGGTCCATGCGCTGCATCTGATAGTACGGCCCCTCGTCGGGGGTCATGCCGAGCCACTGCATGGCCTCCAGGATCACGTCCACCGCCGCCTGCGTGGAGCGCTCCTGGTCCGTGTCTTCGATGCGCAGGATGAAGTCGCCGCCGTGGGCGCGGGCAAACGCCCACGGGTACAGCGCCGAGCGGATATTGCCGAGGTGGATGAAGCCCGTCGGCGACGGGGCAAAACGGGTGCGGATTCGCGTGGTCATGTTGGTTATCGTAAACGGCTCGGGGCCTCGGCAGTCGGCGCACCCCGGCGCCGCGATCCGGCCACAACGGACCAGGTGTCTGTGCGCCCGAGGCGCGGTGGGGGCCGACACCGGGGGCGGGTCGGCGCGCCGTGGTCGGTGTCAGGTCAGCGCATCCAGTCCGCGCGCCAAATCGGCGGTGATGTCGTCGATATGTTCCAGCCCGACCGACACTCGGATGAGGCCTTGGGAGATCCCGGCGGCCTGACGCTGCGCCTCGGTCAGACGGCCGTGCGAGGTGCTGGCCGGGTGCGAGCACAGCGTCTTGGTGTCGCCCAGGTTGGTGGACAGAGACAGGGTGCGCAGCGCATCGAGCACCGCAAACGCCCGTGCACGCCCATGCTCGGGGCCATCGGCGCGCACTTCAAAGGCAACGATGGCCCCACCGCAACCGGACTGCTGGCGCATGGCCAGCGCATGCTGCGGATGGCTACTCAGGCCCGGATAGAACACGCGCGCCACCGCCGGGTGCGCCTGCAGCCAGTGCGCCAGCCGCAGCGCCGTGGCGCTTTGCGCCTGCAGGCGCAGATGCAGCGTCTCCAACCCCTTGAGCACCACCCAGGCGTTGAAGGGCGCCAGCGTCATGCCCGCGCTGCGCAACACCGGCAAAAATGTTTCTTGCACCAGCGCCTGCTTGGCGCACAGCGCACCGGCCATCACCCGACCCTGCCCGTCCAGAAACTTGGTGCCGGAGTGCACCACGATGTCGGCCCCGAAGGCCACCGGGCGCTGCAGCGCGGGCGTCGCAAAACAGTTGTCCACAGCCAGCAGCGCCCCCGCGTGGTGCGCAATGTCGGCCAGCGCCGCGATGTCGCACACCTCGGTCAGCGGATTAGTGGGGGTTTCGGCCAGCAACAGGCGCGTGGTGGGTCGGATGGCGACACGCCAGGCATCGACGTCGGTTTGCGGCACGAAGGTGGAGGCGACACCGAACTTGGCCAGGTCGGTACCGATCAGGCGGATGGTAGCCCCGAACATCGACTGCGAGCACACCACGTGGTCACCCGCTTTGAGCAGGCCCAGACACAGCATCAAGATCGCGGCCATGCCCGAGCTGGTGGCAATCGCCGCCTCGGTGCCTTCCAGCGCGGCCAAGCGCTGCTCAAAGCTGCTGGTGGTGGGGTTGCCGTAGCGGGCGTAGGTGTAGCCCTCCTCGTCGCCGGCAAAGCGCGCTGCCGCCGCCTCGGCGCTGGGCTGCACGAAGCCGCTGGTCAGAAACAGCGCCTCGGCGTTTTCGCCGTACGGGGTGCGTGGCACCGCCACCCGCACCGCGGCCGTCTCAGGGCGCCAGTGTGGCGGCAGGCCGCCATCGCCTACGGGCGGTTGGGCAGCTCTAGCCAACTCCGGGTAACCCTCAGTGCCGCCAACGGGCACCTTGGCCGCCCTCAGCGCAACGGTTTCGTCGGCCAAGCGCTCACCGCGCGGCGTGGGGATCGTCGCCCGAGATGACAACGCGTCGGGCATGCCTCAGCCCTCCTGCGCGTTGGGCAGCGTCAAGCGGCTCGCACCGCCCCCCTCGTCGTCCGCGCCCTCGGCGCCAGCGGCCACCTGCCGCGGGACATTCATCGCCGCCACCGACTCGGGCGTCACATCCCCGGTGATGTAGACGCCGTCGAAGCACGACGCTTCGAACCCACACAGCGCCGGGTTGAGCACTGCAACCGCGCGCTTCATCGCATCGACGTCCTGGTAGATCAGCGCGTCACAGCCGATGATCTGTCGCACTTCCTCAACTGTGCGGCCATGGGCCACCAGTTCGGCCTGGGTGGGCATGTCGATGCCGTAGACGTTGGGGTAGCGCACCGGCGGCGCAGCGCTGGCCAGATAGACCTTGCGTGCCCCGGCTTCACGCGCCATCTGCACGATCTCCCGGCTGGTGGTGCCACGCACGATGGAGTCATCGACCAGCAGCACGTTGCGACCGGCAAATTCGCTGGCGATGACGTTGAGTTTCTGGCGCACCGACTTCTTGCGCACCGCCTGCCCCGGCATGATGAAGGTGCGGCCCACGTAGCGGTTCTTGACGAAGCCCTCGCGATAGGGCCGCCCAATCAGACGCGCCACCTCCATCGCTGCCGGTCGACTGGACTCGGGGATCGGGATGACGGCGTCGATCTGATCCGGCGGCACGGTCGAAATGACACGCGTGGCCAGCGCCTGCCCCATGTTGAGGCGCGCCTGATACACCGAGATGCCGTCGATGACCGAATCCGGCCGCGCCAGATACACGAATTCAAAGATACAGGGGTGATGCCTGGGAGCGTCGGCGCACTGCTGCGCCACCACCTGCCCGTCAAACGAGATAAACACCGCCTCGCCGGGCGCGACGTCGCGCTCGAAGCGGTGCCCCGTGCCTTCCAGCGCCACCGACTCACTGGCCACCATCACCGTGCCGTCGGGTCCACACCCGATGCACAGCGGGCGGATGCCGTAGGGATCGCGAAACGCCAGCATCCCATATCCGGCGATCAGCGCCACCACCGCGTAGGAGCCGCGCACGCGGCGGTGCACCGCCGACACCGCCGCAAACAGGTCGGCCACACGCAGCGTGGTGTCGCGCGTGGTGCGCTCCAGTTCGTGCGCCAGCACATTCAGCAGCACCTCGGTGTCGCTATCGGTGTTGATGTGGCGGTGATCGAGCCGGAACAACTCCTCTTTGAGCACCGCCGCATTGGTCAGGTTGCCATTGTGCGCCAGCGCAATGCCAAATGGCGCGTTGACATAGAACGGCTGCGCCTCCTCCTCGCTGGCGGCGTTGCCCGCAGTGGGATAGCGCACCTGGCCCAGGCCGCTGTCACCGGGCAGGGCGCGCATGTTGCGCGTGCGAAAGACGTCGCGCACCATGCCCTTGGCCTTGTGCATGAAAAATTTGTGCCCGGCGTGGGTGACGATGCCGGCCGCGTCTTGCCCGCGGTGCTGCAACAGCAGCAGCGCGTCGTAAATCAGTTGATTGACCGGCTGGTTACTGACCACGCCGACGATGCCACACATGTCGTTGTCCTTGTCTGTTCACGGTAAAACCTGCGTCACCTGCAGCGGCGCCAGCTGCCTGACGAGTTGCAGACCCTGCTCCAGCCAACGCGCCCCATGGGCGTGCTGCCACAGCGGGTGGTCGGCCCACGGCGTCCATTGCAGCACGGCGGCCAGCGCCAGCAGCAACGCCACGCCGCGCAGGGCGCCGAACAGGCCGCCCAGGGCCCGGTCGATGGGGCGCAGACCCACCGCCTGCGCACCGCGCTGGGCAGCCCAGGCCAACCAGCCCCCCGCAAAGACGGTCAGCACGAACAGCGCGGCAAACGCGAGCAGCCAACGCCACGTCGGGCCCCAGTCGGCCAGCGGCAGCCACTGCGCCAGCGGCGCCGCCCACTGCCGCGCCACGAAATACGCCGCCACCCATGCCAGCAGCGCCAGCACCTCGTACAGCAGGCCGCGCCACAGGCCCAACACCACCGAAGCCGCCAGCACGCACAGCAGGGCGACATCCACCGGCGCCATCGGTTGCCCTCACAGCGTCAGGATGGCCACTGGCAAGCCCAGCGCCTTGACCTTTTCGGCCGCCCGCTCGGCCTCGGCCCGCGAATCGAATGGCCCCACGCGCACCCGGATGCGTTTGCCCTGCGGTGTCTCGGCCACGTGGGTGTAGGTCTTTAGCCCCGCCCGCTCCAGGCGCTGGCGCACCTCCTGCGCACGCGCTGCCTCGGCATAGGCCCCCACCTGCACGATCACGCGCGTCTTAGCAGCGTCCGATTGGGCCGCCTCCGCCGCTCGCGTGTCACCGGTCGCTGCCCCGACGGCGGCAGCCCCCGTCGTCCGCGTGGCCGCTGGCACCGCAGGGGCAGCCACTGCGCCAGCACCCGCCGCAGAGGATAGGGCCTCGGCGGCGGACGCGGCCGGTGCCGCTGTCGCGGCGCCCTCTGCAACGCGGGGGGAGGTCGTCTGCTGCACAGCGGCGCTGCCGACGGCTGCCGCGCCGCCGCTGCTGGCACCCGCGGGTGCCGACTCCGTCGCACCGGGACGCGGTGCGGCCACCGCCACGGATCCAGGCGGCGCGACGGCCGCCTTCGGTGACCCCAGCGGCGGCACGGCATCGCGCGCCGGAATCTCGATCACGATGTCGCTGGGCAGAGGACGCGGTTCGGACTCGAGCAACGCGGGCAGACCGATGACAGCCGCCAGCACCAGCACCGCCGCGCCGATGAGCCGTCGGCGGGCTTGGCGCCGCAGCGCCTCGACCGTCGGAGGCACATCGCGCGCGGCCCCGGCGGATGGGGACGACGAGCCGGAACCGGAGCGAAGTGCAAACATGCGTCAGCCCTGCAGGTGCTTGGCGCCCAGGCGCGGCAACCCGTGTTGCAGCACGCCACCGACGGTGTAAAAGGAACCACAGACCACGATTCTACCAGCGGGGTCGGCGGCAGCCACCGCCGCCTGCAGCGCCTGCGACGGCGTGGCATGGCAGTGCGCCCGCGCATCGCGGCGCGCCGTCAGCCCCTGCCACAGCTGGCACAGCGCGTCCGCCGGGGCGGCACGCGCTGTGGGCAGATCGCAAAAATGCCACCCGTCCACCAGCGCATCCAAGCGCTGCAACATCGGCGCCAGATCTTTGTCCGCCATCGCCCCGAAGACCATTTGTGTCTGCGGATAAAACCCCATCGCGTCCAGACTTTCGGCCAGCGCCGCCACCGCGTGCGGGTTGTGCGCGACATCCAGCACCAGCACCGGCTGACCGGGCACGATCTGGAACCGCCCCGGCCACTGCACCAGCGCCAGCCCCTGCCGCACCGCCTGCGCCGACACCGGCAGCCGCGCGTGCATGGCCTCCACCACCGCCAGCACCCCGCTGGCGTTGATGAGCTGGTTCGCTCCCCGCAGCGCCGGATGGGCCAGCCCAGGGTAACGCCGTGCCCGCCCCTGCCAGTGCCACTGCTGGCGGTCGCTCCCGAAGCGGAAGTCCCGCCCCGCCAGCCACAGATCGGCGTCGATCTCGCGCGCCCGCGCGACCACACTGTGCGGTGGCGCCGGATCGGACACCACCGCCGGGCGGCCCGTGCGCAGGATGCCGGCTTTTTCGTAACCGATGGCCTCGCGGTCCGGGCCGAGATACTCCTGGTGGTCGAGGTCGATGCTGGTGATGACGGCGCAGTCGGCATCCCACACATTGACCGCGTCCAGCCGCCCACCCATGCCCACCTCCAGGATCAGCACATCGGGCTGCTGCGCCAGCAACGCATGCACCAGGGCCAGCGTGGTGAACTCGAAGTACGACAGCGCAACCGGCTCACCCGCCACACGCGCCGCCTCCACGGCGGCAAAGGATGGGGTCAGGTCCGTCGCCGCCATCGGCTCACCGTTGACACGGGCGCGCTCCTCAAAATGCACCAGGTGCGGCGACGTGTACAGCGCCGTGCGGTAGCCGCCCTGCCGATAGATCGACTCCAGCATGGCGCAGGTCGACCCTTTACCGTTGGTGCCGGCAACGGTGATGACCGGACAGCGCGGCCGCACGGACTCGCCCAGGCGCTGCGCCACCACCTGCACACGCTGCAGCCCCAGCGCGATGCGCTGCCCGTGCAGCGCCTCCAAATAGGCCAGCCAGTCGGTCAGGGGAGATTGGGCCGAGGGGACAACCGAGGCGGCGTGCCCCAGCGCGGCGGCAGAAGCGAAGGACATGGCAATCAACCGGTACGATATGGCGGGTAAAACAACGCAGCGGAGACGGTACGCGACGCCCCGGCCAGCCGCCGCGCGTGTGCAGCGCGAGCCCGATTGTGCCAAGGCAGCAGACACCGTTGGGCGGGCGGGCCATGGGCGGCCAGTTCAGCACGCCGCTGACGCCGCATTTACGCGGCTGCCACCGCAACGACCGCGCAGCCCAGGGTCGACACCGTCCTGATTCGCCCTAAAACCGATCCGAACACCCACACGACCGCACTGTCACACCCCCATGTCTTGCTCCGCCCCGCACCTGCCACAGACCCCCGCCTGGCAACGCCTGCGGACCCTGGCGGCCGCCGGCATCCCCCACCTGCGCCAGCTGCTCGACGACGGACGCCGTACCGAACGGCTGCGCCTGCATGCCGCCGGCCTGACGCTGGACGCCTCCCATCAGGCCGTCACCGACGACGTGCTCGACGCGCTGTTGGCGCTGGCACGAGAGAGCGGGGTGCGCGAGCAGGCCGCCGCGCTGGCGCGCGGCGAGCGCGTCAACGCCACGGAAGGGCGCGCCGCCCTGCACGTGGCGCTGCGCTCGCCCGGCAACGCCACGGGGCCGTGGAGTGCCGACATCGCCGCCACCGTGCATGCCGAGCGCGAGCGCTTTCTGGCCGCTGCCGAGCGCATTCGCGCGCAGCACTGGCTGGGCGCCACCGGTGAGCCCATCGCCGACGTCGTTAACCTGGGTATCGGCGGCTCGGACCTGGGACCGCGCATGGCGGCACAGGCGCTCGACCATCTGGCCGGGCCGCAGGTCCGGGTGCATTTCGTCTCCAATCCCGACGCCTGGGCACTGTACCGTGTGCTGCGCCGCAGCACCCCGGCGCGCACACTCTTCATCGTGCAAAGCAAGACGTTTACGACGCCCGAGACCCTGCAGATGGCGGCGTCGGCCCGGCGTTGGCTGGCCGATGGCGGCATCGCGGGCGACGCCCAGCGCGCGCACCTGATCGCGGTCACCGCCGCGCCCGACCGGGCCGCCGCCCAAGGCTATGCGCCCGAACACACCTTCCGCCTGTGGGACTGGGTCGGCGGCCGCTACTCGGTGTGGTCGGCCATCGGGTTGCCGCTGGCGGTGGCCATCGGCGCCGATGCGTTTCGCGCCTTTCTGGACGGAGCGCATGCGATGGATGGCCACTTCTGGAGCGCCCCGCCCGAGCGCAACCTGCCGCTGTGGCTGGCGCTGCTGGGGGTGTGGAACCGCAATTTCCTGGGCTGTCCGACACACCTGCTGGCCATCTACAGCAGCCGCCTGGCCACCTTCGCGCGCCACGTGCAGCAGCTCGACATGGAATCGAACGGCAAGTCGGTGCACACCGACGGCACCCCCTGCACCATCGACACCGGCCCCATCGTCTGGGGTGGCTCGGGCATCGACGGCCAGCACGCGTACTTCCAACTGCTGCACCAGGGCCGGCACCGCGTCCCGGTGGACTTCATCGGAGTGTTGCAGGAGGACACCCCGCTGCCGCTGGCGGCCGACCACCACCGGCTGGTGCAGCAGAGTCTGCGCGCTCAGGCGCGTGCGCTGGCGCTGGGACGCGACGCCGCCGCCACCGCCGCCGAACTGCGCGCCGCGGGTCTGCCCGAGGTACAGGTGCAGGCACTTACCCCGCACCGCAGCTTCGCCGGCAATGTCCCCAGCAACATCCTGTGGCTGCCCGCGCTCACCCCCGGTGCACTGGGCGCGCTGCTGGCCGCCTACGAACACAAGGTGTTTTGCCAGGCCGTGCTGTGGCGTATCAACCCGTTCGACCAGTGGGGCGTGGAATTGGGCAAGGCCATGCTGCGCTCACTGCAATGTCAGGCCTCCTGACGCGCTAGACTGCGGGGTGGCGGATGCGGGGATACCTCCCGGCCGCTCGACACGTGCACCCCGGCAGGACTGCACCGCCTATTGCCCTGCCGCCCGGACCCCGGCATCGACCCCCACCACTGTTGATACCTACCGCGCATGGCCCCCTCTTCCGCTGTTGGCTCCCGAGACCCGAATAAGGACCAGCCGCTGATCGACGACATCCGGCTGCTGGGCCGACTGCTGGGCGACGTGATCCGCGAACACGAGGGTGAGGCCACCTTCGCGCTTATCGAAGACATTCGCCAGCTGTCGGTGGCCTATCGGCGGCAGGGCGACGCGCGCGCTGGTCGGCGTCTGGACACCCTGCTGGCGGGTCTGACCGACGACCAGGCGGTCAGTGTCATCCGAGCGTTTACCTTTTTTAGTCATCTGGCCAACTTGGCCGAAGACCGCCACCACGTACGCCGCCGCGCCGTGCACGAACGCGCGGGCCGGGTACAGGAAGGCAGCTTGGCGCACCTTTGGCGGCGCCTGCAAGAGCGTGGCGTGGCCGCCGATGCGGTCGCCGAAATGTTGCAGCACGCGCACATCAGTCCGGTGCTCACCGCTCACCCCACCGAGGTGCAGCGCAAAAGTATCCAGGACGCCGAGCGAGACATCGCCCGGCTGCTGGCCGAGCGCGACGCGATCCGCCAGGCCGCCTGCGGCACCCCGTCCGAGCGCGATCCGGTGCTGGCGCGGCAACTGAATGCCTGCGAGGCCCTGATGCGCGCGCGCGTGACCCAGCTGTGGCACACCCGGCTGCTGCGCTTCACGCGGCTGACGGTGGCCGACGAAATCGAAAATGCGTTGGCCTACTACCCCGTGACCTTTCTGCCCGAGATTCCGCGCCTGTATGCCGAGCTGGAGGCGGCCTTGCCGCAGGCCAGCGTGCCACCGTTTCTGCGCATGGGCCACTGGATCGGCGGCGACCGCGATGGCAACCCCCACGTCAACGCCGACACGCTGCGGCTGGCGCTGCAGCGGCAAAGTGACGTGATTCTGCGCCACCTGCTGCGCGAGCTGCACGCGCTGGGGGCGGAGCTGTCGCTGTCGGCCATGCTGCTGCCCCCGCCGCCGGCGCTGCAGGCACTGGCCGAGCGCTCGCCCGACACCAACGCGCACCGGCAAGACGAACCCTACCGGCGCGCCCTGACCGGTATGTACGCCCGGCTGGCCGCCACGCTGCACGCGCTCACCGGTGGCGAGGCGGCGCGCCACGCGGTGGCCCCTCAGAACCCCTACGCCAGCGCCGACGAGCTGCTGGCCGATTTGCGGGTGCTGGACGCGGCCCTGGCCGCCCAGCGCTGCGAGGCACTGGCGCGGCCGCGCCTGAAGCCCCTCATCCGCACGGCGGAAGTATTTGGCTTTCACCTGGCCACCGTCGACCTGCGCCAAAGCTCCGACCAACACGAGCGCGCCGTCGCCGACCTGCTGGCGGCAGCCCGGGTGTGCCCCGATTACAGCGCGTTGGAGGAAGCGGACAAGCAGCGCGTCTTGCTGCAAGTACTCAACGACGTGCGGCCGCTGCGCCTGCCCCAACATGCCTACGACGCTCACACCGTCAGCGAGCTGGCCATTTTCGAGGCCGCGCGCGAGTTGCGCGAGCGCTTCGGTGCCGCCGCCATCCGCCACAGCATCATCAGCCACACCGAGGCCGTCAGCGACCTGCTGGAAGTGCTGGTGCTGCAAAAGGAAGCCGGCCTGTTGCGCGGCACGCTGGATCACGACGCCTGTGCCGACCTAATCGTGGTGCCGCTGTTCGAAACCATCGACGACCTGAAGCGCGCGCCGCGCATCATGGAGGACTATCTGACCCTGCCCGGCATCGCCGCCATGCTGGCGCGCGGCGGCCCCCTGCAGTACTGTGAACAGGAGGTGATGCTGGGCTACTCTGACAGCAACAAGGACGGCGGCATCGTCACCAGCAACTGGGCGCTGTACCGCGCCGAAGTCGCCCTGGCCGATCTGTTCGACCGCCTCTCGGCTCAGTGGGGCCGGCCACTGCCGCTGCGGCTGTTCCACGGCCGCGGTGGCACCGTCGGGCGCGGCGGCGGCCCCAGCTATCAGGCCATCTTGGCGCAGCCACCCGGCACCGTAAACGGTCAACTTCGCCTTACCGAGCAGGGTGAAGTGATCGCCTCCAAGTACGCCAATCCCGACATCGGTCGGCGCAATCTGGAAACCCTGGTGGCTGCCACGCTGGAGGCGACGCTTGCCCCGCCGGTGACGGCAGCACCGGCTGACTTCCTGGCGGCCGCCGAAGTCCTGTCGGCCGCCAGTCAGCAGGCTTATCGGCAACTGGTGTACGAGACGCCGGGGTTTGCCGACTATTTTTTTCACGGCACCCCCATCCGGGAGATCGCCGAACTCAACATTGGCTCACGCCCGGCGTCGCGCAAACCCAGCCAGCGCATCGAAGATCTGCGCGCCATTCCGTGGAGCTTCAGCTGGGGGCAGTGCCGCGCCACCTTGCCCGGCTGGTACGGCTTCGGCAGCGCGGTGGATGCACTGCTGGCCGAGCGCGGCGAGCGTGCCGGCACGCGCCTGCTGCGCCGCATGGCGCGCGAATGGCCCTTTTTTGCCACGTTGCTGTCCAACATCGACATGGTGATGGCCAAAAGCGACCTCTCGATTGCGCGCCGTTACGCAGCGCTGGTGCCCGATGCCCGCCTGCGACAGCGGGTTTTCGCAGCCATCGAAGCCGAGTGGCAACGCACACACGACGCGCTGACCCGCATCACCGGACACAGCCAGCGGCTGCGCAACAACCCGGCGCTGGCGCGCTCCATCGCGCACCGCTTTCCGTACATCGACCCCTTGCACCACCTGCAGGTCGAGCTGCTGCGCCGTTACCGCGCCGGCAACACCTCCGACAAGGTCAAGCGCGGCATCCACATCGCCATCAACGGGATCGCGGCGGGCTTGCGCAACACCGGCTGACCCGTGCGGACCACCCGCGGCGGCCTTCGCGCCGCTGGCCGTACGCGGCACGGGCGGCCCGCGCATGGGCCACGCCGCGCCTTGCGCTACCATGCCGGTCATGATCACGGTCTACGGTCTGCCGAACTGCGAAACGGTCAAAAAGGCGCGCGCCTGGCTGCAGGAACGCGGTGTCCCCCACGCCTTTCACGACTTCAGGAAACAGGGATTGCCGAATGAGCGACTCGATGCCTGGCTGGCAGCGCTGGGCTGGGAGGCGCTGCTCAACCGCCGCGGCACCACCTGGCGGCAACTCGACGAAGCCACCCGCGCCGCGGTTGGCGACGCCACCAGCGCCCGCACCCTGATGCTGGCGCGGCCCAGCGTCATCCGTCGCCCGGTGGTCGAGTGGAGCGACGCCGCCGTCAGCGTCGGCTTCGACCCGGCCGAGTGGTCGCAACGCCTGTGACCGCAGCCATCGGCAGCGCCCCGCCGTCTTCCCCACCAGGGGCCAACGCGCCTGCAGCAACGGCACGGGTCACAGAATGGGGCTGCTGGTGCAACGGCCCCAACGCCGATGGCGCCTCACCGCACGACGCGCCGACACCCCCTGCGGGGCAGCGACACGATCCTCCTACAATTGGCGCACCATGAACGCCATCACCGAAACCCTGTCCGGCGTGCTCGTCGCCACGCGCGCCAACGTGTATTTCGACGGCCGCTGTATCAGCCACACCGTCACCTTGCCCGATGGCGCGCGTAAATCGGTAGGGGTCATACTGCCCGCCACGCTCACCTTCAACACCGGCGCGCCGGAAGTGATGGAGGGGGTCGCTGGCACGTGCGAAGTCCTGCTGCCGGGCGCTGCCGACTGGCGCCGCTACGGCCCCGGCGAGCGGTTCGCCGTGCCCGGCAATGCCAGCTTCCAGATCCGCGTCACCGACGAACCCTATCACTACGTGTGCCACTTCGGCTGAATCACCGCCATGTCCACCATCCTGCAAAGCCTGCCCGTCGGCCAGAAGGTCGGCATCGCGTTCTCCGGCGGTCTGGACACCAGCGCCGCCCTGCTGTGGATGCGCCAAAAGGGCGCCATTCCGTACGCCTACACCGCCAACCTGGGCCAGCCGGATGAGTCCGATTACGACGCCATTGCGCAGCGTGCGATGGCCTATGGCGCCGAACAGGCGCGCTTGGTGGACTGCCGTCCGCAGCTGGCCACTGAGGGGTTGGCCGCGCTGCAGTGCGGCGCGTTTCACATCAGCACCGCCGGCCTCACCTACTTTAACACCACGCCCATCGGGCGCGCGGTCACCGGCACCATGCTGGTAGCGGCCATGAAGGAGGACGACGTCCACATTTGGGGCGACGGCAGCACCTACAAAGGCAACGACATCGAACGCTTCTACCGCTACGGGCTGCTGACTAACCCGGCGCTACAGATCTACAAGCCGTGGCTGGACCAGACCTTCATCGACGAGCTGGGCGGCCGCAAGGAGATGTCGGAGTTCCTGATCCGCAACGGCTTCGACTACAAGATGTCGGTGGAGAAGGCCTACAGCACCGACAGCAACATGCTGGGCGCCACCCACGAAGCCAAAGACCTGGAGCACCTGAACTCCAGCATTCGCATCGTCAACCCCATCATGGGCGTGGCGTTTTGGAAGCCCGAAGTCCAGATCCAGCCCGAGGAAGTCACGGTGCGCTTCGAGGAAGGCCGCCCGGTGGCGCTCAACGGACGCGAGTACCCCGATCTGGTGGAGCTGTTCCTGGAGGCCAACCGCATCGGCGGCCGCCACGGCCTGGGCATGAGTGACCAGATCGAGAACCGCATCATCGAAGCCAAGAGCCGCGGCATCTACGAGGCGCCGGGTATGGCGCTGCTGTTCATCGCCTACGAACGGCTGGTCACCGGCATCCACAACGAGGACACCATCGAGCAGTACCGGGACAACGGGCGCAAGCTGGGCCGTCTGCTCTACCAGGGACGGTGGTTCGATCCGCAAGCCATCATGCTGCGTGAGGCCGCCCAGCGCTGGGTGGCGCGCGCCATCACCGGCGAAGTGACGCTGGAGCTGCGCCGTGGCAACGACTACTCGATCCTCAATACCGAAAGCCCCAACCTGACCTACCACCCCGAGCGGCTGACGATGGAAAAAGGTGCCTCTGCCTTCACCCCACGCGACCGCATCGGGCAGCTCACCCTGCGCAACCTGGACATCAGCGACACGCGCGACAAACTGGCCATCTACTCCCAAGCCGGGCTGCTGGCCATCGGTCAAGATGGCGACCTGCTCCGACTCGGTGGCTGAGGCACCGCGTCGGCCAGCGCGGGCCGGCCATCACGGCCTCTGCTGCACCCAGTCCACAATGCACCGCGCCAACCGCTCGGTGGTCATGGGCGAACGCAGCGCCCCGGCCAGCACGTGCTGCTCGGTGTCGGTGCTGTCGGTGACCGCCTCCAGCGTCGCCACACCGGGCGGCAGCCGTGCCAGCATGGCCTGCGTCAGCGCCGGGTCTACCGTGCGGTCGGCGGGGCTGTAGAACACCAGCAGCGGCGTGCGTACGCGGCTCCAGTCGGCGTCGCGCACCCGCTGCACCAGCGCCATCATCGGCAGCAGCGCCTCCACGGGGTAGACGCGCGTCCATGCCGCGTTGATGCGCTCGTCCTCACTGGGTGCACCTACCGTTCCCCCGGTGATGACGTACGCGATTTGGCTTCCCCACGGTCCCAGCAGCCACTCGGTGCGCTTGTCCTGCGGACCGAAATTAGG
>Ga0209721_1001803_pt1 | contig 14986 bp, 13 predicted proteins | sample TshhotsprinmetaG_FD_184139 | JGI IMG/M metagenome (GOLD analysis project Ga0209721, IMG submission 184139) | Hot spring microbial communities from South Africa to study Microbial Dark Matter (Phase II) - Tshipise hot spring metaG (SPAdes)... | ecosystem: Environmental > Aquatic > Thermal springs... | reverse complement strand
CGGCTCAACGGCGAGCAGCTGGCGCTGCGGCCCGAGGGCACGGCGGGCGTGGTGCGGGCGGCGGTGGAGCACGCGCTGCTGTACGATGGGCCCAAGCGCGTGTACTACATGGGGCCGATGTTCCGGCATGAGCGTCCGCAGCGCGGGCGCTACCGACAGTTTCACCAAGTGGGAGTGGAGGCACTGGGGCTGGCCGGTCCCGAGGCCGACGCCGAACTGATCACGATGGCGGCCGACCTGTTGCAGCTGCTGGGCGTGCAGGACGTGACACTGGAGATCAACACGCTGGGGCAGCCGGCCGAGCGTCAGGCCCACCGGCAGGCCCTCATCGCGTACTTCGAGCAGCATCGCGACCAGCTCGACGCCGACGCCCAGCGCCGCCTCTACACCAATCCGCTGCGCATTTTGGACACCAAGAACCCGCAGCTGCAGGCGCTGGTGGAGGCAGCGCCAAAGCTGCTCGACCATCTGGGACCGGCTTCGCGGGCTCACTTCGAGACGGTGTGCCGGCTGCTTGACGCGCAGGGCATTGGCTACCGCATCAACCCGCGGTTGGTGCGCGGGCTCGATTACTACCACCACACGGTATTCGAGTTCGTCACCACGTCGCTGGGCGCGCAGGGCACGGTGTGTGCCGGGGGGCGCTACGATGGCCTCATCGCCGAGCTCGGCGGTCGTGCGGCCCCGGGCGTGGGCTGGGCCATGGGCGTGGAGCGGGTGCTGGAGCTGCTCAAAGCACAGCAGCGGCTGCCGCAGCCGCCGGTGCCCGACGCCTACGCCGTGGTGCCCGATGCCAGTGCCTGGGCGCAGGTGCTGCCGGTTCTGCGCACGCTGCGTGCGGCGGGTGTGCAGGTGTGGATGCATGCCAGCACGCCCGACGGACTGGGCAGCATGAAGGCGCAGTTCAAGAAGGCCGACGCCAGTGGCGCCCGCTACGCGCTGATTTTCGGGATCGACGAGCTGGCGGCGGGGGTGGTGGCGGTCAAGCCCCTGCGCGAGGGGCTGCCCGGGCCGATCGCGGCGCAGACCACGCTGCCGCTGGCGCAGGCGGCGCAGTGGGCCGGCCAGCTGCGCGGCGCGCCCTCTACAATCCCCACCCATTGATCCGACCGGGCAGCGCATGGCCTCGCATTACGACCTCGAAGAGCAGGAACACATCGACCGCCTTAAGGCCTTTTGGGCCGCGTGGGGCAATCTTATTACGTGGGCGCTGGTGGTCGTGCTGGCGGGCGTTGCCGCGTACAACGGCTGGCAGTACTGGGAGCGGCGCCAGGCCCTGCAAGCCACCGCGCTGCTGGACGAGCTGGAGCAGGCGGCCCGAGGGGCTGATGCCGACCGTGTGCGCCGCGTCTGGAGCGATCTGCAGGCGCAGGCCCCGCGCACCGTGCAGGCCCAGCAGGGGGCGCTGTGGACGGCGCGCGTGCTGGCCGAGGGTGGTGACGTGGCCGAGGCGCGGGCGGCGCTGCAGTTTGCCGTCGAGCGCGGGCGCGACCCGACGCTGGCGGCGCTGGCGCGGCTGCGTCTGGCGGCGCTCGAACTCGACGCCGGCCAGCCCGACGCCGCGTTGCGCTGGCTGCAGGCCGAACTGCCCCAGCCGCTGCAGCCGTGGGCGGCCGACCGCCGGGGGGACGCGCTGCAGGAACGCGGCGAGCGTGACGCGGCGCGCGAGGCCTATCGTCAGGCCTGGGCGGGGCTGCCCGTCGACAGCGGCTATCGCGCCATCGTCGAGGCCAAACTGAACGCCCTCGGCATCGATCCCGCGCTATCGGAGTCCAAACCGTGAAGATGCCCGACAAGTCTCCTCTGCCCGCGCGCCTGGGCGCTGCCGCGCTGTCCCGCCGTCGCTGCACGCTGTGGCTGTCGGCCGCGGTCCTGGTACTGGCCGGTTGCACCTCGGGGTCGAAAAAACCGCAGCCCGCGCCGCTGGAGCCGGTGGTGCCGCTGGTGCCGGTGCGTGCCGTGTGGCAGCTGCCGGTGGGCGCGGTCGATGCGCTGCTGGTGCCCGCCGTGCAGGGCACTACGTTGGCGGTGGCCAATGCAGCGGGTTCGGTGATGGTGATCGATGGCGACAGCGGACAGGTGCGCTGGCGCGCCGACGCCGGCGCGGCGTTTGCCGCCGGTGTCGGCTTCGACGGTGAACGCGTGGCGCTGGTGACACGCGACAACGAGCTGGTGGCGCTGACCGCGCGTGGCGTGGCCTGGCGTCAACGGCTGCCTGCGCGGGTGTACACCGCCCCGCTGGTGGCTGGCCGGCGCGTGTTCGTGCTGGCCGCCGACCGCAGCCTCAGCGCCTTCGATGCCGACAACGGGGCGCGGTTGTGGAACCAGGCCAGCCGGGGTACCGAGCCGCTGGTGTTGCAGCAGCCCGGAACGCTGACGGCGGTGGGCCATACGCTGGTGGCGGGCATTGGCGGTCGGCTGCTCGGCATCGACCCCGACAGCGGTCGGTTGCGCTGGGAGGCGGTGATCGGCCGCACGCGTGGTGCCACCGAGATCGAACGCTTGGTCGACATCGTCGGCCGGGTGGGACGCGACGGTGACGTGGTGTGCGCGCGCGCGTTTCAGGCGGCGCTGGGGTGTGTCGATGCGGTGGCTGGGCGGTTGCTGTGGACGCAGGCCGCCGATGGCGCCACCGGTGTGCAGGCCAGCGCCGAGCACGTGTACGCGGTGGAGTCCAATGGTCGGGTGCTGGCCTTGGCGCGCGCCGACGGGCGGCGCGTCTGGGCGCAGGAGCGTTTGCTGCATCGCACCCTCAGCGCGCCGCTGGCCATTGGGCGGACGCTGGCCATCGGTGACGCGCAGGGCCACGTGCATCTGCTGGCGCGCGCCGATGGCACCTTGGTCAACCGGCTCACCACCGATGGCTCGCCCATCGTCGACGGGCCGCTGCGTGTGGGCAACACACTGGTGGCGGTGACGCGCAACGGTGGGGTGTACGCCTGGCGTCCGGAATGAGCGGTTTCAAACCCGTCATCGCGCTGGTCGGCCGTCCCAACGTCGGCAAATCTACGCTGTTTAACCGCATCACCCAAAGCCGCGATGCGATCGTGGCCGACCTGCCCGGGCTGACGCGCGACCGGCACTACGGTCAGGCGCGGCTGGGCCGACGTGAATTTATCGTTATCGACACCGGAGGTTTCGAGCCCGAGGCCACCAGCGGCATCTACCGCGAAATGGCGCGCCAGACCCAGCAGGCGGTGGCGGAGGCCGACGTGGTGCTGTTCGTCGTCGACGCCCGTGCCGGGCTGAGCGCCCAGGACCACGACATCGCCAACTATCTGCGCCGCCTAGGCAAACCGTGCGTGCTGGTGGCCAACAAGGCCGAGGGTATGCGCGCAGGCGCGCAGCTGGCCGAGTTCTATGAACTCGGATTGGGTGAAGTGGTGCCGGTGTCGGCTGCGCACGGGCAGGGCGTGCGTTCGCTGCTCGACAAAGCGCTGGCGCACCTGGCTTGGCCGTCTGCGGACGATGAGGACGCGCCGGCCCAAGCCGACGACGGTGACGTCATTCGGCTGGCCGTGGCCGGGCGCCCCAACGTGGGCAAGTCCACCCTCATCAACGCTTGGCTGGGCGAGGAACGCCTGGTGGCCTTCGATCTGCCCGGCACCACGCGCGACGCCATCCGCGTGCCGTTTGAGCGCGAGGGGCGCCGCTTCGAGCTGATCGACACCGCCGGCTTGCGCCGCAAAGGCCGGGTATTTCAGGCGGTGGAGAAATTTTCGGTCGTCAAAACCCTGCAGGCCATCGAAAGTGCGCACGTCGTGCTGCTGCTGCTCGACGCCACCCAGGGGGTGACCGAGCAGGACGCGCACATCGCGGGTTACATTCTGGACAGTGGGCGCTCGGTGGTGCTGGCCATCAACAAGTGGGATGCCGTTGATGACTACCAGCGTGAGCGGGTACGGCGTTCGGTTGAGGCGCGGCTGGGCTTTTTGCGCTTTGCGCCGCTGCACACCATCTCGGCGCGGCGCCGCCAGGGCATTCAGGCGTTGTGGCCCTCTATCATCCGCGCGCACGCGTCGGCCATGGTCAAGATGCCCACGCCCGTGCTGACCCGGCTGCTGCAGGAGGCCGTGGCGTTTCAGGCCCCGCCCAAGAGTGGCGCCTTCCGCCCCAAGCTGCGCTACGCGCACCAGGGGGGGCAGAATCCGCCAGTGATCGTCATCCACGGCAATTCGCTGGAGCACGTCGGTGATGCGTACCGGCGCTACCTGGAGGGCCGTTTCCGCAAGGCCTTCGACCTGGTGGGCACGCCGCTGCGCATCGAGCTGCGCACGCAGGACAATCCCTATCGCTGAGTACCCGGATCTGGTGGCGCCGTGTTCGGCACGGCCGCCGCATTTGTGGTATGTTCTGCTCCCCTCGTTTTTTGGAACACGGAAGATATCGTGAGTAACAACAAAGGCCAACTCCTGCAGGACCCGTTTCTGAACCAGCTGCGCCGTGAGCACATCCCGGTGTCGATCTACCTGGTCAACGGCATTAAGCTGCAAGGCCAAATCGAGTCGTTCGATCAGTACGTCGTTTTGCTGCGCAACACGGTCACGCAGATGGTGTACAAGCACGCCATCTCGACCATCGTGCCGGGCCGACCGGTGCACTTCACGGTGGGGCAACCCACCGAAAGCGCCTGAGCGCGCCACAGGCAGGGGCGGCGGCGCCCGCGGGGTTGCCGAACGTTCCTGGTGTGATTCTGGTTGGTGTCGACATCGGCCAGCCGCGTTTCGATGCGACGCTGGATGAGCTGGCGCTGTTGGCCGAGTCCGCCGGCTATCGGGTGTGTGACCGTGTCGTGTGCCGGCGGCGTGCGCCGGACGCGGCGCTGTACATTGGCCGCGGCAAGGCAGACGAAATCAAGGCCCTGGCAGCGGCGCACGGCGCCAGCGAGGTGCTGTTCGACCAGGCGCTCAGTCCGGCGCAGCAGCGCAACCTGGAGTCTCACCTGGGCCTGGCGGTCAACGACCGCATCTTGCTGATTCTGGAGATCTTTGCGCGCCGTGCGCGCAGCCATGAAGGTAAGCTGCAGGTGGAGCTGGCGCGGCTGCAGTACCTCTCGACCCGTTTGGTGCGGCGCTGGACACACCTGGAGCGGCAAAGCGGTGGCATCGGCCTGCGTGGCGGCCCGGGCGAGACGCAAATCGAACTGGACCGGCGCATGATCGCGCAAGCCATCCAGCGCACGCGCGAACGGCTGGAGCGTGTCAAGCGCCAGCGTCAGACGCAGCGCCGCCAGCGCCAGCGGCGTGGCACGTTCAACGTCTCGCTCGTGGGCTACACCAATGCGGGCAAGTCCACCTTGTTCAACGCGCTGGTCAAGGCCAACGCCTATGCTGCCGACCAGCTGTTTGCCACGCTCGATACCACCACGCGCCAGCTCTACCTGGGCGAGGTGGGGGCCAGTGTGTCGCTGTCCGACACCGTCGGTTTCATCCGCGACCTGCCGCACACGCTGGTCGAGGCATTTGCGGCCACGCTGCAGGAGGCGCGTGACGCCGACTTGCTGCTGCACGTGGTCGATGTCGCCGGTCCGCAACACCCGGAACAAATCGGCGACGTGCAGCGGGTGCTGCGCGAGATTGGTGCCACCGAGGTGCCGCAGGTGTTGGTGTTCAACAAGACCGACACTCTGCCGCCCGAGCGGCAGCCCCGGAGCGGGCGTGATGTCGTGGAACTCGACGGCCGCACCGTGCCTCGGGTATTCGTCAGCGCGCGCACCGGCGCCGGGCTGGATACCCTGCGTGCCGTCATCGCCGAGGCGGTGTGTGCGGCGCGTTTCAGTCCCCGCACGCAGCCAGAAGACCGACAATTGGGCACAATCGAGTCATCCGACCACGAACCGCCACAACGCACCCATGAGTGATATCCCCTTGGGAGTCCGTAATCCCAACGAGCCCGCTTTGCCGCCTGGGCTGACGCCTGCCAGCCGCGGATGGCGCCGCCTGCGCGCGGTGTTCAACCTAAACGATCCCCGCTGGGGCCGCGGCGAGGACGACGAGCCGCGCGATGGGCGTGACGGCCAGGGCCGCCGGCCACAAGGTGGGCAAACACCCCCCGATCTCGACGAATTGTGGCGCGACTTCAACCGCAAGCTCGGCGGTCTGTTCGGTGGTCGGGGTGGCAGTCGGCCGCCCGGTGGGCCCGGCTGGGGCCGCGACGAGCGCGAACCCGCCACGCCGCGCGACCCCAAAGGCACCGGGGTGGGCGTTGGCCTGATCGCGGGCGTTGCGGTGCTCATCTGGCTGGGTACCGGTTTTTTTATCGTGCAGGAAGGCCAGCAAGCCGTCATCACCCAGTTTGGCCGCTACCACAGCACCGTGGGGGCGGGCTTTAACTGGCGTCTGCCGTACCCGATTCAGCGGCACGAGACCGTCTTCGTCACTCAGATCCGCTCGGTCGATATCGGGCGCGACGCCATCGTGCGCGCCACCGGCTTGCGCGAATCGGCTATGCTGACCGAGGACGAGAACATCGTCGAGATCAAATTTGCCGTGCAGTACCGTCTGAGCGATGCGCGGGCCTACCTGTTCAACAGCCGTGACCCTGACGCTGCGGTCGTCAAGGCGGCGGAGACAGCGGTGCGCGAGGTGGTGGGCAAGATGAAGATGGATGCGGCGCTGGCCGAGGAGCGCGAGCAGATCGCGCCGCGCGTGCGCACGCTGATGCAAACCATCCTTGACCGCTACCAAGTCGGCATCGAAATCGTCGGCATCAACTTGCAGGCGGGCGGGGTGCGCCCGCCGGAGCAGGTGCAGGCGGCCTTCGACGATGTGCTCAAGGCCGGACAGGAGCGCGAGCGCGCCAAAAACGAGGCCGAAGCCTACGCCAACGACGTGGTGCCGCGCGCGCGCGGTGCGGCGGCGCGCCTCATCGAAGAGGCTGAAGCCTACAAGGCGCGCGTCGTAGCGCAGGCCCAGGGTGATGCGCAGCGCTTCGCGCTGGTGCAGGCCGAATACGCCAAGGCGCCGCAGGTCACGCGCGAGCGCATGTATCTGGAGGCGATGCAGGAGATTTACAGCAACGTGACCAAGGTGCTCATCGACTCGCGCCAGCAGTCCAATCTGCTGTACCTGCCGCTGGACAAGATCATGCAGCAGGTCAGCGCTGGCGCGGGCGGGGTGGGTTCTGCGGCCGACAACAGCGCTGCAGCCAGTGCCGGCAGCGCGTCGGCGGGGGGTGCGGCGGGCGGCGGTGCGACCAGCGCCGCCGATGCGCGCAGCCGCATGGACCTGCGCAGCCGTGACCGCGAAGGACGCTGAACGGAGCCAACCCCATGATCAACCGCATCGGATTCTTCGTTTCCTCGCTGCTGGTGCTGCTGGCTGTGGCCAGCTCCACCGTGTTCGTCGTCGACCAGCGCCAGTTTGGCGTGGTGTTCCAGTTTGGCCAGATCCGCAATGTGGTCACCGAGCCGGGGCTGAATTTCAAGCTGCCGCCCCCGTTCCAGAACGTATCGTATATTGACAAGCGGCTGCTGACGCTGGAGAGCACCGACACCGAACCGACGCTGACCGCCGAGAAGCAGCGCGTCGTCATCGACTGGTACGTGCGCTGGCGCATCTCCGACCCGTCGGCCTACATCCGCAATGTCGGGCTGGATGAGCGCGCTGGCGCCGCCCAGCTCAACCGCGTGGTGCGCAACGCCTTCCAGCAGGAGGTCAACAAACGCACGCTGCGCGAGCTGTTGTCGTCCAAGCGTGAGGAGCTGATGGCCGCAGTGCAGCGCGAGGTGCTGGCCGCGGTGCGCGGCGCCGAAAAGCCCTGGGGCATCGATGTCGTGGATGTGCGCATCTCGCGCATCGACTACGCCGAGTCCATCACCCGCTCGGTCTACGACCGCATGGAGGCCGAGCGCAAGCGCGTCGCCAACGAGCTACGCTCCACCGGTTTCGCCGAGGGCGAGAAGATCCGCGCCGAGGCCGACCGCGAGCGGGAAGTGATCCTGGCGCAGGCTTTCCGCCAGGCACAGAGAATCAAGGGTGAGGGTGACGCCGAGGCGGCGCGCATCTACGCGCAGGCGTTCGGGCGCGATCCGGCGTTCGCGCAGTTCTACCGCAGCCTGGAAGCCTACCGCGCCAGCTTCGGCAGCAAGGGCGATGTGCTGATCGTCGATCCCTCGTCTGAGTTTTTCCGCGCCTTCAGGGGCACGGCGACACCGGCCGGGCGCTAGCTGACACGGGAACCGGGCGGGGTAGAATCCGGCCTTTGCCCGTGTCACCGCTGGACCCCCATGTCTGCCTGGCTGTTGCCGGATCACATCGCTGACGTGCTGCCCGCCGAGGCGCGGCACATCGAGGACCTGCGCCGCACGCTGCTGGAGGCGGCGCGCCGTTACGGCTACGAACTGGTGATGCCCCCGCTGGTGGAGCATCTGGAGTCGCTGCTGACCGGCACCGGCGAGGCGCTCGATCTGCAGACCTTCAAGTTGGTCGATCAACTCTCGGGCCGCACGCTGGGGTTGCGCGCCGACACCACCCCGCAAGTGGCGCGCATCGATGCGCATCTACTCAATCGCCAAGGGGTTACGCGGTTGTGTTATTGCGGGCCGGTGCTGCACACCCGTGCCACGGCCGCCAGCGGCAGCCGCGAGCTGCTGCAGTTCGGCGCCGAGATTTACGGCCACGCGGGTCTGGAGGCCGATCTGGAGGTCTTGGAGTTGGCGCTGGATGCGTTGCGTGCAGCAGGATTGCGACGCCTGGGTGTCGATTTGGGTGATGTTCGGGTGGTCGATGCGGTGCTGCACGGGTGCACGCTGTCACCGTCCACGCTGGCGGCACTGCATGCGGCGCTGGCAGCCAAAGATCAAGCCACCCTGGCCGCGATCGCCCAGTCGCTGCCGACCCCGGTGCGCGAACGCGTGCTGACGCTGCCGCGCCTGTACGGCGGTGCCGAGGTACTGTCGGCTGCCGCGGCGCAGTTGGGCGATACTGCCTTACTGCGTGCCGCGCTCGACGACCTGCGCTGGCTGGCCGATCAACTGCGGCAGCGCGACGCGGCGGTGCACCTCACGTTCGATCTGGCCGACTTGCGGGGTTACGCCTACTACACCGGCGTGCGTTTCTCCATTTTGGCTGCCGATGGCGGGCAGGGCGAAGAAATCGCCCGCGGTGGCCGCTACGATGAGGTGGGCGCCGTGTTTGGACGGCGCCGGCCCGCGGTCGGTTTTAGCCTCGACCTGAAGCAGCTGGTACGCCTGCTGCCGACGCCGCCACTGCGCCCGGCCATCCGGGCTCCGTGGCGGCACGATGCGGCGCTGCGTGCGGCCATTGGGCGCTTGCGCGCTGCCGGTGAGACGGTGGTGTGCGTGCTGCCCGGGCATGAGCACGAGGTGGACGAATTTGCCTGCGACCGCGTGCTGGCCGAGCGCAACGGCGGGTGGGTGGTGGTGCCGCTGGAGACGGCGGTCTGAAGGCGGCGCGCCCGACCGCATGGCGGGGCAGTGCTGACGAGTAACGACGAATCGTGTGACGATGGACAACGCTTTCCAGCCCCAGCCGGGGCGCAATGTGGTGGTGGTGGGCACCCAATGGGGTGACGAGGGCAAGGGCAAGCTGGTGGACTGGCTGACCGAGACCGCTGACGGCGTGGTGCGGTTCCAAGGCGGACACAACGCCGGGCACACCCTCGTCATCGGCGGGGTCAAGACCGCGCTGCACCTGATCCCGAGCGGCATCATGCGTCCCGGCGTGCGGTGCTACATCGGCAACGGGGTCGTGCTGTCTGCGGCCAAGCTGCTGGAGGAGATCGAGGGCTTGGAGCGTGCCGGCGTCGAGGTGCGCTCGCGCCTGCGCATCAGTGAGGCGTGCCCGTTGATTCTGCCGTTTCACGCGGCGGTCGATATCGCGCGCGAGGCCGCGAAGGAAAAGGCTGGTGCCGCCAAGATCGGCACCACTGGGCGCGGCATCGGACCGGCTTACGAGGACAAGGTGGCGCGCCGCGCGCTGCGCGTGCAGGACCTCAAGCACCCCCAGCGCTTCGCCGACAAGCTGCGCGAGCTGCTCGATCTGCACAATCACGTGCTGAGCACCTACCTGGGCGCGGCGACGCTGGACTTCGGCCCCGCGCTGCGTCCCTATCTGGACGATGCGGGTCGGGTGCGTTTCGACGCGGTGTACGACGAGGCGATGCGCCAGGCCGAGGCGCTGGCGCCAATGATGGCCGACGTCTCGCGCGAACTCAACGAGGCGCACCGCGCCGGGGCCAATCTGCTGTTTGAGGGTGCGCAGGGCACGCTGCTCGACATCGACCACGGCACCTACCCATTCGTCACCTCCAGCAACTGTGTTGCCGGCAACGCGGCAGCCGGCTCGGGCGTGGGGCCGGGGATGCTGCACTATGTGCTGGGCATCACCAAGGCGTACTGCACGCGCGTCGGCGGCGGCCCGTTCCCCACCGAGCTCGACTGGCAAACCGAAGGCACACCCGGCTGGCACATGGCCACCGTGGGCGCCGAAAAAGGCACCACCACCGGGCGCGCGCGGCGCTGCGGCTGGTTCGACGCCGCGCTGCTCAAGCGCTCGGCCCAGGTCAACGGCCTGTCGGGTCTGTGTATCACCAAGCTCGATGTGCTCGATGGTTTGCCGGAGTTGAAATTGTGCGTCGGCTACCGGCTCGATGGCCACGAGGTCGACTTGCTGCCGCTGGGTGCCGACGAGATCGCGCGCTGCGAGCCGATCTACGAAACGCTGCCTGGCTGGAGCGAATCCAGTGCTGGCGTGATCCGCTACGAAGATTTGCCAGCCAACGCCCGCCGCTATCTGCAGCGCATCGAGGCCGTCACCGGGGTGCCCATCCACGTCATCTCGACCAGTCCCGACCGCGACCACACCATTTTGTTGCGCCATCCCTTCGCCGCCTGAACTGGCCCTCCAGCCTCTGCGATTTCAAAGGCCATGCCCATGCTCACCGAAGACGGCAAGCACCTCTACGTCTCGTACGACGAGTACCACAACCTGATCGAAAAGCTGGCCATCCAGATCTACCAGTCGGGCTGGGACTTTGACACCATCCTGTGCCTGGCCCGTGGCGGCATGCGGCCGGGCGACATCCTCAGCCGCATTTTCGACAAGCCGCTGGCCATCATGTCCACCAGCTCGTACCGGGCCGAAGGCGGCACCGTGCGCGGCCAGCTCGACATCGCGCGCTACATCACCACGCCGAAGGGCGAGATCGCCGGCCGCGTACTGCTGGTCGACGATCTGGCCGACTCGGGCCTTACCCTCAAAGCGGTGGTCGAGCTGCTGCGCTCCAACTACCCACCCATCACCGAACTGCGTAGCGCGGTCATCTGGACCAAGGCGGTGTCGATCTTCACGCCGGATTACTCGGTGCAATATCTGCCCACCAATCCCTGGATCCACCAGCCGTTCGAGTGCTACGACAACCTGCGTCCGGCCCAGCTGTTGGCCAAGTGGAAAGTGTGAGCGACCACAGCGGCACGCCGCTGGCCATGGCAGTCGCATGCACCCCGTCGCGCAAGGGAGAGGGCGGGGCCGGTGCGCGCTGGGCAGATCGCACGGCTGCGTCATCCGTGTCCCGGCTCGGCGGCGACCGCTGCTATGCTGTGCGCTTTGGACCCTGCTCGCACGTGCCGTGATGCTTGGCCCCGAACGCAACGACGACCGGCCACGGGAAACCGCTGGCTTGGCCACCACGCTGATCCATCACCCTTACCAGCCGCCTGCTACGTTCGAAGCGGTGCCCGTCGGGGTGTACAAGGCGTCTACCGTTTTGTTCCCGAACGTCGCCGCGATGCGCGCGCGGCATTGGCAGGACAAGTCGGGCTACACCTACGGCTTGCACGGAACGCCCACCACCTTCACGCTGGAGGAGCGCATCGCCGCCCTGGAGGGCGGGCGCTACTGCGTGCTGGCCCCCAGCGGCCTGGCCGCCATTGCGCTGGTCGATCTGGCGCTGTTGCGCGCAGGCGACGAGGTGCTGCTGCCCGACAACGCCTACGGTCCCAACAAAGCGCTGGCGGCGCACGAGCTCGCCCAGTGGGGGATCGGACACCGCATCTACGAACCGATGGACCCAGCCGACCTGGCCGCGGCGATAACGCCACGCACGCGATTGGTGTGGCTGGAGGCGGCCGGCTCGGTGACGCTGGAGTTCCCAGATCTGCCCGCGCTTGTGGCGGTGGTGCAGCAGGCCAACCGGGGACGGCAGCGACCCATTGTCACCGCCCTGGACGACACTTGGGGCGCGGGTGTGGCGTTGCGCCCGTTCGAGTTGGGGGTGGACGTGGCCATGCAGGCGCTCACCAAATACCCCAGCGGCGGGGCGGACGTGCTCATGGGTGCGGTCGTCACGCGCGACGAGGCGCTGCACCACACGCTGCTGATGACGCACATGCGCCTGGGGCTGGGGGTGGGGGCCAACGACGCCGAGGCGGTGCTGCGTGGCCTGCCCAGCCTGCCGCTGCGCTACCGGGCACAAGACGCTGCCGCGCGCGAGCTGGCCAGCTGGATGCAGAGGCAGCCATGGGTGGCGCGCGTCTTCCATCCGGCGCTGCCCGGCTCTCCTGGACACCAAGCCTGGCGGCGGGACGCACGCGCTGCCGCGGCCCTGTTCAGCGTCGTATTCGACCCCGCAGTTACCCCCGAGCGGGTGGATGCTTTTTGTGATGCCTTGCGCTGTTTCCGCCTGGGCTACAGCTGGGCTGGTCCGATGAGTCTGTGTATGCCTTACGACGTGCCGCAGATGCGCGTGCGTCCCTGGCCATACCCACCCCGACTGGTCCGTTTCGCCGTCGGCCTGGAAGAGGTCGAGGACCTGCGCGCCGATCTGGCGCAGGCGCTGCAGACCATCGAGCCGCACTAAGGGCTGGCTGGTAGTCGCATTCGACGGCGGGTGGGTGTGCCGTTTGGCAAGCGGCGCTGCTTGTTGCGCGGCCAATGCGCCACACTACCCCCGAGGCAGCAGCGGCCGCAGCGCGGGCCAGACATTGTCCAGCAGTTGCGGTTGTGCTTTTTCGTTGGGGTGGATGCGGTCCTCCTGAAACAGGGCCGCGGCCTGCGGCCCATCGGCCACGCCAGCCAGGAAGAAAGGCACCAGCGCCACGCGCTCCTCGCGCGCCAAGTCGCTGTAGACGGCGCGAAATTCGGCGCGGTAGCGCTCGCCGTAGTTGGGTGGCATATCCATGCCCAGCAGCAGCACCTTGGCGCCGGCAGCGTGGCTGGCGCGAATCATCGCGCGCAGGTTGTCGCGCGTGGTCTGCAGTGGCAGGCCGCGCAGCGCGTCGTTGCCGCCCAGCTCCACAATGACGATGGCTGGACGGTGGCGTTGCAGCAGTCCAGGCAGCCGCGCGCGCCCCCCCGCTGTGGTGTCGCCGCTGATGCTGGCATTGACCACCTGCACCGGCCGCCCCTGCGTTTGCAAACGCTGCTGCAACAGGGCTACCCAGCCGCTGCCACGCGCAATGCCATACTCGGCGCTGAGCGAATCTCCCACCACCAGAACCACGGCTGGGGAACCGCTGGCCGCACGTGCCGCTCTACCGGGGCAGAGGGCCCAGCCGGCAGCCGCCAGCATCGCGATGGCCACATCCCTGCGACCGATGTCTTGAACGTTTTTCATGAGCCAACCCATCATTGCCGTGCGCCAACTGACCAAGACCGTGCAGGATGCCGACGGCCCGCTGACCATTCTGCACGACGTCAGTTTCGATGTCGTACCGGGCCAGACGGTCGCCATCGTCGGTGCGTCAGGCTCCGGCAAGAGCACGCTGCTGTCGTTGATCGCCGGGTTGGACACCCCCAGCGCCGGGACGGTTCACTGGGATGGCGTCGATATTTTTGTCATGGATGAGGACGCGCGTGCCGCGCTGCGGGCGCGCCGGCTGGGTTTCGTCTTTCAGAGTTTTCAGCTGCTGGGCAACCTGACGGCGCTGGAAAACGTGATGCTGCCCCTGGAGCTGGCCGGGCGGCGCGACGCACGCGCGGCCGCGCGGCGTATGCTCGAGCGGGTGGGACTGGGGCAGCGGCTGGGCCACTATCCGCGTGTGTTGTCGGGCGGCGAGCAGCAGCGCGTGGCGCTGGCACGCGCCTTTGTGGTCGAGCCAGCGGTACTCCTGGCCGACGAACCCACGGGCAGCCTGGATCACGCCACCGGTGAGCGCGTCATGAACCTGATGTTCGACCTCAACCGCGAGCACGGCACGACCCTGCTGCTGGTCACGCACGACGCCGGCATTGCGGCACGCTGCCAGCGCCGCATCGGCATCGAGGCCGGGCGGGCGCGCGAGCTGGGGCGCGACCCAGCCGTCACGCCGCCGCCCGCGACGGCGATAATGCCGGCCCATGGTCAGTGACACCGCGGTACTGTTTGGTTTTCATGCGATTGGCGTGCGGCTCAAGCTCGACCCGGGCTCGATCCTGGAGCTGTATGCCGATCCGGCGCGGCGCGACGCGCGCATGCGCCAGTTTCTGCAGCGGGCGCAGGCAGCGGGGGTGCGCGTCATCGAAGCCGACGGCCAACGCCTGGCGCGTCTCGCCGGCGGCCATCATCACCAAGGCGTGGCGGCGCGTGTGCGGCCGCTGCAGCTGGCGCGCACGCTCGACGATGTCCTGGACCAGCTGGATGCGCGCAGTGAGGCCGAGCGCCGCGCCGACCCACCGCTGCTGCTGGTGCTCGATGGTGTGACCGACCCCCACAACCTGGGGGCTTGTCTGCGCGTGGCCGACGGGGCTGGCGCTCACGCGGTCATCGCACCCAAGGATCAGGCCTGCGCCTTGAACGCCACCGTGGCCAAGGTGGCCAGCGGCGCGGCCGATACCGTTCCGTACCTGATGGTGACCAACTTGGCGCGCACGCTGGATGCGCTGAAAGTGCGCGGCATCTGGGTGGTCGGCACCAGCGACGATGCGCCGCGCAGCCTGTACGAGCAGGACTGGCGTGGCCCGGTGGCGATCGTGCTGGGGGCCGAAGGCAAGGGGATACGACCACTGGTGCGCCGCCATTGTGACGAACTGGTGGCCATTCCCATGCG
>Ga0209721_1001801_pt1 | contig 14989 bp, 10 predicted proteins | sample TshhotsprinmetaG_FD_184139 | JGI IMG/M metagenome (GOLD analysis project Ga0209721, IMG submission 184139) | Hot spring microbial communities from South Africa to study Microbial Dark Matter (Phase II) - Tshipise hot spring metaG (SPAdes)... | ecosystem: Environmental > Aquatic > Thermal springs... | reverse complement strand
GGATGACCACAACCCACGCTCCTCCGAAAGCTGGATCTACCTCGCCTCGATCCGACGGTTGCTTCGTCGGCTCACCAAAGCTGCATCAACCCATGAGGCATGAGGATTGGAATATTGGACACGCTCTCAGAAACGCCAGAATCCTGGTGAGGGGATTTCAACCAAATGTAGGGGCGGGTTTCAAACCCGCCCCTACGCCTCAGAAACGCCAGAATCCTGGTGAGGGGATTTCAACCAAATGTAGGGGCGGGTTTCAAACCCGCCCCTACGCCTCAGAAACGCCAGAATCCCCGCGAGGGGATTTCAACGGTCTTCCCTGACGTTCAGTTGATCCAGGGGCCGGAGGTGAGGACCAGGTAGCGCATCCCCACGCCACAACACCTGTCGGCGCCTATGCGTGCTGTTCGCCCCTAAAGCACCGTGGGCGCCGGGGCGACCCGTGGGCGCCACGGGTCCGCTGCCGCGGGCGGCCCGAGAAATGGCCTCTTTGTGCGTTAATATTGCTGTGACACCCTGCGAAGCGTAACAAGGAGGTTGTGATGACTGCATGCCGGCTTTGGATTGCTCGGGACGGTACTGTTCGCCCTGGTTGCGTTCGGGATCGGGTTACTGGTGCAGATCGGCATCGGTCGCCCCGGTGACGCTGCGGCAGCGCCGCTCGCGGAACCGACCGTGAGCGCCACATTGATCCCGCGTTAGTCTGGACCCCTACGGCGCCTATGTCGATGGGGGAGCGACGTTCTCGGATGGCTTTGGTCCCAACAGCGGCTTGAGGCTGCCCGACGGCGTATCGAGCAGTTTTAGCCTGGGGTTCACCGTGCCGCCTGATTACGCCGCAGGAACGGCACTGATAGTACGTATGGTCTGGCATACGCCTTCGACGGGGTGTGCAATCACCTTTCGTCCCAATTCCATCGCCATCGCCCGTCCCGGGCGAACCCATATTATCGGCACCGGAGCCTCCGACGGGCTCTCGGTTGTCGGCGGCGTAAACCTGAACGCGCCAGCGACGGCGAATAGTTCGCAGGAAACCCGGATCGAAATCACCTCACCGGTTTCCGGCACGCCGCTCCAACCGGGTGACGTGATTATGTTCAGCATGTTTCGCGCCGGGACGGTAACAACCGATACTTGCACCGGTAACCTGGTGATTCAGGGAATGGCCTTGCTGTATCAGGGGCAGACTTCGTACCTGCCGCTGGTGGCGAATTGAGGTGAACATAGCCCTTGCGCCGGAGGGTTTGGGAGGGCGTAGCCCTCCCGCAACGACCTTTTATTTCGCAAGGAACCGAATCTGGCGGAGCGACGATCCGCTCCGCCGTCGCCCGCCGTATCCTCCGCTTGCCGGTTGCGGTCCATACGGTGTACTACCGCATCCAGGGAGTTGGAGGGTTGTTTATGCGCCTCGGAAGTGCCCGTCTGTTGCCCCCTCGCCGCCGCCGGCTCCTGTTCCTCGTCGCGCTCGGCGGTCTGGCCGCGCTGCTGGTCGCCTGCGCTCCGGCGCTCGATCCCGCCGCTGTCCCGTCATCCGCCGCTACCCCGGCAGATGCCGCCACACCCATCGCTGCTCTGCCCGATCCCACCCCTCTGCCTGACCTCTCCGCTGCCGCTCCCGTTTCGCCCGTGCCTGCCGCAACCGCCGGCGCTACTGCCCCTTCCTCCGCGCCTGCCGGTGTCGCAGACCCGCAACCCGTCGCGGCTGTCGAGACTTCCCCGGGCGCTGCGGTGGACGAACCCGAGGCGGAGGAGGTTCACCAGCGCTGGGTGCTGGCAATGCTCTATGGTAATGAGAACGTTGCCCTGGAGCTGGCGGCCGAGCCTGACCCCGCGCGCCGCAGTGAGCATGTGCGCAAACAGTTGGAAGTGACGGCGAGCTGGCTTCGCTTCAGCGACCTGGTCGGCATTTTCGGGCCGTATCTGGATCGCTTCGAGATACTTGGCGTTGTTCCCGGCGCCGACGCGCAGCGACGCATCGGTCTCAGTCAGGTCTTGTTTGCGCGGGACAGTTCCTGTTTCGCCACCCACCTCGTGTCTGTTGCCGGGGCCTGGCGCGTTGTCGAGTGGGAGCCTGGCGGCGATGCCTGCAACCGGTTCATTGATCGGAGCTTGCCCGGCCCGCTGCCCACCGACGAAGCGCTTACCGGGGCCGAAGATACGCACGCCGGGTGGGTCGCGGCGATGTTCGGCGGCGACCCGACCCCGGCCATGCCGTTGCTGGTTGCCGATGATGCTGAGGAGCGCCAGAGTATGTTCGAAACCCTGGTGTTTTTGACCGATTATGTGGTCAAAGCCAATGAGGCATCGTATGGCCCGTTCCAGCGCTACGAGTTGATCCCCACCTACGCCGAGAGCGCCCGCTACCGGGTGGGCTATGCCCGCGCCGTCTACGAGCGCGGCCATATCTGCTTTCGCGCTGATCTGCACTATCTCGAGGGACGCTGGCACGTAAAGAAGTGGGATTTTGTCATTCCTGAGGCATGCGAGGCGTGAGGCGAAGGGGGAAACCGGATTTCCCCACTCCAACCGGTAACGCCAGAGCACCCTCCGCGTCCTCCCACACCCGTGCCGCCGGGACTCCTCCTTGACAGTCGCCGCCTGCTGGTCTACCATACCAGGCGCCGGGCGAAACCTGTTCGCCCGGCGCTCGTTCATGTTTCGCTGAGGTGAACATACGGGGAAACCGGGTTTCCCCGGGCCCCTGCCTGTAGGGGCGCCAGTCGCTCCCACCAGCGGTTGGGACATGGGGAAACCCGGTTTCCCCACCCCCCTCCCTGTGGGGAGGCGCCCGGTTCCCTCCCTCAGCGGGTTTAAGGGCGGACAGAACATCCGGGCTAACGTGGCGTATACCGCATTGGAACGCCCCCGCGCATGGCTCTGGTCTCCCCGCTTCGACAGGCTCAGCGCAGGCGCTCCAGCGAAGCTGGAGAGGGGAGGGGGTGAGGACTACCCAGCGCATCCCAACGCCATAACGCCCGTCGGCGCTCATACGTTCTGTCCGCCCCTGAACCCCAGCGGGGGAGGGTCACAGAGGGGGCGGCCCTCCCAGAGATGCCCCATGGTCATCGCGGCGTGGTGCGGCGCAGCCGCATGACCGTCTGAGGTGAACATAGCCCGCCAGCGGGGAGGGTTTGGGCGTAGGGGCGCGGCGCCGCCGCGCCCCTACCCCCTCCCAGGAACCAACCCGCCAGCGGGGTAGGACCAAGGAGGGGGCGGCCCTCCCAGAGATACCCTATGGTCATCGCGGCGTGGTGCGGCGCAGCCGCATGGATGACTGAGGTAAAAATAGCCCGCCCGCGGGAGGGTACTGACCCGGCCAATCTGCAATCTACAATCTACAATCTGAAATAGCAATGTCCAATCTCCTTGAGAACCTGAATCCTGCCCAGCGGCGCGCTGTTGAGACCGTCGCCGGCCCGGTGCTGGTGGTGGCCGGCCCCGGCAGCGGCAAGACGCGGGTGCTGACCCACCGTATCGCCTACCTCATCGCTGCCACGGGCGCCGATCCGTTCACTATCCTCGCCGTGACCTTCACCAACAAGGCGGCTCGTGAGATGAACGAGCGCCTCGAGGCGCTGATCGGCCCTGCCCAGGCCCGGGCGCTTACCGTCGGCACCTTTCACAGCCTCTGCGCGCGCTTCCTGCGCCGCGACATTGTGCATCTCGGGCGCGAGCGCGATTTTGCTATTTATGATAGTGACGACCAGGAACGCCTGATGCGCCGCGTGCTCCGCGATCTCAATCTCAACGAGAAGCAGTACGCCCCACGCGCTATCCATGCTCGCATTTCCAGTGCCAAGAACGAGTTGATCTCCCCTCAGGAGTTCGCGCGCCTCAACCGGTCGTACTTTGATGAGATCGTGACCCGCTGCTACGAGCGCTATCAGACCCTGCTGCGCGAGGCTAACGCCCTCGACTTTGATGATCTGCTCTTCGAGACGGTGCGCCTCTTCGATCAGCACCCCGATGTGCTCGCCAGGTACCAGGAACGCTACCTCTACCTGCTGGTGGATGAGTACCAGGACACGAACCACGCCCAGTATGTGCTGATCAAGCAACTGGCCGCCCGGCATCGCAACCTCTTCGTCGTCGGCGACGCCGACCAGAGTATTTACGGCTGGCGCGGCGCCGATGTGCGTAACATTCTGCAATTTGAGCAGGACTATCCCGATGCCCGGGTTATTGTGCTTGATCAGAACTATCGCTCGACCCAGAGCATTCTCGATACGGCCCAGGCAGTGATCGCTGCCGGGACGAAGCGCAAGCATATCAAGCAGCTCTGGACGGCAAATGGCGCGGGGCCGCAGGTGACGCTGCACGAGGGCTATGACCAGGACGCCGAAGCGTCCTTCGTCGCCGATGAGATCGCGCGCCTGGTGGCCACCGGCGAGGCCCGCTACCGCGATTGCGCCGTGATGTACCGCACCAATGCCCAGTCGCGCGCGCTGGAAGAGGCCCTGTCGCGCCGCGGCGTGCCCTACCAACTGATCGGCGGTCTGCGCTTCTGGGAGCGCAAAGAGGTGAAGGACACCCTGGCGTACCTGCGCCTCGCCGCCAACCCCTACGATAGCATCAGCCTGACGCGAGTGCTGAACTGGCCTGCCCGTGGCATCGGCGAGCGCACTGAGGCCGAGTTGTCGCGCTGGGCCGAGTCGCTCGGCGTGCCGCTCTACCAGGCCCTCAAGGAGCTGGAGGCCGATCCTGCCGGCGCGCCGTTCTCCCCCCGCGCCGTCACCGCCCTGCGTGGCTTCCTCAGCCTGATTGACGGCTTGATCGCCGCGCGCCGCGAAGCGCCGCTGCTCAAGCTGATTGAAATGCTCGTTGAACGGATCGAACTGCGCGAGACCCTGTTCCGCGAGTACGGCGAGGAATCCGCCGATGAGCGCTGGGCCAACATTCAGGAGCTTGCCGCTTTCGCCGCTCGCTACGATGGCCTGCCGCTCGAGCAGCAACTCCCCCAGTTTCTCGAAGAGGTGGCCCTTGTCGCCGATGTGGACCGCATCGACCCCCAGGCCGACGCCGTGACCTGTATCACCCTGCACCAGGCCAAGGGGCTGGAGTACCCGGTGGTGTTTCTTGTGGGCCTCGAGGAGGGGTTGCTGCCCCATAGCCGCTCTACCGACGACCGCGAGCGGCTGGAGGAGGAACGGCGCCTGCTCTATGTGGGCATCACGCGGGCCAGGCAGCGCCTCTACCTCTGCTACGCCTTCCGCCGCGAGAGCTTCAACCGGAGCAACATCAGCAAGCCCTCGCGCTTTCTGGCCGATATTCCCCCCGGGTTGCTCAAACGGCCGGGCCGGCCCTCCGCTTCGACGCGCGTTAGGCCCGCCGCCGCCCCTGCCCGCCAGCGCCCCACGCGCCCCGGCGATACCTGGCGCGCCCCCGCCCCGCCCCGCGCTGCTGGCGGCCCGACGGAGGTGAGCTTCTTCCCCGGCCAGCGTGTGCGCCACAGCGCCTTCGGCGAGGGCGTGGTGGTCAGCAGCCGGCTGGTGGACGGCGATGAGGAGGTGACGGTCAGCTTTGCCGACCGTGAGCGACGCCTGCTCGCCAGCTTCGCCCGCCTCGAACGGCTCAAATGACCCGCTCCTCCTGGCGCAGTCGCTCCACCAGGAACTCTCGCAACGCCCGCGCAGCCGGCGAGGCTACCCGGTCGCCCCGCCAGACCAACCCCAGGCTGCGGGTGAGATGCTGATCCGAGACCCTCAGCGCCACGAGGTTGCTGGCATCCTGCACGGCCAGGCGCGGCACCAGGGCGATGCCAATACCCGCCGCGACGAAGCGCAGCAGCGTATCGGTCTCACCGCCGTCGAGGACGACCCGCGGGGTGAACCCGGCTGCCTGGCAGGCGCTCAGGGTCGCCTCGCGCAGTTCATAGTTCTGTGGCGAGAGCACCCAGGCTTCGTCGCGCAGTTCGGTGAAGGCCACCGTCTCGCGGCTCGCCAGGGGATGCTCGGCCCACACCGCGATCACCATCTCCTCGCTGAACAATGGCACCACTGTGAGATGCTCGTCTTCTACCGGTAAAGTCACCACCGCGACATCGGTCAACCCCGTCTCCAGCAGGTCGATCAGAGTCTGCACACCCGACTCGTGCAGCCGTAACTCGATGCCGGGGTACTGCCGGTTGAAGGCCGTGAGGACGGGAGGGAGCAGTTGCATACCCACCGTCGGCGGGGCGCCCACCGTCGCCCGCCCCCGTCGCAACCCGATGCGTTCGGCTATCTCCGCCCGCGCCGCCTCAACCTGTGCCATCACGGCGCGCGCGTGGGGCAGCAACGCCTCACCCGCTTCGGTCAGCCGCACGTTGCGGCCCACCCGATCGAACAGCGCGACGCCCAGTTCTTGCTCGAGCTGGCTGATCTGCTTGCTGAGCGCCGGCTGGGCGATGTGCAACTCGGCCGCCGCGCGGGTCACGTGAGAGTGGCGCGCCACCGCTTCAAAGTACCGCAGGTGTCGTAGCTCCATATGGCCCTGCCCGCTTTACTACGAAAGGCGAGTCGTAACTGAATAAAGTATAACAGATTGGATATAAGTACCGTGCTATAATGGCAACGTTTGGCATAGTTTGCGCCACTCTGCTTTGTTCCTGGGAGGGCGCAGCTCTCCCAAGCCCTCCCTTCAGGGAGGGGCATGGGGAAACCCAGTTTCCCCATATGTTCTACCATCTGAGGAGGTGTCGATGTACCGCTGGTTGCTGGCCCTCGCCCTCGGGCTGATGCTCGTGCCGGCCTCCGCCCTGGCCGCCCCCGCTCAGACTCCCCACGCCCAGGCCCTTCCGGTGAGCAGCGTGGTCTACTTTCCCGAAACTGGCCACAATGTCGCCATGCAGCTCAAGCGTTTCTTCGATGCCTATGGTGGAGTAGCCACCTTCGGCATGCCCCTCACCGAACTGATCCTCGGCGCCGATGGCTTGCAGGTGCAGTACTTCGAACGGGCCAGGTTTGAGTTCCGCCCCACTGCTCCACCCGATGCGCGCATCAGCATCACCCGGGCCGGCGCCCTGCTCAGCGAGGGCCGCAGCGACCCCGCCTTCGCCTGGCTTGCCGCGTCCCCCGATCCCGAACGGACGTTTTTTCCCCAGTCGGGACATACCCTGGGCGGCGCCTTCGGCTGGTTCTGGCAGACCCGTGGGGGCCTGCCGGTCTTCGGCTATCCGATTTCTGAGGAGTTCTACGAGTACGATCCGGAGTCCGGCCAGGAACGGCTGGTGCAGTACTTCGAGCGCGCGCGCTTTGTCTATCACCCCGAGAACACCGGTACCGCCAGTGAGGTGATGCTCAGTCCCCTCGGGCGCCAGTTGCTCGAACGCGACCCCCTCGCCCGCGCGGCAACCGCCCCGGCGCGGCCCATTGCGCTCCTCGGTGAGGCCTCCACCGGCTTCTCCACCTCCTCGACCTCGCGGGTGATCAACATTCAGCGCGCCACTGCCCTCGTTGATGGCTACGTGGTGCCCGCCGGGGCCGAATTCTCCTTCATCAACATCGGCGACTTCTCCGAGGCCAACGGCTTCGTTGACGGCTATGCCATCGTTGGCGGCAGACTCGAACGGGTCATCGGCGGCGGGCTGTGCCAGGTCTCCACCACGCTCTTTCGCGCCGTCTCCAACGCTGGCCTGAGCGTGACCCGCCGCGTCCCCCACAGCCATATCGTCTATTTCTACGATGATATTATCGGGTTCGACGCGACCGTCTTCGTCCCCGGGGTTGACTTCCGCTGGCGCAACGATACCGGCGGCCCGGTTTACATCGTCGGCACGGTTGATATGGCCCGTGAGCGCCTGACCTTCCAGCTCTTCGGCGAGAGCGACGGGCGCAGCGTGCGCTACGAGGGTCCCTTCAAAGCGAACTGGACCCAGCCCGGTCTGCCGGTCTGGCAGTTCGACCCCGGCCTGCCGCGGGGCGCCCTGCGCCAGCTTGTTCGCGGGCGCCCCGGGGTGGAGGTGACCCTGCGACGGATCGTGACCTTTGCCAATGGACGGACGCGGGTGGATCCGTATATCACCCGCTACACGCCGTGGGAAGATTTCTACGTCTACGGCCCGGGCGTGACGCCGCCGGCAGGCGTCAGGGTGATTGCCCCTCGCCAGTAATACTTCAGGGGCGGACAGAACATCCGAGCCAACGCAAGGCCAGCGGGGAGGGTTTGGGAGGGCGCAGCCCTCCCAGGAACATGTATGTTCATTCTGGCGTTGCGCGGCGCAGCCACGTGGACGGCTATAATGCTATAACCACATCAATCCGGCGAGGTGTTATGACCACCAGCCTTCCCCCCTTGATAACCCGGCGCAGACTCGTCGAACCGCTGTGGGGCGGCACGCGCCTCGCGGCGTGGCTGGAGCTACCCGAACCGCGCCCGGCCCGCCTCGGTGAAAGCTGGCAGGTCTTCGACAGCAATCCTGTGGTGGACGGGCCGTTTGCGGGGCGCACCCTGGCCGACCTGGCGCGGGACTACGGGCCGGCGCTGGTGGGCGCGCGCGCCGTTGCCCGCTACGGCGCCGATGTTCCGCTCCTCGCCAAGTTCATTGACGCCGCCGAGCGCCTCTCCATTCAGGTCCATCCCGACGATGCCTACGCCCATCGCGTCGAGGCCCACACCGGCTTTCACGGCAAAACCGAAGCCTGGTACATCCTGGAGGCCGCACCGGGCGCCACCGTCACCTATGGCCTGAAGCGCCCGTGCAGCCGCGCGGAGTTCGCCGCCGCGGTTGAGGCCGGCACGGTCGAAGCGCTGATGGCGCAGCTCCCGGTTGCCCCCGGCGATGTGATCTTCGTGCCCGCCGGCACCCTCCATGCCATCAACGCCGGGATCATGCTCTTCGAGATCCAGCAGAAATCTGATCTGACCTATCGTGTCTACGACTATGGCCGTCGCGATCCGCGGACGGGCCAGCCGCGCGAGTTGCACCTGGACAAGGCCCTTGCCGTAAGCGCTTTCGCTCCGGCGCCCCACGGGGTCATTCGCCCCCTGGCGCTGACGCCGGAGCGCGATCTGCTGGTCGCCTGCCCCTCGTTCGCCCTGGAGCGCTGGCGCGTGGTCGAATGCGCCACGCTGAACGTGGACCCCGGCAGTTTCGAGATCCTGACGGTCATTGACGGTACGGGCCTGCTCGAAGCGGAGGACCGCCGGCACGCGCCCCTGGCCCTGCGTCGGGGCGACTCCGTCGTGCTGCCCGCCAGCCTCGGCGCCTGTAGCCTGCACGGCGCGATGACCCTGCTGCGCGCCAGCATTCCCGACCTGGAGGCGCTGACCGCCGCAGCGCGCGCCGCCGGAAGCCCCGCCGAGCGGGTTGCGGAGGTCATTCATCCGGCGTAGGGAACCTGGCGTCCCTGCGACACAGCGTGGAATGGGCAGGCAAGACCCGCGCAGGAAAACGTCATGGTCATCCTGGCCCCGTACAGCGCACCCGCACAACCAATCCCAAATCAAAAATCAAAAATCTACAATCCCATGCCTCTCCCCAACACCCGTCGCTTCTTCGTCGCCCCTGAGATCCTGCGCGACGAGCAGGTGCGCCTGATCAACCCGGAGCTGGTCCACCAGCTCGGGCGCGTGCTACGCCTGACCCCCGGCGACCGGGTGTTGCTGCTCGATGGGCAGGGAATGGCCGCCGAGGTGGAGGTGACGTCCATCGGGCGCGACATAGTGACCGGCGCGATCCTCCGCCGCGAACCGGCCGGTGGCGAACCTCCGGCCAACCTGACCCTCTATCTGCCCCTCATCCGCTCCGAACGCTTCGAGTGGGCCTTGCAAAAGTGTGTCGAGTTAGGCGCGCGGCGACTCACACCGACCCACTGCGCCCGTTCCCTGGCTGCCGACCGGACCGATGCGCGCAAGCTGGAGCGCTGGCGCCGCATCGTGCGCGAAGCCGCCGAGCAATCCTGTCGCGGAGTGCTACCCGGGTTGAGCGATCCCCTCGCCTTCGACGCCGCCGTGGAGGCCGCCGCAGGCGCCGATCTGCCCCTGTTGCTCTGGGAGGGCCAGGCGCCCTTCCTGCGCTCCGTCCTGCGCGCCTACGGCAAGGGATGGGCCGGGAGCGCCATCCACATCCTCAGCGGACCCGAAGGCGGCCTCACCCCTGATGAACTGACACACGCCCGCGAGCGTGGTATCATACCCGTATCGCTTGGCGCGCGCATCCTGCGCGCCGAAACTGCGCCCATCGCCGCCGCCGCGATGGTGCTGTATGAAACCGGGGAAGCCGGGTTGCCCCTTCCCTCGGCCTGAGGAAAGAGTGTGGAAAGGCAGTCCCTCCCCGGCTGCCCGTGAAGAGGCGATGGAACAACCGGGTTGCTCCACGTTCACCCGGGAAGAAGGCGGGTTTGAGGGCAGATAGAACATCCGAGCCAACGTGGCTTGTATCGCACTGGAACGCCCCCGCGCGCGGCTCTGGTCTCCCCGCTTCGACAGGCTCAGCGCAGGCGCTCCAACGAAGCTGGAGCCCGCCCCTTCGGGCTGAGCCTCAGGGCGAAGCCTGAGCCTGTCGAAGGGGGCCGGGGGTGAGGACTAACCAGCGCGTCCCAACGCCATCATTGCCCGTCGGCGCCCATCCGTAGATGTGAACAGGCGCCTTCCAGGGAAGATCCGCCTTTGACCTGGCCTGGTTTACCTGTTGAAACAACACGCCCGATTGTCTCACCTGAGTGCAGAGGTCCGCCTATGATTCGCACCTCTCGCGCCGTCACCCTCGGAGCGCTCGCTGCCCTCGTGGTCGGTGTCGCGGCCTTCGCTGCCGGGTGGGCTACTGCGCGCATCGTCGGAACGACCCCCTTTGACACCTTTCTGGCCCGCGTCGCCAGCCGCGACCTGCGCCGTGAGACGCCGGAGAACGCCCGGGCGGATTTTGCCGTCTTCTGGCAGGTATGGGACCTGGTGCATGCCGAGTTCTACCGGCAGGAGCCGCTCAACCAGCGCGAGATGGTCTACGGTGCGATCCAGGGAATGCTCGCCTCCCTCGGCGATGAGTACACCACCTTTCAAGAGCCGGACCTGGCGGCCCAGAACCGCGAGTCGATGCAGGGCCGCTTCGAAGGTATCGGCGCCTACCTGCGGTTCGAGCAGGGGACGATTGTTATTGACCGGCCCTTCCCTGGCTCGCCGGCCGAGCGCGCCGGGGTGCGCTCAGGCGACGTGGTGGTGGCCGTTGATGGCGAGCCTCTCGCCGAGGCGATCGCCGGCCTATCCGACGGCGAGGCCACCGCCAGGGCCGCGGCGCGCATCCGGGGGCCCAAAGGCACCGTTGTAACCCTCACCCTGCGCCGTCCTCCCGACACGCGCACCTTCGACGTGGCGATCACCCGCGCTGAGGTGCCGATCATCACTGTGAACGCGCAAATGCTCGACAACGGAGTGGCCTACATCCAGATCACCGAATTCAAGGCCACCACCACCCAGTTGCTCGACGAGGCCCTGCGTCAACTGATCCCCCAGCGCCCCCGCAGCGTTGTGCTCGACCTGCGCAACAATCCCGGCGGGTTCCTCACCACGGCCCAGGAGGTGCTCGGGCGCTTCTACGATGGCGTGGCCCTCTACGAGCGCGAAAACGGCGGCGTCGAGAAAGAACTCCGTACCATCGCCGGGCCTCCCGACACACGCCTGTACGAGGCGCCGATGGTGGTGCTGATCAACAACGGCTCGGCCAGTGCTGCCGAAATCGTCGCCGGCGCCCTGCGCGACCGTCGCCCGAACACCGTCCTGCTCGGGGAGCGGAGCTTTGGCAAAGGTTCGGTACAGAATATCCACCACCTGAGCGATGGCAGCAGCGCCCGCATCACTATCGCCCACTGGCTCACGCCCAACCGGACGGCGATTCACCGCATCGGGATCACGCCGCAGTACGAAGTTGCGGCTTCGGAGGACGCGCAGTACGCCGTGCCCTGCGTGGCCAACCGGCAACCCGCCGAGGGCCAGACGCAGTGCGCCGACGCGCAACTGGCCTGGGGGTTGAACGTGCTTGCCGGCCTGGCCCCGCCGCCGCCGCCCCGCACCGGCGCGCCGGTTCTGGTGGCGCTGCGCCTCAGGGCCGCATAAACGACCCGAAAGTAAATCGGCCGCCCTTGCGGGGCGGCCGACCTGCGAAGCCCTGGTCGTTGGCTGAGAGAGGGGTAAATTGGGGACGGCGGCCCGGCGAACCGGCAGCCCTGCGGGAAACCCCGCCTCCAGGCGCCGCCGTAGCAGAACAGAGGAGTTGTGTGTGCGAACCTGTTGTTCAGTTTGGTGCGGCTCGAGCGGCCCCGGGCGAGAACCCTGAGGACTCGCTCCTGGTTGGGACAGCCACGACCGCGCTTCACAGGGCTCAGTATAATTCTTTTGACGCTGTGCGTAAGAAAAGAAACGCGCACCGATTGTTGCGAATGCGCCACTGTCTTGCTCACCGATTGAACGCCCCTTGAACATTCCGAACAAATGTGTTATAATGCAATCTATCGCATTGGTATGCGACAAACGTGGTATACTTGCCTCATCCGGCGCCAGGCCGCACCATCCCGTCGCCAGTAGCGCGTTGACCACCGTATCGTTACCGTCTCATCTGAACACAGGCCGCGCGCGGGAGGGGCTGGACGGGCGCAGCCCTCCCAGGAACCACCCCGCCAGCGGTTTAAGGGCGGACAGAATATCCGGGCCAACGTGGCGGGTGCCGCAGTGGAACGCCCCTGTGCACGGCGCTGGTCTCCCCGCTTCGACAGGCTCAGCGCAGGCTCTCCAGCGAGGCTGGAGAGCGGGAGGGGGCGGGAGCAAACCGGCGTATCCCAACGCCATACCGCCCATCGGCGCTCATATGTTCTGTCCGCGCCTGAACCGCCAGCGCGGAGGGCTTGGAAGGATGTAGCCCTCCCAGAAAAAAACTCATTTTCATTTTGTCAATATACGGCGAATCCGCATGGATTTCTGTCTATGAATACCCCGCGCCCCATCACCCGACCCGATCAACGGGCAGCCGAGGGCGCCGAGTTGCGCAACTACCGGCTGATCGAGCGCCTGGCCCAGGAGGAGCTGGCGACGGTCTATCGCGGCAGCCACCTCACCCTGGAGCGCCCGGTTCAGGTGCACATCCTGCGTCGCACCGACTGGGTCTCCTCCGGGCGGTTTCAGCTTGCCGCGCGCCTGGCCGCGCGCCTCAGCCACCCCAACCTGGTGCCGGTGATCGACGCAGGCTACGATGAGCGCTACGGCCACTACCTGGTCACCCCGGAACTCGACGCCCAGCCCCTCAGCGCCCGGCTCACCCATGGCCGCCTGCCACCGCTGCTGGCCGTGCGCATCGTTACGCAGATCGCCGCCGCCCTGGATTACCTCCACGCCCAGCAGATCGTCCACCGCGACGTGCAGCCGGCCAGTATTCTCGTCACCGCCGAGGGGGTGGCCTACCTGACCAACCTGAGCCTCGCCGCCAGTCCCGATACGCCCGACCTGAGCAGCCTCGAGGAGGCCGATTACCTGACCCCCTACTCCGCCCCCGAACAGCGCTTCGCCGACGGTGAGGCCAGCCCCGCGCTCGACATCTACGGTCTGGGGGCGGTAACGTACCATATGCTCTCGGGTGAGGCGCCGCCCGACCCCGGCGCGCCCCTGCCCGGCCTGGCCGCGGTTGATCCGGCCCTGGCCCCCGCCGACCGGGTTGTGCGCCGTATGCTGCTGCCCCAGCCGCAGGCCCGCTTCCCCAGCGCCTCCGCCGCTGCCACCGCGCTGCGCCAGGCCCTCCGTGGCCAGATTGACCAGGCCACCACCGATATGGAGGAGTCGCGCTGGGAGACAAACGCCGAGTGGCTCCAGAATCCTTTTGAGACCGCGCTTGACCCCGCGCTTCCCGAGCGCTTCCAGGAGTATCTCGCCCGCGCCCGTAAGCGCGCCGACGACCTGCACCGCCGCGATGCCATCCGGCGCCTCCTCAATCGCTGGAGTCGCGATGGGTTCTTCCGCCGCCGCGCCCTCGGCCAGCTCATTCAGCCCGAGCAGATCGTCAGCTTCAACGTCTACTTCTACGAACTGCGCGTGCTCTACGAGACGCGCACGGAACCGACGCCCCGCATTCGTCCCGAGGCCCCCGCCGAACAGCCGCGCCCCTTTCAGAACCCCGCCGACGTGTGGCAGGTCCCCGTGCCCGAGTTGGGACCGTTTGAGACCGTGCGGCCCCGCGAAGTGCCCCTGCCTGGCTCGGCGCGCGTCTTTCCCTGCAACGAATGCCTGGGCGCGGGCAAGGTCTACTGTGCTTCCTGCAAAGGTCAGGGCAGTGTTGAGAAGGTCAGCCGCGTCTCCAACCGCGACCATAGTCGCTCGCAGGAGACGATCACGGTCAGGTGCCCTGCCTGCCGCGGTGAGGGGAGGCAGGATTGCCCCAGATGCGAGGGGGCCGGCAATCTGGTCGAGGAACTGGTCTTCACCTGGTCGCGCCGGGCTATGCTGTTCGAGAACTCCGACGATATGGAGGAGCTGCCGCTCCTGGCTATCCGCAAACACCTCGAGCCGGTCTTCGAGGGGCCTATCGATCCGTACAAGGGCCCCTGGCACAGCGTCGCGCCCCTCGCCGAGTTGCTGCGTGCGGTGATCGAGGCGGCGGGCGATGACACGCGCATCCGCCATGCGGAGCTGACCGTCCGCGGCGCGCCGATCACCGAGGTGGAGTATTTGCTCGACGATCAGCCGCACCAGCTCCACCTGGTTGGCTTCGAGCCGCAGCTCTTCGGCGACTGGTCGCTCTACAACCGCGAGCGTATCGCCCTTGTCGTGGTGGTCGCAATTGTGGCCCTTCTGACGGTGGTTGCGTTTGTGGGCGCCGGCGCCCTGATGTGAACATATGGGGAACCCGGGTTTCCCCATACCCCTTCCTGAGGGGGTGGCAGGCGCCCTCAACAGGGGTTGGGAAATGGGGACCCGGGGTTCCCCAACCCCCTGCCTGTGGGGGGTGGCAGGCGCCCTCAACAGGGGTTGGGAAATGGGGAACCCGGGGTTCCCCAACCCCCTGCCTGTGGGGGGTGGCAGGCGCCCTCAACAGGGG
>Ga0209721_1001800_pt1 | contig 14998 bp, 11 predicted proteins | sample TshhotsprinmetaG_FD_184139 | JGI IMG/M metagenome (GOLD analysis project Ga0209721, IMG submission 184139) | Hot spring microbial communities from South Africa to study Microbial Dark Matter (Phase II) - Tshipise hot spring metaG (SPAdes)... | ecosystem: Environmental > Aquatic > Thermal springs... | reverse complement strand
GGCTCCCCTCCTCGCGCCAGTTTCGCCCTTCGCTCCGCTCCCGCGCCGGACGGCTCCCCTCCTCGCGCCAGCTTCGCCCTTCGCTCCGCTCGCGGGTTGGGCCAGGCGTCGGCAATTCCTTCCTATCTGGCATTGCCCGCCCGTTTGTAACCGCCGACCGTTCTGGCAAAGCGCGACGAGAGGCAATATGCGCGCGCAGTGCCGCAACCTCTTCGCTGGTAAGATGCCGCCAGGCTCGGGGCGGGAGATCGCCAAGCTCGAGTTCACCTTCGCGCACCCGGATAAGGCGTAAGACATTGTATCCAAGCAGCTTCGCCACTGCCCGAATCTGGCGCTTCCGCCCTTCACGCAATACAATGCGCGCCCAAACCCCTTCCGGCGTCGTTTCCAGCAGCTCTACCCAGGCCGGCGCAGTCATCTCACCCTCAAGCAAAACGCCGTTCCGCCAGCTCCGCAACGCTTCTGGCGTTAATGCTCGATCGAGTAAAACTCGATACTCTTTCTCAACCTCAAAACTCGGATGCGTTAACGCGAATGCCAGCTCACCATCATCGGTAAGCAAAATCAGGCCCTCGCTATCGATATCGAGCCTGCCCACCGGAAAGACTCGCGCCGGCACATCAACCAGATCAACCACTGTTGGGCGACCGTGAGTATCTTCGGCAGTTGAGACCACACCAACCGGTTTATGGAGCATGATATAGGTACGCCGGGTCGGCATTTGGAGCGGCTGACCATCAACGAGCACCTCGTCGCGCTCAAGATCAACACGGGTGCCCGGCACAGTCACTACTCGACCATTCACCATCACCCGCCCGGCGGCGATCAAGGCTTCACAATCACGCCGCGAGGCAATGCCAGCACTGGCCAACACTTTTTGCAAACGTTCAGGACTCACAGACAGCTCTTCTTTCGTTGATAATCCGATAAATCTTCATCTCGGCGCGCGCTCATTTGAGCAAGAAATGTTGCCTCGCGCCGTTTGACAGTATATCATACTGATTTTCATTATCAGAGTCGAGATACAATAAAAAAAACAACACCTACACAATCCCTGCTGATGGAAGCACCTACCTCTAACCACCTGTTCCGACCCTACGTGCCTGCTACGCTGCGCGACGCGCTCGACGCAGGGTTGCTGCGGCCAGGGCAAGTGCATACCTACCAGGCCACCTTCCTCTACACCGATCTGAGTGGGTTTACCCGCCTCACTGCCACCTTCGCCGCTCTCCCGGATGGAGCTGAACGACTGCATGCCATCTTGCGCGATTACTTCGAGGCAATGATTGCCACTATCACCGCTGATGGCGGTGATGTCATCCACATTGCTGGCGACGCGCTAAGCGTCTGGTGGCCGAATTTGACCGATCCCTCGCTGGCAATCCATTGTGGTTATGCGCTGCACAATGCCGTGAATGCGCTCAATCCAATTATGACCCCGACCGGTCCGTACCATCTCGAATTACGGGTTGGCATCAGCGTTGGCACTGTACATCTCTTGCTGGTCGGTATTCCCAATCAGGGCATTCACCCGGTCTTGATCGGCGCGCCGGTAACTGCTGCCAGTCTGGCCGAGCAACAAGCTCAACCGGGTCAAGTACAATTGCTCATCAGCGGCCCGCAACGGACACCGATCATCGAGTATCAACCACCAGCCGACACCCCAACCCTGACCTGGGAACATTTTCTGCCACCCAGCTTTGCCCGCCGTCTACGCCTCAACACGCTTGTTGCCGAATATCGCCGCTGCGTGCCCGTCTTTGCCACTTTTGATCTCCCGGCAAACCCGATTGAACTACAAGCCATCGTCACTCAAGCGCAAGCGACGGCGATGCGCTGGGGGGGCTGGCTCAATGAGATCGAAGTAGGCAACAAAGGCGCGGTGATGGTCTTCTTATTCGGCGCACCGGTGGCGCAGGGTGATGACACCAGTCGCGCGGTCGGCTGCGCCCTCGAATTGCGCGACCGTGGCGTGATTCGCAAAGCCGGCATTACGGTCGGATCGCTCTTCGTTGGCGAGGTAGGAAGCAGGCTGCGTCGCGTATACACTGCGCAAGGCGAGGATATGAACCTGGCAGCGCATTTAATGGAACGGGCCGCGACCGGCGATATCCTGATTTCGGGCCGAGTGCGACAGGACACACTCGGACGCTATCGCGCCAGCGCGCCGGAGTTCCTCAACATCAAAGGCTACGATCGGCCTATTCCCGCTGCAACAGTGCTTGCGGAACGGATGCGGATTGACGGCGACGCTTCTTGCGCGCTTCGCCTGGCGCTTCCCAACGACGTGAAGCTTATCGGACGAGAACGAGAGCGCCAGAGTATCGACTACCTGATAGCCAACGCTACACACCAGAGTCAGATCCTCTTGATTGAAGGTGAGGCAGGGATCGGCAAATCGACCATTCTCCACTATCTTGGCTTAGAATGGCTCAGGCGCGGATACCGTGGCTTTCGCGGTGAATGCCGTAGCGGCACGCAGGAACGACCACTCTACCCCTGGCGGACGATCGTGAGCGAGTTATGCGTGGTTGACGATAGTCTCCCGATGCCAATGCGGCGGGCGCGTTTACAGCAGGCTTTAATCGATCTTCCGGCGGCGTTGCCACATCACGCCGCAGCATTAGCGAGCCTGCTTGACGTGGAGGGGTTTGCTGCCGCGCACAAACCGCTCGATCTGGCGCCACTGGTCGTTGAATTGCTCATAAAACGATTGCAACATGAACCCATTTTGATCATCCTGGAAGATATGCACTGGGCCGATGTCGAGTCGTTCATGTTGTTGCAGGAAATTATTGACTCGCTCACTCCACAACTGCCGATCTTCATCGTGTTGTCGTATCGGCCCTTGCCCACACATCTTGCTCCATTTGCCAATACCCTGCTCCAATACCCCTTTACCACGCATCACCTGCTCGAACGCTTGCCGGCAGTCGAGCGGTCGGATCTGATTCGCGAATTGATTGGCGTCAATACCATAGATAGCCGTTTACTCCAATACCTTGAACGGTATGCGCAAGGACAACCACTCTTCATTAAAGAATACATTCGGCTTCTCTTGCAGAAAGGCTTGATCGCAATCGAGCAGGGCGAAGCTCGTCTGCTCGGCCCACTCCCGCCAGCGCAGCTTTCGAGTTCGGTCATGGGGATTGTGCAGGCCCGAATCGATCAAATGGATGAACGAACCCGGTTGACCTTCAAGGTCGCCGCAGTCATCGGGCGCAGTTTTCCATTACGCTTGCTTCAGAACATTCACCCGGCACAATTAAGCGAAGCCGAATTACAGCAGGACATCGACACCTTAACGCGCTACCAGTTGATTGAGAGTGAAATTGCCGGCTACAATCCCGTCTATCGCTTCCCCGCTGGAGTTGTCCACGAAGTGGCTTACACCAGCTTACTCTTCGCGCAGCGCCGCGAGTTGCACCGATTGATCTGTCAGTGGCACCTCAACGCATACCAAACCGAATTAGCCCATATGGAAGCGCCGCTAGCCGTATACGATGTTATCATCGATCACGCGCTACGCGCCGAAGAATGGTCAATTGTGATCGAACACTGCCAGCAAGCGGCAATAATTAGCGCGCGCCGTTCGCTCTTCAACAGCGCGCTGCGCTACATCGAACAAGGCATCGGATTGCCGGGCTATATCGATCGGCGCGCCGATCTACTCGTGTTGAGAATGTTCCTCAATCATCAAATCGGCAATCACCTTCACCATGGAGAAGATTTTACGCTCTTGCAAAGTCTGCTGCGTGAGCGCCATCAGCCGTCAACCCTGGCGATCGCTACCGTTCTCTACCTCTACCATACGCTGATCAGTGGTCAGTTCGAGTATTTCACCAACCATCTGGACGATGCTCAAACCCTGGTCGATCAGCTCAGCCAGAGCGAATCCGGACTCGGTCGCTTGTTGCAGGCACACATCTGGATCGTTAACGCCTGGCACATAGCATTGCGAGGACAACAGAAAGCGGCCCTGGACACCCTCCATCGCGTCGAGCGACTTTGTTCCACCTCGCAGCGACAGATGTTGCCAATGCACACCGTTGCCGGCCTGCTATCGGTTGCGAGCACAATGGCGCAGAGTTATGAACTTCAGGGATGGATTTTATTCGAATTGAACGCTTTTCAGCAGGCGCGGCGTCGCTTTCAGCGCGCAATCGAGCTGGCCCACAACGCCAATGATTGGGTGACTGGAAATCGAGCCTTGATCGGACTTTGCCATACCACGCTTATCGGCAATCAGCGCGATACCATCGAGCGGCAGTTACATCAGGCCTTGCATATTGCGCGCTCAATCGGAGATCGTTATGGGCAAGTGCTCGGCTTGCGCGCGCAAGCGCTTCTCTACGCGAACCGCAATCAATATGACGACGCCCGCCGTTTGCTCTGGCAGGCGATTGCGATTGCGAACAGTTCCCGAATTGAGATCCTGGAACTTGTGCTTTTAAATCAGCTTGAAGGTTTGGCTCGCGAGATCGACCGGCCTGACGAACCAGACGAGAGTTGAAGCTACGGGAAGAAGGCTCGCCACCAGCGCTGCCAGTTAGGCGGCAAAGGAGGCAAAGGCGTAGGAGCAGGCGCAACAACCGGTGATGCCGCCGGCTCAAGTGTCGGCACCAGTTCGGGAACGATCACGACATCGCCTTCACGAGCCAGGCCCAAATCGCGCGCCCATGCCTCAACTGCCGCATCGGAACGCTCGTACTCAACCCGCGCTTCGAGCGCCTGAGTGGTTGCCTGCAAAGCGCGCACCCGTTCGCCGGCAGCGACAAGTTCCTGTTCCAGATGGCGAGCGATCAGCAGTTGATTGATCAGATTGACAGTGATCCCCCCCGTCATAATCAGCAAAATTGCAATCACTGTCAACGAGGCTAGCGTTCGCCCACCACCGGGAAAGGTTGTTGTCAGCCAGCGCCGGGCGCGACCACGCAGCATTGCCCAGCTTCGGCGAAGGCCGGTTACAAAGCGAGGTTGTAACGATGACTGGCGATAGCGAGACATAACCACCAGATGCGCGAGAATCGCTCAGCGATGATCCGCTCGCGCGCCGTATCATCCCGCGACAGATCTTACGACTCGGTTGTTGATGAACTTGACGAACGGGGCGCTTCCAGCAGCAACGGTTCTTCGATATTGGTCGTCATCGAGCTTTGACCACGGAAGAGACCGCCTGGTTCGATGTGCAGCGCAGCAGTGGTAATATCACCCCAGACCTTGCCGGTCGGCGAGATTTCCAGTTGCTCAAGGGCGGTAATCTGGCCTTTCACCGCGCCGGAAACATGCACATTCCGCGCCTTTATCGTCGCAATGACTCGCCCTGTCTCACCAATGATTAAATTGCCGACAACCTCAATATCTCCTTCCACAGCGCCATCGATGCGGACATTACCTTCGGCATTCAACGTACCCACAAAGCGAGTGTTCGCTCCGATCACCGTTTCTGGTCGGCCATTGACCACAGTTTGCGGTTGAGCGGATTTACGGCTCGTACCGAACATGCGCGCGATCCTCCTCCACATAGCCGGCTGCCTGTTCACTAATACTCATTGAGGGCGGGGCAATGCCGGGGGACTTGCCCGATCCACGATCGGGAAATCATTGTTGCCATTATAAACGATACTGGCAAGTGGGGCAACGTGCCCTATGACAGCTCAATTACGGCGCCAATCGTTCAAGGCGCCAACCGGTTGCCGCGCGAGTGTAGCAGAGTCGGTCGTGCAACCGCGATGGTCGCCCTTGCCAGAATTCGATCCGGTCTGGAATGACGCGATAGCCACCCCAAAACGGTGGACGCGGCGGCGTTTGTCCGGCAAAGCGTTCCATGATCGCGGCCACGCGCTGCTCAAGCTCTGCGCGATCGGCAATTGGTCGGCTCTGCGGCGATGCCCAGGCCCCGATCTGACTCTCGCGTGGACGACTGGCATAGTAGGCATCCGACTCTTCCGCGCTGATCGGCTCTGCCATGCCTTCAACGCGCACCTGCCGCTCAAGCTCCGGCCAGTAGAAGACCAGCGCCACGGCAGGATGCGCTGCCAGGGCCTGACCCTTTCGGCTCTCGTAGTTGGTAAAAAAGACGAAACCGCGTTCGTCCACTCCTTTCAACAACACCATGCGCGCCGAAGGTCGGCCATCCGGATCAACGGTTGCTAACGTCATCGCATTTGGCTCAATCAAGCCGGCCTCGACGGCTTCGCCTAACCAGCGCGTAAATTGAATAACAGGATCGGGATCAGCTTCGGCTTCGAGCAAGCCGCGCCGGGTATATTCTTTGCGTAGCTCGGCAAAATCCATCAGTCTACTCCGTTTGCGCAAGAACGATGGCTGGCATACAATAAGCGCCGATGATGAACAACAGCGCTGCTATTTACGTTGCCTATACCGATCACACTGCTGTCGCGCGCATGCTGCTGGCAATCCTGACCGATTGCGGCTATACCGCTATCGAGCGGCCACCGCATGCGATCAGCGGCATTATCATGATACCTGATAAACCGTATCGCCACTTCTTCGTTGCGCCATCAGAATCTGGATGGGTTGCAATCTGGGAAGATCCACGCTACTTTGCCGACCGCAGCCTTGCGCGCGCCCTTGCCCAACGCCTCCACACCCGCGCCGTCTGGATTGAAGTAGGCGGCAACGGTGTCAGTTGGGCCCGTGGTCTGTACGAGGGTAATACCATCGTCGAAGAGCGGTTTGAGTCGGTCGAGACGATGTTCTACGGCGAACGTGGGGTGGTTCATCTCGCGTTCGATCCCGATTGTATGCCCGAAGAATGGATTGACCGGCTCAGGTTACCCAACTCCGAACTGCACTACGAAGCCATTTTGGCCGGCGGACAACCGTCGGCAGGGCCGCCATTGCACCTCGTCGTGCAACGCAGCGCCGGCGAATCGCCGTCAACCGCTGCGTCCGGTTAGCGCCACGAACTGCCATGCCATACAACATCTTGATGATCGCTTCAACCAGTTTCTTCTCTGACTACGGGAATCACGTCCGCATTCTTGAAGAGATTCGCGCTCTCCAACGCCGCGGTCACCGGATCGTACTGGCGACCTATCACAACGGTGATGACATTCCCGGCATTACCATCTACCGCTCATGGGATGTGCCATGGATCAAGCGGGCTGTTGTCGGTTCCTCGCGCCACAAACTCTACCTCGATGTCGGTCTGGCCTGGCGCGCGCTTCGCGTTGCGCTTGCGTTTCGTCCCGACATCATTCATGCGCACACCCACGAAGCCGCTGCCATTGGTCTGCCACTTCAGAAACTGCTGCAACGCCCGCTCATCCTTGACTACCAGGGCAGCATGACCAGCGAGATGCTTGATCACGGCTTTATCAAGCGCACCAACCCGCTCTTTGTGCCGATCACCCGGCTGGAGCGAATGTTAAACCGCGTGGCTGACGCGGTGATGACATCGACCCACAACGCAGCCAACCTGTTGCGGCGCGATGGTTCGGTGCCGGAAGAGCGCCTCTTTACCATTGCCGACGGCGTTGATACCGAGCGGTTTCGGCCTTATGACGGCTCGCCAGCATGGGCTGCGCAGCGCGCCGAACTGCGCGCGCAGTTAGGAATTCCACCTGATCGGCGGATTGTGGTCTACATCGGTTTACTGGCGCCTTACCAGGGCACCAACCTGCTGCTCGAAGTGGCCCGTCAGCTTTGCCAGAAGTACGATGATTTGCATTTTCTCATTATGGGTCATCCCGATCCACAGAGTTATCGCACCCTGGCCGCCAGTCTGGGCATTGCCGACCACGTAACGCTACCGGGAAGAATTATCTATCGCGATCTACACAGTTATCTGGCGCTCGGTGAAGTGGCTGTCGCGCCTAAGATGAGTCGCACGGAGGGCAACGGCAAGATCGGCAATTATATGGCGATGGGCCTGCCGGTCGTCGCCTTCGACACCCCCGTCAATCGCGAGATTCTGGGGCCATACGGCTTCTACGCCCGCTTCGGCAGCGCCGAAGACTTTGCTGCCCAACTCGAACTGGCTCTGACCAATCGCGAGCTGGCAGCCACCCGCGCTGCCGGCGCCAGAGCGCGGGCGGTTGCCGAATTATCATGGGAGCGGGCCGCAATTGCGATTGAAGCGATCTACGCCGCCGCAATTGCCCGCCGCCAACCTGAGGAAGAAGAAGACGAGTAAAGTCGGTTACAGAATCTGGCTCAGGAACAGCCTGGTGCGCTCGTTGCGCGGATTGCTGAAGAACTGATCGGGAGTGCCTTCTTCGACGATCTGACCCTGATCCATGAAGACGATCCGATCAGCGACTTCGCGAGCAAACCCCATCTCGTGCGTGACACAGAGCATCGTCATGCCACTGCGGGCCAGCGTCTTCATGACATCAAGCACTTCCTTCACCATCTCCGGGTCAAGGGCCGAGGTTGGCTCGTCAAACAGCATGATCCGCGGCTCCATTGCCAGCGCGCGCGCAATTGCCACGCGCTGCTGTTGTCCGCCCGACAACTGACCGGGATACTTGTGCGCCTGCTCGCGAATCCCGACCCGTTCGAGCAACTCGAACGCCTTGGCTTCCGCTTCCTTGCGCGTCTTCTTGCGCACCCAGATCGGGGCCAGGGTGATATTTTGCAACACCGTCAGATGGGGAAAGAGGTTAAACTGCTGAAACACCATCCCCACTTCGCGACGGATGGCATCGATGTTGCGAATATCGCTGGTCATTTCGATGCCATCAACAATAATCCGCCCTTCTTGATGTTCTTCAAGGCGATTGATGGTGCGAATAAACGTACTCTTGCCGCTACCTGAAGGGCCACAAATGACCACCACTTCACCGCGCTTAACGCGCAGGCTCACATCCTTCAAGGCGTGAAAGTTTCCGTACCATTTATTGACATTTTCGCAGATGATGATCGGTTCGTTACTGCTATTTCCGCTCATACGCCTGATCCTTATATATTAATGCCGGCTACGCGCAATCTGATCCTCAATGCGCTTGCTGATGCGCGACATGGTGAAACTAAACACCCAGTAGATGGCTGCGATAACCAGAAACGTCTCGCGCCAGACCCCGCCGGGAGTGCCCAGCCATTGCGGTTGACCGACGATATTCTGCGCTGCGCCGAGCAGATCAACCAGACCGATGATAACCACAAGCGAGGTGTCTTTAAACAGGGCAATGAACTGCCCGACCAGCACCGGCACAACTGCGCGCAGCGCCTGCGGCAGCGTGATCAGCAGGGTGGTCTGAAACACATTCAGCCCCAACGCGCGCGCCGCTTCCACTTGTCCTTTGGGAATAGCCTGCAAACCGCCGCGCACATTTTCAGCCAGATACGCCGCGCTAAAGAGCGTGACGGCGATGGTCGCTCGCACCAGCGCATCGATACTCTCGCCACCGGGCAGAAAGAGGGGCAACAGGAGCGCGCCCATGAAGAGCACCGTTACCAGCGGCACACCGCGAATGAGTTCGATGTAGAGCACGCAGAAGGTACGGATCACCGGGAGCGAGCTACGCCGGCCCAAAGCGAGCAACACGCCGAGTGGAAACGACAGCACAATCCCGCTGATCGCGAGAATGAGCGTCAACATCAGACCGCCCCAAAGCTTCGTTTCAACCACCGGCAAACCTAACCCGCCGCGCAGAATCAGAATGACAGCCGGATAAGAGAGCAACCACGCGACAATCAGTGGCCAGCGCAGCTTCTGGCCCAGGCGTCGGGCAAGCAGGTCACCGCCAGCCAGCAATACTGCGCAGAGAAACATAAACAGCCAGCCGGGGAGCGAGGTCTGGTCAGGCAAATCGGGAAAGGTAAACGCGGCCAGGCCGATGACCACGCTGATTGCCGCCGCGCCCCATGCGACCATACGCGCGATACCACCCCAAAGACCGGAACTCAAGCCGAGCAGCAAAAGCACTAGCGCCATCGCCGCCTGAGGTCGCCAGAGCTGATCAACCGGATACGTCCAGGTAAGCAAGAGCTTGATATTGGTGAACGCTGCCGGCCAGCCGGGCGCAGTTACCACCCACGAGACAAAACTGATCACGGTCTGCGCCACGATATAGAGCAACACTACCGTGATAATGACGTTGTACCAGGTTGAAAAAAGGTTCTTGCGCAGCCACTCGATCAGACCGATCTGCTGACGCGGCGCGCGGCGAGAAGTTGGACGACTGACTTCCGTAGCCACAGGCGTCTCCTTAGCGCTCGACAAGCTGGATACGGCGGTTATACCAATTCATGAACAGTGACGTCAGCAAACTGACCGACAGATAGCTCGCCATGAGCATGAGAATGACCGGTACCGCCTGCCCGGTCTGATTGTTAATCGTGTTCGCGATGTAGAAGAGATCAGGATATGCAATGGCAATTGCCAGGCTACTATTCTTGGTCAGATTAAGATACTGGCTGGTCAACGGCGGAATAATGACGCGCAGGGCCTGCGGCAGAATGACCAGGCGCATCGTCTGACCAGGGGTAAGCCCCAACGCGCGCGCCGCTTCACGCTGACCCTTGCTCACGGCCAGAATGCCGCTACGCACGATTTCACCGATAAACACCGCAGTATAGATAACCAACCCCACCAGCATAGCAGCGAAGCTATTCGTTACGGTAATACCGCCCACGAAATTAAACCGCTGCAACTCTGGAATAGAAAGACTTACCGGCCAGACGCCATTGACCGCGTAAGTGACAAAAAACCCGATCAGCCCGACCCCGAAGGCAATCAGGAAAGCGTAAGGCAAGGCAACGCCGGGGCGGTCGCGGCGGGCAAACTGGATCCGACGCACTACATAAAAGATGACACCAATCACAATCCCGCCATACACCCACTGCATCCATGCCTCAAAATCATTCGCGGCTTGCGGCCACGCCAGGGTAATACCACGATTGTGAAGAAAGATCAGATCGAAGACACTGATACTCTCTTGAATGCGAGGAAAGAGGCGGGTTAACGAAAACCAGAAGATCAACTGCAAAAGCAGCGGCACATTCCGCACAATTTCGACATAGACCAGCGCGACATTGCGCAACAGCCAGTTGTCAGAGAGCCGGGCAATGCCAAGAATAAGACCGAGCAGCGTGGCGAGAATAATCCCGATACCGGCCACCCGCACCGTATTCAGAATCCCAACCACAAAGGCCCGACCATAGGTCATCGAGGGATCGTACTCAATGACACTCTCCGCGATGGGAAAACCTGCCGGAACCGACAGGAATGAGAAGGTGGGCAAGAGATTCGCCTGCCGCAGACCATTGATCATGTTGGAATACAGAAACCAGATCAGAGCAATGACCGCGAGCGCGAAGACTACTTGCGCGATAATGGCAATGACGCGCGTATCACGGTAAAACGGAATTGCAGTCTTCCCCGAGGGAACTGGCGGCGAACCGGCTGCCATAGGCGACTCCTGATGAATAAGTCCCAGGCGATAACAACGCTTACTTCACAGGCAATATAGCAAGAGGCAACTTAATCTTTGCAGTTTTGTCAAAGCGAGATCTTTTTCAGGGTAGCCATTTCATCGCACAAACACAGCACTCGTGAACGAAACGGCGGAGGGTTTTCACACCCTCCGCCATTGCTCGATCGCAGACTTTAGCGGAAGGGCGGCGAATAGAGCAGACCACCCTCGGTGTAAAGCGCGTTCAAACCGCGCGGCAGGTTGAAGGGCGTATCAGGCCCAAGGTTGCGGTCATAGATCTCCTTGTAATTACCGACGTGGCGAATGATCCGTACCGCGAAATCATTCGGAAGACCGATACCTCCAGCGAGATCACCCTCAATCCCCAGGAAGCGACGGATCTCAGGCACATCACTGTTGAGGAACTCGTTCAGATTCTGCGAGGTGATACCGTACTCCTCTGCCTGGAAGGTGGCAAAGACGATCCAGCGCACAGCGTCAAACCACTGCGGATCGCCCTGGCGCACCGCCGGGCCGAGCGGCTCCTTCGACATCGTTACGTCCAGGATCTTGTGATCAGCCGGGTTGCTGAGCAGAGTCAGACTCGACACCAGACCCGACTTGTCGGTAGTGAAACCGTCACACTGACCGGCATCGTAAGCGGCGCGGGTCGAGTCGCCGTCCTGGAAGACGACCGGCGTAAAGGTCAAACCGCGCGCGCGGAACTGGTCGGCCAGGTTCAGCTCGGTGGTTGTGCCGGTCTGGACACAGATAGTCGCGCCATCCATGTCTTCCAGTGTTTCAATACCGCTATCCTTGCGCACCATCATGCCCTGACCGTCGTAGAAGGTAGTCGGCGCCCAATCGAGGCCGAGGTTACCATCGCGACCAAGCGTCCAGGTGCTGTTGCGGATGAGCACATCGATCTCGCCGCTCTGCAACGCGGTGAAGCGCTCTTGCGCGCTAAGCGGACGGAAATCAATCTTGTTCGGATCATCGAAAAGGGCAGCGGCGACAGCGCGGCAGAAGTCGATGTCAAAGCCGCGGTACACACCTGCCGAGTCAACCGAGGCAAAACCGGGCAAAGGGTTGTTGTTCACGCCGCAGATCAATGTGCCACGGGCCAGAATTCGCTCGATCTGGCCGCCGGCAGCCGGCTGATTGGTTGTGCCACCAGCCGGGGCAGCGGTTGCCGCCGGGGCAGCGGTGGGCGCCGGCTGCGCCGGGGCGGCGGTGGGCTGCTCTGGCGCAGTCGTTGCCGGTTGCGCCGGAGCGGTGGTGGGAGCTTGCTGAGCCTGGCCGCCGCAGGCAGCGAGCACGAGGCTTAGCAATCCTGTCAGAATAACGATGACCGATTTGCGCATACACTCTCCTGTGCAATCTGATACGGTTACGCGATAACGCCGGACCTTCCGGCGCTGCTAACCGCGCGGTCCCTCCGGTGATAAGGCATTGTGGCCTTTCGCGGCATCATTGCGCTGCATTGACTTCATGTCACTCGGATTAGCGGAATGATACCATGATTCACCCGAACGCGCAAACAAGCGACACGAACAGGCGCAGATGCGGTGAACGCAGCGGATTGTGTCGATGCGTCACCGGGTCGGTATGATGAACGTAGTTCAGTGTGAGGGAATGAAGGTTATCGCGCCGACAGAGGGGAACGCATAGCGAGCCATGGCAGCGCTTTGTCTATCAGGTCTCAAAATGGAATCACGGTCACCCAACCCGGCGCTCAATGCGTCGGCGCGCCACCGGCAGCGGACGATCAGGCTCAGACACTGGACATACCAGCCGGACGCAATGAGGAGTCGGATTATCTTTCATAGCACAATATTGCTCGAAAATTTAAATGTTGAACCCTAAAACCATGGTATGATGTACAGAAGAGATATTGCCTCTTGAGGGACAGTCAATTCCCTTCCCTGAACCAATGGTATTTCAGCAACGCATCGACGCTGTAGCCGACGATCTAATTGCTGATTTGGGTAGAGAGAACCGCCATGGAAACCACCTTGATCGAGACTGGCACGCATGCGCTTGCCACCTTCAGCTTTCATTCACTCGTGAGCCAGCAGCGGCGCGTCTTGCGCAGTCGCAGCGTTATGCTGGCGTTGAGTTATCTGATCGAAGACACAGCCGCTGCCGCAGGCGACACCTATCTGATCGCGACCTTTCAACGCTTTTCGCATTATCATCGCCAGATGGCCCGTTACCGCCAATTGGCGCCGCGCCTTGCGCAGGGTTTCGTTGCTGGCTTTCCCGACGTAGTGCCGGCGCCATTACCCAACGTGACCGCCATTGCGTTAGAGGAGAACTGGCCATTAGTCCACGAGTGGGTCGTCATTGGGTGGGGGCCAACCTGCGCGGTCGCGCTCATTGCCCACGACGAAGAGCGGCGCGCGCCACACCGCCTCTCGCGCGCTTTCCATGCCGTCTGGACAACCAATGAACGCCATGTTGAGCTGGCAATAACGGCATTCTTCCAGGCTCTCGGCCAGCCAGTTCCGAAGGTGATAGCCGATCCGGTTGCCCGTCAGCAGACGGCGCTCGCGTTACAGCGCGAATTATCACAGCGCCTGCGAGGGATCGAACGTTAAGTCTCTCGCATGACTAAACAGACCGGCGCGCTGCCCGCACAATAGCTCCAGTGAGCGTTCCCGCCCTCTCCGTATGCGCGCGGCGTCATTTCATCGGCATCGCATTGGTGACTGGGAACAGCGTCAACGACAACGATGAGTCCACCCGGTCCCGGCGCGCCGGCTGGGAGATTGCGGGATGAGTACTTTCTATCATACCGATAAGGAGAAACGTTTACAGTTTCGTTTATGTTACGCAACGCGCTGGCGAGATCGACGTTTGGAATTATTTTACCTCATTCATACCAAAACTTCTGAACGACGCCAGCGCCCAATTAATGCTTTACAGTAGTTGCATGTTCTGTGAAAAACGCCAAAACATGCCTTGCCAAAACAGGAAAAGTCATGAATTCAGTATAGCAACTCAATAACTACCAGGATACAAGATCATTCCATACCCATTTCCAAAACTCATCTACTTTCTGTTCCCAGAACCCCTGCTGGGTATTCTCGGTCTGTTTAGGTTCACAAAATTCTAGCAGCTTTTTGCAAAAGTCTGTTTTGGTTTCCAAAAATTTTAGATCTTTTAATTTCCCATGATTTTCTATCGGATTAAGATTCGTAATGTCACAAGACTTCGTAATGTCACAAGACTTCGTAATGTCAAAAATAATCTCAACGTTCTGAACCCCTTTCTCATCGCGACTGTGTCCGCCAACAATCCTCGAATCAACATTTAGCTCAGAACCCTCTATCGCTCCACGTATACCACCCGCTATCGATCCTACCCACTCGCCCACTGGCCCTCCCCATGCGCCCATTTCTCCCCCTTTCTCCCAGCCCCTTTGCCACCCTTCTTGCGCACCTGATGGCGAGAAATCCACCGTCCCAAATAGAGGAACAGGATCTTGATAAGAATAAATATTGTACACCGTACCTTTCACCACTTCCATATCAATCCGGTATTGGTCACGAACAGGTGTAGCCAAAAGCACTAGATTATTGATATAAAGTCCTCGCGACTTCAAGGTTTCT
>Ga0209721_1001798_pt1 | contig 15010 bp, 8 predicted proteins | sample TshhotsprinmetaG_FD_184139 | JGI IMG/M metagenome (GOLD analysis project Ga0209721, IMG submission 184139) | Hot spring microbial communities from South Africa to study Microbial Dark Matter (Phase II) - Tshipise hot spring metaG (SPAdes)... | ecosystem: Environmental > Aquatic > Thermal springs... | reverse complement strand
CAGCACCGGCACCAAGATTTATAACCCAGCCAAGGCTTCCGTTGATTGAAGCTGTATCCATCAAAACTTTTAATCCAGAGACTAAATCGAGTTCCAAGCCTCCCAAATCCCTGGGGACAAACAACTTGAACAGTTTAAGTTTGTAAATTTCTTCCAACCACTCCTGTGGTAAAACTCTTGAATTATATATTGAAAAATCAACTTTAAAATGCTCCTGTAGCTTTGGATCAAACATATATAACCTCCCCTTTTGTTAAAATCGAAAGAAAGCTACTAAACGCTTATTTAATTTCCTTACCTGCTAAATTATTTCATTAGCACCATTTTCATAACTTTAGAAAACTGACTTCCATCGTTTCCTGTTATGTTAACTCTACAATAATATATTCCACTATTCAATCTGAATTTTTGGGCATCAAAGATATATTCGTGAGTTCCCTTTAATACTCTTTCATTGAGGATATTTTTCAATTCTTCTCCTAAACTATTGTATAAAGTTATATTCACTATTCCATCCGTAGGTAAAGCGTATACAATTTTTGTTACAGGATTAAATGGATTAGGATAGTTTTGACTGACATAATAATTTTTAATTTCGTGTACCTTCATCAATCTAATTCTATTTGACTTCATAACCATTATTTCAAGTTCATCATCTTCTAATTCGCCAATTAAATCTTGAGTAATTCCATCAATCACTTTTATTCTTGAATTAATTCCTTCAATCTTTATATTCAATGGAAATTCTATTCCTTGTAGATTAATGTCATAAACGGAAGCATTTAAATTTTCAATAAAACTTCCATCAGAAAATCTCACATCAAAAACATTTGCAGGTGGAAGTGGTGGAAGCTCTCCAAATTCCCGATACTTTCCTTCTTCTGTTAAATATAAAATTCCTTCTTTACCATTTTTATCTTTTATAATTATTCTTGGAGATTTACTTAACTCATTTTTGATTTGAACAAAATGGTCAGACAATTCTTTCGATAATGTTGAAGGAATAGTCATTGTACCATTTGAGCTAACTTTTACCCAATAACCTTTTCCTCTTTCCAGAGTTGTAGCAGTTTGATAACCGTTATTGTAACCATAGAATAAAGAAGAGATAATACCAGATGGATTTGTGGTAATGCTTGAAGTTGAAATGTTAGAGTGTAATGGAGCGATAATATTCCAACCTTGATTGACGTTTATAGTGATAGAAGATTGTGGATTTCCAGCGAGATTTTTTGTTTGAGAATTATTGAATTTAAGCCAGAAGCCAAAACCGAGTTGAGCGGTGTTGAGAAGAAAATAGCCGTTGTTGTAGCCGTATGCATTAGAAGCAGCATCAGGGAAAATTGAAGAGATAGACATATCATTTAATGTGATTGGAATGCTTAGCAAGTTCCAACCTGAATTGATATTGATTGACGTTGTAAATGTCGTTTGTTCTGTTATTGAGTAAGTGTAAGTAGGTCCAGTATTTCCAGAGACAACGGCGATGCATAATCCAGCATATTGTAATTGATTATTAGGAATTGTAATTAAATATGATCCATCGTTGTTTGCATCTAATGGAATTTCAAAGGATTGAACAATATTGGAAGTGTTTCTTGTAACAACAGTTACTTTGAAAACATGAGGTGAGTTGGCGCCATTAAATGAAATTAAAAGGGTGTTTGAATTTGACACTGGATTGATTCTAATAAAATTGGCTGAATATTTTGTAATTGAGCAATTATTACCATTATGTGGATAAGACGTGACCGTTCGACATAGCGAAGCGAGTGGATATTGTGGCGCTTCTCCGTAACCTGGATGAGTTGTTGTTGCTCTTGTGTTTGTTAGAAAATTCCACACTATATATTCTCTGAAGGCATTTTGGAAGTTCGAAGAATAAAATGTTGAAAGGATGTAATTGAAAGTTGTAAAAATATTTTCAGAAGGTGTGCTTAACCTTCTATTCCAAATTTTTCGATTGATATCGACATCAAATTTTTCACCAAGGAAAATCATCCAGTTGCAATCTTCATAGCCATCGCCTGCATCTAAAGATGAGCCGGGAGATGTAAAAGGAGAACCCGAAGAAGTTATGTAATTATAGTAATCATTAACATAATCGTAAGCGATATCTTCCATCCAAGTTGCATCAAGTTCAATGAACCATGATGGCTCACTCCAATTGTTATAAACTATTTGTGTTGCATGTTTGAATTCATGAGCAGCTGTAACTTTCGCAGCGCCTTTTTGATTTCCTTCAGGATCTTGATTTGGTGGAAATCCTAGAAAGTTATTATGCATTACTATCCTTGTTAATTTTCCGCTGACAACAGTTGTATAACCATATGCACTCATCGATTCAAAACCAATCTGATATTTCCCGGTGCCAATTGGCGGTGCAAGAAATCCAAGTGTATCAATTTCGAAACTCCAGACATAGTCGAAATATGAAGCAATCCATTCTACATAATCAGGAACACCGTTGTTGTTGTTATCCGCAGGAGGAACGCCATGAGTACCTGTTGTTGTGTAAGTCAATCTGAATTTACCACCAGGGGAATCGTATGTAGAAAGAGTCGGTGAATATTTGAAAGGCCGCTCAAGATAAGACTGAATTTCCAGAAGAGTTGCTGGATTTAATCTTTGTTTATTCTGTTCAAACTCAATCATAAGTGGAGTTGCACATTTTACTGGGCTGTCATCATCAAATTTGAATCTCTCATCAAGTTTCGCTTTATCAAAAATAAAATAGAATTTGTTAAGCAAATAATATTCGTAATTGATTTTTCCTTCTTTGTAATACTGATCAATTAACTTATAACCTTTAGGTTCATTTTCGTGAGCAAAGACTAAAACCGTTAAAGTTAACAAATAAAGAATTGTTAGTATTCTCATTTTTGCACCTATGAATTTAACTTATAGATATAATTTTTAACAAAAATAATTTATTAAATTTATCAATAAATGATAAATATATCCATAAAAGATTTCGAAATGAACACACAGAATCGAATTGATTATTTTATTAAAACTAGTTTTTTTGAGGTGTTGAAGTGATTTGCCTTGATATTAATTAAATAAATACCTGATGGAAGATCTCTCATTTCGATTTTTATCTCATGAGAACCTGCAGACATTTCTTTATCTTCAATGATTGATTTTATCATCTCTCCTAAAAGGTTATAAATCTTAACATCAACTTTTGAATGTCGATCCAGATTAAAATTAAATTTTGCTACACCATTTGTTGGATTTGGAAAAATTTTTATCGAGCTAATATCAGAATATTTTGTATTTGAACTAACTATACCAAGAGAAGAAATTCTTTGTATGTGATAAGCATAATCCCATAAAATAGGCGGAAGGTCAATTACTAGTGTATCAGAATTTGTATGAATTGTATCGACCTTTGTTATTGTTGAATTAATTGGATTGAACCATTCTACTTTATAAATAGCATTTGGTTGAACATTTTCAAAAATTAATTTACCATTGTTAATAACTGGAGGAGGCGAACCAAGATCACGTAAATAACGCCAGTTATAACTTCTATTTTGTACCCAACCAATTATTTCGTCATTTGACTTTAGGGCGTAACTCCTTAAACCTGATGAAAAATTAGTAAAAACATATTCAGCTATTCGCATCCAATCAATTCCTTGGTTATCAACAAATATTTGATGTTCTCCAGCCGGTACGTTTATGGAGTATGTAGCATTGATGTTAACTACTTGATCCAATCTTTTAATTCCATTTAACCAAATTTGAAGTCTCGGGTATATGCCAATTGAAGAACCAATAATTACCTTAAATTCTCCCGGTTCCGTGTATGAAACATTAAAATAGGGAGGATTACGAAATTCTGAGTTAAATGCTGTACCATATAAAAACTTGCTTAAGTTTATACTATTTGGACTAATTTTTCCTTCAGGTAAGACTATAAAATTATTTGCAGGACTTAGTCCCCAATTTGGATAGGCTGGTGGAACTGCAAAATCACTTTTAATTGAAGTTAAAGTTTTTGGAGTTATTGGAATGAAATTTTTTGAAAGTAGATCTACTCTGTTGATAAAATCTGCCACTGGCTTGAAATGATAGAATAGCTTATTGTTTGCAATGTAAATATCCCAAGACCATGTCATAGCAGTTGCGTATGCACCAGACATCACACTAGCCCATAAGGTGTTGTGAAAATTAATTCCCTGTGGATCGTTAGTTCTAGCAAAGTATCCCCAATCAAGAAAATCATATTCACCAATTGCTGTTGGTTTATTGTAATCGGTAGTAGCTAAGTTAGTCAACTCCCATAATGCTGTTTGCATATCTGAAGTAGTGTTGTAGTGATGAATTTGAATAAGGTCATAATAACTGGATATCCATATTGCTGGATCAAGAAACTCATTGGCGTAACTAGTTGTAAGCAAGTGATTGTAAATATCTTTTGATTTTATGTATTGCGCCATTTCGAGTAACCATTGAGTAACATTTTGTCGATTTTGATTAAAGTTGTGAGTATGATCAACTTCATTAAAAATCTCCCAGGCAAAGAGATTAGTTGCATAGCTCCATCTTGCAATAATGTAATCCAATCTCCTTTTGAAAAATTCTTTTGCGACAGGATTAGTAAAAAAATTTTCAGGAGTAGGACAAGGACCGCCATTACTTGCATTATAAGGGTTGTCATTCCACTCCGGATTAACATATATTGAAAACTGTCCGTGTGGAATCAAACACAATTGAATATAAACTTGTTTACTTTTAGCATACTCAAATAACCAATCAAGCTGATAAGCTCTATCGAGTCTATTCATATAATTACCAAGTCCTGTATTTTTCCATTCAATTGCAAAAGCATTTTCACTCATCCAAACTCGGATAAGATTACCACCGTTGGCTGCTAACGAATCAATCCATTTTTGATAAGAAAATGTTTTTTCGGGATACTCGTACCATCCCATGTTTAAACCAACGCCAAAAAATTTTTCACCAGCATCAAATTTCAAATATCTATTATTTGCAACGCGAATGAATCCTTTTTGTTGAGAAGATATACATAAAAATTGAAATGTTTGAGATTCTGAACTTCCTGTTATATCCGTACAAAAAATCTTGTATGACCATGTGCCAATTTCAGAAGGAGTAAATCTAATTTTCCAGTTGGGTGTTCCTTTGACGAGCAACGTTTCAGGTGGTCCTAAGCGAGTATAGTCTTGAAAATAAAATCCATCGACAGAAATATTTTGGCCTGTAGGAGAAGTAAAGACCGCTCTTAAGTGAATTTCGTTTTTGTTGAATGGATTAGAAAAGTTAGCTGATAAATTTATAGTAATTTCAAATTTTTCAAACCGTCCAATTGTGTCTTGGTTCGTTGTAATTGAATTAAAAATTGGAATTGAAAAAGTATATTCTACAAGCAAAAGAGAAATTAAAACAAAATAAATTTGCCTCATCATTTCGTCTCAATGTTAAATGAAAAATTAAATTAAATCAATTAAGATATATTTTCACATTAATTTAAGATAAAATTATATCTTGAATTATGGAATTTGATACTTTATTACACTTAAATTTGAATCAATATGATAAGAATTAAAGACCTACACAAATCATTTGGTTCGAAAAAAGTTTTAAATGGTATAAATTTAGAAATAAATGATGGTGAAACTATAGCAATCATTGGTAGAAGTGGATGTGGTAAAAGTGTTTTGATTAAACATATTATTGGTCTTCTTAAACCAGATGATGGATATATCGAAGTTGATGGAAAAATTGTTAACGAGTTAAGTGAAAAAGAATTGTATGAACTGAGGAAAAATTTTGGATTTCTTTTTCAAGGGGCAGCTCTTTTTGATTCGTTAACTGTGGAAGAGAATGTTGGACTAGCTTTGATTGAAAACTCCAGTTTAAGACGTGATGAGATTCAAAAGATCGTAAATGAAAAATTATCTTTAGTCAATCTAACTGGAATAAATGACATGAAGCCTGCTGAACTTAGCGGTGGAATGAAGAAAAGAGTTGGTCTTGCTAGGGCTCTTGTTACAAATCCCAAATACATCCTTTACGATGAACCTACCACAGGTTTGGATCCAATCTCATCCGATTCAATCGATAAGTTAATCTATGAGCTTTCAAAGAAACTAAAAGTTACTTCTATTGTGGTTACTCATGATATGGTTAGTGTACGAGAAATTGCAGATCGCGTTGCTATGATTCATGATGGTAAAATATATTTCGATGGTACGTTTGAAGCATTTGTTAATTCCAGCGATAAGGTGATAACCGATTTCATAAAACGAACAGGTTATTGATGAGCACTCTTAGAAGAAAATTTGTTTGTCAAAAATGTGGATTTGAGTCTATCCAATGGTTAGGCAAATGTCCAAATTGTTCCAGCTGGAATAGTTTTGCTGAAGAAATTGAATCGAAGCAGAAATTAAAATCTAGCAGATCAAAGTTAGAAAATTCAAGATTGGTAAACTTAAAAAGTATAGATAAAACCATTGACCATAGTAATTTGCGATTTAACACTGGTTTTGACGAGTTTGATCGAGTTCTTGGGGGTGGAGTAATTCAAGGAAGTGTTGTTTTAATAGCTGGTGATCCAGGTATTGGAAAATCTACTCTTTTACTGCAAGTAGTATCAAATCTTAACGAAAAAGTAATTTATGTTACAGGCGAAGAATCCATTGAACAAATCAAGTTTCGTTCAACACGGCTAAAAATTAAAAATGAAAATCTTTTCATACTTCAAGAAACAAATTTAAATAATATCCTGCACATCATTGAGAGAGAAAATCCAAAAGTTGTTGTAATAGATTCAATTCAGACAATTTATAATGATTTGTTAGAAGGTGCACCGGGGACAATTGGTCAGATTCGTGAATGCACAACGTATTTAATGAATCTTGCCAAGAAAGAAAATATTGCGATTTTTATAATTGGTCACATTACAAAAGATGGATTAATAGCAGGTCCAAAAGCATTAGAACATATCGTAGATACAGTTTTACAATTTAGTGGAGAGAAAAATTATTCTTTTAGAATTTTAAGAGCTATTAAAAACAGATTTGGTTCAACGAATGAAATTGGAATTTTTGAAATGCATACTGATGGATTAAAGGAGGTAGCGAATCCATCTCAGGTCTTTTTATCAGAACGTGAGTATGGTGCATCAGGTACGGTTGTAACACCTATTATTGAAGGAACTAGGCCTATTCTTGTAGAAGTTCAAGCACTTGTAACACCATCAAATTTTGGAATGCCACAGAGAGTTACAACGGGTTTTGATTATAGAAGGTTATCAATTTTACTTGCTGTTCTCGAAAAAAGATTAAACTATAAATTGAGTCAACATAACGTGTTTCTGAATATTGCGGGTGGAGTTGAAATTGACGAACCATCAGCCGACCTTGCCGTTTGTGCTGCTATTGTTTCTAGTATAAAAGATATTCCAGCTGATTCACTTACTTGTATGGTTGGTGAAGTTGGTTTAAGCGGTGAAATTAGAAGTGTGAGCAATCTTGAAACAAGAATAATGGAAGCAGAAAAACTAGGTTTTAAGAAAACAATTATTCCGTCACAGGTTTTAAGATCGATTGTCTCAAAATCCAAAATTGAAATAGTTCAATGTAAAAATTTAACTGATGCAATTAAAGAAATTTTAGAATGATAAGTGAACCTTTTCCAGAACCTTTCAAAAAATATTCAAATTAAAAACCAAAATGGGAGAGAGTAATGGAGATACCAAAAACTAATGATGGTTTACCCGCTAATGCATATCGGGAACTTAAAGAAGGTGAAGTATACATACCGATTCTTCATCCAGAAAAAATTTATCCTGAAGTAAATGCGTATTCTGTTTTTTGGGGACTTATAATGGCAGTTTTATTTTCTGCCGCTGCAGCTTACTCAGGATTAAAAATTGGTCAGGTGATGGAGGCGGCAATTCCTATTTCAATTTTAGCGGTGGGAATTTCTGCATTGACTAAAAGAAAAAATGCTCTCGGTCAAAATGTGATTATTCAATCAATTGGAGCAAGCTCAGGTGTAATAGTTGCTGGAGCGATTTTCACAATTCCCGCGCTTTACATCTTAAATCTTCCCGTTAGTTTTTATCAAATCTTTCTTGCATCACTCTTCGGTGGATTTCTTGGTATTTTGTTTTTAATTCCATTTAGAAGATACTTTGTTAAAGAAATGCATGGAAAGTTTCCATTTCCAGAAGCAACGGCAACTACTGAAATTTTAGTGGCAGGTGAGAAAGGAGGAAAACAAGCTTCAGTTCTTGCAGTAAGTGGTCTTGTAGGTGGAATCTTTGATTTTATTATTACAACATTTGGTTGGTGGAGCGAAGTTATTTCTACCAGAATCTTCTACTTTGGTCAAATTCTCTCTGATAAATATAAACTTGTCTTCAAAATAAACACACTAACGATGATTCTTGGATTAGGTTACATTGTTGGGTTAAAATATGCAATTATAATTTGTGCTGGTTCTTTCCTATCGTGGTTCGTGTTGATTCCACTTTTGTACGAAATTGGTCAATCATTAACTTCTCCACTCGGTGCGACAGCAACTAAACTAATTTCACAAATGTCCGCTGAAGAAATTTTTAGAAATTATGTACGACACATTGGAATTGGCGGAATAGCTATGGCAGGAATTATTGGAGTTATTCGTTCTTCCAAAATTATTGGGGAAGCTGTTAAACTTGCTTACAATGAAATCTTTCACAAAAAGTCTTCTGTTCAAAGTAGTATTCCAAGAACTCAGCTTGACTTAAAGATGTCATTCAATGTATTGTTAATTCTGTTAACAGCATTTCTAATATTTGTTTTCTTTTACGGTGGTGTAACATTTAATTTATGGCATGCTTTAGTTGGGTTAATTATTGTTTTAATAATTGCTTTCTTGTTTACAACAGTAGCGGCAACAGCAATTGCTATCGTCGGTACAAATCCTGTAAGTGGAATGACGTTGATGACTTTAATTTTATCATCCTTCATACTTGTTCAAATTGGTCTTTCAGGTGAATCAGGAATGATTAGTGCTATGATTATTGGTGGGGTTGTTTGTACGGCTTTATCAATGGCTGGTGGATTTATTACTGATTTAAAGATTGGATACTGGATTGGTACCACTCCAAAGAAACAGGAAACTTTTAAATTTTTAGGTACACTCGTTTCTGCTGCTACAGTAGGTGTTGTGATAATGATTTTAAATCAAACGTATGGATTTGTAGGTGAAAATGCTCTGGTTGCACCACAAGCCAATGCTATGGCTGCCGTGATTAAACCATTAATGTCTAATATTCCTGCACCATGGATGCTTTATTTTATAGGCGCTGTTATCGCACTAATTGTCACCTGGCTTAAAATATCTCCATTAGCATTTGCCCTGGGTATGTATATTCCACTTGATTTGAACACGCCACTTTTAATTGGCGGATTAATTGCGCATTGGGCAAAAACTCATTCAAAAGATGAAAAGCTAAACAATGCAAGATTTTCTCGTGGAACTTTAGTTGCAAGTGGTTTTATTGCTGGTGGAGCTCTTTTTGGCGTTATTAGTGCGTTATTGAGATTTAGCGGATTTAATTGGTTTAATGTACATTGGGCAGAATCACAAAATGCTGAAATTATAGGAATGGTTATGTTAACAGCAATAATTTTGTATTTTATGTGGGAAACAATGAGAGCGAAAGTAGAAGATTAATTTTATCAAATGTAAAAATGTATTATTGAAAAGCCCGAGATTCTAACTCGGGCTTTTTTCTTTTTAAATTGGTTCAAATTAACTGTTGTGATTGTTTATAGAATTTATCTTTATAATTCTGCACTGATGCCAATTGATGGAAGAATTCCAATCGAAGAAGTTTCATCAATTGTATTTGTCCGTCTATTCCATCGAATTCCACTGGTGATTCTGTTGTTATAAACATTTTGAATGTCAAGATATGTTATTAATGTCCAGGAATTGAAAATCCATCGTCTATCAACACGTAAGTCTAAACTGTGAGCTGATTTTAACCTCCTTGTGTTATAGTTGTCAATTTTTTGTGTTCCATCCAGTTCATATGGAGTATATGGTCTTCCCGAGGCAAATCTAAATTTTGTGCTAACTTCCCAGTGACGATTAATTTTATAGCCTCCACTTAAATTAATCAATAAATTCTGATCGTAAGTACCGGGTCGTTTTATTCCATCCAGTGAAACGAAATGGGTTTTTGCATAAGTTAGACTGAAAATCCCATAAATTGGTATTTCAGATAATTTCTTTTGAATTGAAAGTTCAACACCTCGAGATAATCCTGAACCTTTACTTACTAATGGCTCAAGACCGAATGCAGAAAAGTTATCATCGCTACCAGAAAATCCTGCACCAGTATTTGCTAAAACAAGGTAAGGTCTCAATTGACTTGCTGGATAGTTAGAATAATTTTTTATGAATGTTTCCACTTTAAGTAAAGCATCTTCTCTTATTCTATGATCAAATCCTAATATGTACTGGCTAACTTTAATCGCTTTTAAGTTCTTATTTTTGTCGTCAGCAATCAACCAGATGTAAGATGGTGTTTGATAATAAATTCCGGTGCTAAAGTTAAAATTAGTCAACGCAGACAGAGCATATGACGTTGATAAACGCGGACTAACATATAATCTATTTTTTATAGCATCGAAATAATCAACACGAGCACCAATGTTAGTGATTAATCGTTTCATTAACTTATAATTAACGTTAACATATGATGATCCCTTAAAGAACTTATCCTTTTCATTAAGTGAGGATATAGATAGAGTATCACCAAATGTTGTTACGAAAAATGGAAACAAAATGTCAGCATTAAATTTAATGTATTTAAAACTTGCGCCTGTGTTGAATTCTAAATTCGAATTGAGCTTATGAACTACATCTAATTTAAGTGTATTTTCTTGCTCTCTTGATATGTTCTTGAAAAGTGGATTAAGTGTCGTATCTCTTTGAATTGTATTGAAGTCAGTAAAGTTTCGACTTAATGAGAAATTTAGAAACCCACTGTTATAAACTCGTTTCAAAGAGATTCCTGTTAAATACTGTGTTTGATCACTTCCGAGAATTCTTGAATTGTTGAAAATCTTGTCAGGCGTATCATTGAACCATTTCACGTTATCAAAAGCACCAACAAATAAATATGAAAGAGAATAATTATTTTCGAATTTGAAATCGGCTTTTGTTAACACATCATAGTATTCAGGAACAAATGAAAATCCTGCTGCCTTAAATATAAAATCCAAATAACTTCTCCTGGCAGAGAAAACAAAACTTGAGTTTTCTCCACTTATTGGACCTTCCAGATTTAATCCAAATTGAGTAGCTGATATTGTAGCTTTTCCGCCGAGCCTATCATTTCTTCCATTTCGTAAATCAATTCTTAAAACTGAGGATAGTTTATCACCATACAAAACAGGGAAACCGCCTGTCGAAAAAGAAGTTTCATTAACAAAATCTAAATTTATGTAACTCAATGGACCACCAGTTGCGCCCTGAGTACCAAAATGATTAATATTCGGAACCTCAAATCCATCCACAATGTAAAGATTTTCTGAAGGAGCACCACCACGAACAATCAAATCATTTCTACCTGCGTCTGCTTGAGCGACTCCCGGTAAAACCGACAACGTTCTAACAACATCTTCAAATCCTCCAGGACTTCTCCTGATCTCTTCATAAGAAAATTTTTTCACACTCACTGGTTCAATTATATCTCTGCTAAAATAATCTGCTTGTACTACGACATTATCAAACTCAATCGTCTCGGGAATTAGTTCAAAGTCAACTTGAGTAATTTTGCCCGGTTGAACTATTATATCGGTTTTAATAACTGATTTATATCCAATTATTGAAGCTCTTAAACGATATATATTAGCAGGGACATTTTTTATTTTAAAGCTACCATTTTTATCAGTGGCAGCGCCCAGACCAGTTTCCAATATTATTACATTAGCAGCGATTAATGGAATTTTTGTGTTGGCTTCTCTAACTTGTCCAATTATTTCTCCTGAAGCATCCTGTGCATAAGTATTGATCGTTGAAAAAATTAAACTTAGGAATGAAATAGCAATAAGTACTCTTTTCATAATTATTGTCCTTGTTTAACCCAAAAACATCTGGAAAGAATTTAAAAGTTCATTAATCCAGTAGAATTGTGATTTGATTGAATTTTGCCATCAAGTTTTCTTTCCGGCTTATATTTTAGTTTTCAATTCACGACTTAATTAGTATATTTTATTAAAAAATTAAGTAGAAATGTCAATAAGATTTTACAATACTCTAACAAAAAGGATTGAAGAATTTATTCCACTGGAAGAAGGCAAAATTAAAATGTATATGTGCGGTCCCACTGTTTATGATTATTTTCATATCGGGAATGCACGTTCCTTCGTAATGATTGATATTATTAATAGATACTTTCGTTATAAAGGATTTGACGTAAAATTTGTTATGAATTTGACAGATATTGATGATAAAATAATCAATAAAGCAAATGCAGATGGAATTTCGCCTCAAGATGTGGCAAAAAAATATTCAGAAGCCTTTTTTGAGGATTTAAGAAAATTAAAAATCAAACCTGCCGATGTTTATCCAAGAGCCACAGAAAATATTTCTGGCATGATTGAATTAATTCAAAAGCTTATTGAAAATGGTTATGCATATACTGTGAATGGCGACGTTTTCTTTGATGTTACAAATTACAAACAATACGGAAAACTCTCAGGCAAAAAATTAGAAGAATTGATAGATGGAGCAAGAGTGGAGGTACTCGAACAGAAAAAAAATCCTGCCGACTTTGCTCTATGGAAGTCAGCAAAATCAGGTGAGCCTTACTGGGAAAGTCCATGGGGCAAAGGAAGACCGGGATGGCACATTGAATGCTCCGTTATGTCCATGAAAAATTTAGGTGAAACTTTCGATATTCATGCAGGTGGTAATGATTTGATTTTTCCTCACCATGAAAATGAAATCGCTCAAAGTGAATGTGCGACGGGAAAGCCTTTTGCTCGTTATTGGATTCACTTCGGTTTTCTCAACATTGATAATCAAAAAATGTCAAAGTCACTCGGAAACTTTTTCACAGCCCGAGAAATTTTGGAAAACTATTCTGCCGAAGCTTTACGTTTACTTTACTGTCAAACACTCTACTCAGCACCTCTCAATTTCAATGAAGAACTTTTGAAAAATTCTGAACAGGCCATCAACCGAATTAAAAATTCATATCATCAACTTAAAACAACCGTTATTTCTGATATTGAACAAGAAGAATTTGACACATCTTCTTACTTTAGAAAGTTTGAAGAAGCTATGGACAATAATTTTAACACACCTGAAGCGCTGGCTGTAATTTTTGAATTTGTTAAAGACGTAAATTCTTTTATTTCAAAACATGATAAACTTAACAAGTCAAACCAAATTAAAATCTTGGAAGTTTACGATAAACTTGCCAGTGGAGTGTTAGGGATAATTGATTTAACCGAATCGTATGCTGTAAGAGAGGAATTAGTTGATAGTTTAATCAAATTAATAATTGATATACGGGCTAAACTACGTGCAGAAAAGAGATTCGATCTTTCAGATAAAATTCGTGATGAGTTAAAAAAACTAAATATCGAACTTGAAGATAAAAAGGAAGTCACTACATATAAGATAACAAAACAATGAGGTGAAAATGAGCCATATCTCCCGAAGAAAATTTATTAAATTTACCGCTCTTCTCGGTACAGGAATTCCAGTTCTCTCACATTTAAAACTTTTTTCAAAAACTGTTTCACCTCTAACTGAGAGTTCTATACCTGTTGTTATTGCAACATGGGATAGAGATAGAAAACCAAATCTCAAAGCATGGGAAATTTTAGAAAAAGGGGGAAATTCTCTTGATGCAGTTGAACAAGGAGTTCGTGTTGCCGAAGATGATCCGGAAAATAATTCCGTTGGTTATGGAGGACTTCCTGATGAAAATGGAATAGTAACATTAGATGCATCAATAATGGACTGGCGTGGTAGAGCTGGAGCTGTAGCTTATCTTCAAAATATTCGTAATCCTATTTCGGTTGCTCGTCTGGTGATGGAAAAAACAAAACACGTCATGCTTGCAGGTGAAGGTGCTAAGAAATTTGCACTTGCTTATGGATTTAAAGAGGAAAATCTTCTAACTGAAAAATCAAGAGAAGCTTGGATTAAATGGAAAGAAGGTTTAAGCAAAGAAGATAATTGGATTGGAAGTGATTCACACGATACCATTACCATGCTTGCAATTGATAAATACGGAAACATTTCAGGAGCATGTACTACAAGTGGATTACGCTGGAAAATTCACGGTAGAGTTGGAGATTCACCAATAATTGGTGCAGGACTCTATGTTGATAATGAGGTAGGTGCTGCCGGTGCAACTGGCGTTGGAGAAACTATCATGAGAGTTTTAGGCTCGTTCTTAATTGTGGAAAAAATGAGAGATGGTTATTCTCCACAAGAAGCATGTGAATATGCAGTTCGTCGTTTAATTGAAAAAAATAAAAATATCGTGAAAGAAAAATTTCAAGCTGCATTCATTGCTCTAAACAAAAAAGGTGAAATCGGTGCTTATTCTGTAAGAGAAGGTTTTGACTATGTCCTTTCGCGGAATGGTAAAACAGAAGGATTTAAAAGTAAATATGAACTGAAAGATTAAAAATGAAAGATAATTTAACGAAAAGTCTCTTTCATAGATTTTGTGCATTCAACCTGATCTACTTTTACTATTACTCAATTAAAGTTGATTTGCTTGATTTTATTTAAGACAAAATGATTGAATCCAATTATGTTTAATAAACAATAAAAATAATCCGAAAAACAAGTGGGAAATTAAATCTTCGTTAACTTTATACTTCTTTAACTATGAATTCTATAAGGAGAAAATTTCATCAATAGTATGATTACAGAAACTTAAAATTGAAAATCTCTCCATCTAACTATGATGAAAGAGGTGTTATAAGTATTTTTCCAATTTCGTTTT
>Ga0209721_1001795_pt1 | contig 15042 bp, 14 predicted proteins | sample TshhotsprinmetaG_FD_184139 | JGI IMG/M metagenome (GOLD analysis project Ga0209721, IMG submission 184139) | Hot spring microbial communities from South Africa to study Microbial Dark Matter (Phase II) - Tshipise hot spring metaG (SPAdes)... | ecosystem: Environmental > Aquatic > Thermal springs... | reverse complement strand
CCTCCAACTGGATGGTCAGTCTGGGAATGTAGAGCTTGCGCAAGATTCTCTCCTCTGTCGGTTATATCGCCGATTACAGCGCCCCTTCTGCCTGTGCGATCAGCGGCTCTCATCCTCCGCCATTGCCAGGTGCCCCTGTGTGGCCAGGAGGCCCCGCTCCTTCAGCGCCCGGAGGGCCTCGAGTGAGGCCGCCCGCTCACGCGCCCCCACAGGGGCGGCCAACAGACGCTGGAACAGCAGCCCCGGGGCGCGCAGGGCGTGGTCGGGTGGAAGATGGGCGTGCAGGTAGGCGACCAGGGCTATGACCACGAAGGCCAGGGGGGGCCAGAGGAAGGCCAGGGGCAGCAGGGGCAGGGCCATCCCGATTGCCGCCGTCCCGCAGTAGGGGTGCAGCCACGAGGAGCGGTCAAAAGCCTCCTCGGGGCTGATCTCTGGGTTGCTCAACATCTGTTCCAGGGCGTTTGCGGTCTGGTGCTCAGCCCCGTGCCAGCGGCGGAGCCGACTCCCGAGAGGTGTCCACAGCAAGAGCAGGGCCAGGAGAATTACCACCCCGACCAAGAGGCCTGGGCTGAGCGTCCACATCCTGGGCAGAACCCCCTGCAGGAGGGCCCCCAGCCCGCCCGCCAGGGAAATGCTGAGCGCCACGATCAAAAGGGGGTGGAGACCCCGCTTCCGCTCCCTTATCTGCACGCCTCGCTCCGAGACCGTGCAGACCAGCCCGTCGTCGAAATAGAGGGTGAAGCCAGCAGTGGAGGCAAAGCCGGTGTAGCCAGTCATCAGGGTTATTCTAGCCTTTCCTGAGCCCCCATTCAGGGTTTTTCATCAAATTCCCCAAACCTCCTCTTCTCCAAAAAGGGTTGGGTTGTGTTCGCGCAATCCCCCTACAGCGAACTTTCATGGCTAAACTGAGGGGGCCATGCAGCGCCTGACCCCCCGCAAGCTGGCCGAAGTGCGCGGTCAAAAAGCGAAAGCGAACTCTGAACTCGAGGTGGTTATCCGTGAGACCGCCTGGCTCTGGCGCAAGGCCCACCTGAGCTATGACCAGAGCAGGTACGTGGTCGAGCGGGTGCGCCGGCTGCTGGCGCTCGCCCCGCCCGCCAAGCGCCGCCGGGTGGTCGAGCGGCTCTCCCCGGAGGAGATCGAACGGTTGCTGGGGGCGGCCTACCGCCTCAACCCCCGGAAGCCGGTCTTTGGCCTGATGCTCAAGACCCTCTTCTACACCGGTTGCCGGGTGAGCGAGTTCGTCCACCTCCGGGCCCAGGACGCCCACCTCGACGGGGAGGCCCCCCACGTCTACGTCCACAAGGCCAAGAAGGACTCGGTGCGCTACGTGCCCATCCTCCCGGCCCTGGCTCAGGAGCTTCGGGTACACCTCGCAGGAAGGACGAGAGGATACCTCTTCGAGTCCAACCGCCACGACCGCTACTCGGCCCGGGCCATCCAGAAGCTCATCCAGGCTGCGGCGCAGGGGGCGGGGATCGAGAAGCGGGTCTATCCCCACCTGCTGCGGCACTCGGTGGCGCAGACCCTCCTCGACCGGGGGATGCCCTTAGAGCAGCTCCAGAAGTTTTTGGGGCACAAGGATCCAAAGACCACCCAGATCTACGCGGAGAGCTCGCTGGCGAGCGTTGGGGAGAGCTATCGGCGGGTGCTGGGATAGGGAGTGCCCGAATAGGTGCGCCTGCCAGGTTGCAGCACCGGCAGTCGGCAGTTGCGGCACAAGGAGGGCTCGGCCCGACTCAACCGCCTCCACTTGCCAGATAACCGTAGAATGGAACCCGGCTATGAACCAACCAAAGCATACTGATCCGACGTCTAGGTTTTTCGCTAGATCTTGGTAAACAAACCATGAGCCAAGACTTCTTTGAGCACCCCATCCTCAACTCACCCTACGAGTATCCCAGGCGGCACTGGGAGCTTGACCCCTCGGGCCAGCCGACGGGAAACGTCCTCGAGTTCCGCCGCCCCGCCAAGTTCATCACCCCCATCCCCAAGCCGAAGAAGCGGCGAGGGGGGGCACAGGAGCTGGTGTTCGACGAGGGGCTGGGCCTCTCCAGCGCCGAGCAGCAGTACGACGTGACCTCCAGCGTCAGCCGGGTGCGGCGCAAGGTGGATGAGTGGCGCAACCTCCCTGACCCCACCCAGTGGCGGGTGACGCCCGAGACCGCCCGGCTGCTGCAGCACTGGCGCTCCGGGCAGGGCAACCCGCGCCCTTTCTTCTGCCAGGTCGAAGCGGTCGAGACCGCCATCTGGCTAACCGAAGTCGCGCCGCAGGACCGAGAGGGCAAGGAGATCCTCGAGCTGCTCAGCAACGCCTCGAGGGAGGCCAACCCCGACCTGTTACGGATCGCCTTCAAGCTGGCCACGGGGGCCGGGAAAACCACGGTGATGGCGATGCTGATTGCTTGGCAGACCATCAACGCCGTGCGCCACCCCAACAGTCCCCGCTTCACCCGGGGATTCTTGATCGTCACCCCCGGGCTGACCATCCGCGACCGGCTGCGGGTGCTCCAGCCCAACGACCCCGACAGTTATTACGCGGGCCGCGGCATCGTGCCCAGCGACTTTCTGGGCGACATCGCCAAGGCCCGGATCGTCATCACCAACTACCACGCCTTCAAGCTGCGCGAGAAGATGGAGCTCGCCAAGGGCAGCCGGGCCCTGTTGCAGGGGCGCGGTGAGCCCATCAGCACCCTCGAGACCGAGGGCCAGATGCTCCAGCGGGTGATGCCGGAGCTGATGGGCCTGAAGAACATCCTGGTCATCAACGACGAGGCCCACCACTGCTACCGCGCCAAGCCGGGCGAGGCCGCCCAGGACCTCAGCGGCGAGGAGAAGAAGGAGGCCGAGCACAACAACGAGGCCGCCCGCCTGTGGATCTCGGGCCTCGAGGCCGTCCAACGCAAGCTAGGGGTGGCGCGGGTCTACGACCTCTCGGCGACCCCCTTCTTCCTGCGGGGCTCGGGGTACGCCGAGGGCACCCTGTTCCCCTGGACCGTCTCGGACTTCTCGTTGATGGACGCCATCGAGTGCGGCATCGTCAAGCTGCCGCGGGTACCGGTGGCCGAGAACATCCCCGGTAGCGAGATGCCCATATACCGCAACCTGTGGGAGCACATCCGCAAGGACATGCCCAAGAAGGGCCGAGGCAAAGCGGGCGACCTCGACCCGCTGGCGCTGCCCGCTCGGCTCCAGACCGCCCTGCAAGCCCTCTACGGCCACTATGAGAAGGTCTTCCACGAGTGGGAGAAGGCCGGAATCGAGGTGCCGCCCTGCTTCATCGTGGTCTGCAACAACACCTCCACCTCCAAGCTGGTCTACGACTACATCTCGGGCTTTCGCCGCGAGAGTGCCGACGGCACGAGCAGCTTCGTACAGGGCCGCCTACCCTTGTTCCGCAACTTCGATGAGAACGGGCAGCCGCTGGCCCGTCCCAACACCTTGCTCATCGACAGCGAGCAGCTGGAGTCTGGCGAGGCCCTCGACGACAACTTCCGCCGGATGGCCGACGACGAGATCCAGCGCTTCCGGCGGGAGATCGTCGAGCGAACCGGCGACCCCCGCCGTGCCGAGGCCCTGAGTGACCAGGAGTTGCTTCGGGAGGTGATGAACACGGTGGGCAAGCCGGGGCGCTTGGGTGCTTCGATTCGCTGCGTGGTGTCGGTCTCGATGCTCACCGAGGGTTGGGACGCCAACACCGTGACCCACATCCTGGGGATTAGGGCCTTTGGGACGCAGCTGCTGTGCGAGCAGGTGGTGGGCCGGGCCCTGCGCCGGCAGTCCTACGACCTCAACGAGGAGGGGCTGTTCAACGTGGAGTACGCAGATGTGCTGGGCATCCCCTTCGACTTCACCGCCAAGCCGGTGGTGGTCAAGCCCCAGCCGCCGCGTCAAACTATCCAGGTCAAGGCCATGCGCCCCGAGCGCGACCACCTCGAGATCCGCTTCCCGCGCGTGGAAGGCTATCGGATCGAGCTCCCGGAGGACCGCCTCGAGGCCGAGTTCAGCGCTGATTCCAAGCTCGTCCTCACGCCCGAGCTGGTGGGCCCGACCATTACCCGCAACGCAGGCATCATCGGCGAGGCAGTGGATCTGAGCCTCGAGCACCTCGAGAACGTCCGCGACTCCACGGTGCTGTTCCACCTGACCAAGCGGCTGCTGGAGACCAAGTGGCGCGACCCCGACGGCGAGGTGCGCTTCCACCTGTTCGGGCAGCTCAAGCGCATCGCCCGGCAGTGGCTGGAGGGCTACCTCGAGTGCAAGGGCGGCACCTACCCCGCCCAGCTGCTCTACCAGGAGCTGGCCGACCTGGCCTGCGAGCGCATCACCGCGGCCATCGTCAGCGCGCCCAGGCACCGCGACAACCCCGTCTGCGTCATCCTCGACCCCTACAACCCGGTGGGCTCCACCAGCCAGGTCAACTTCCAGACCTCGACCACGCTGCGCTGGCAGACCGACCCGCGCAAGTGCCACCTGAACTGGGCCATTCTGGACAGCAACTGGGAGGCCGAACTCTGCCGCGTCGCGGAGGCCCACCCGCGCGTGCTGGCCTACGTCAAGAACCACAACCTGGGACTGGAGATCCCCTACCGCCACGGCGCCACTCCCCGACGGTACATCCCCGACTACATCCTGCTGGTGGACGACGGGCGCGGGCCCGCCGACCCGCTCCACCTGATCGTGGAGGTCAAGGGCTACCGGGGCGAGGACGCCAAGGACAAGAAGCTCTACGCCGAGACCTACTGGATACCCGGCGTGAACCGCACGGGCCGCTTCGGGCGCTGGGCCTTCGCCGAGCTGGGCAGCTTCTATGGCATGGAAGGCGATCTGCACCAGGCCATCGAGGGCCACCTCAACTCCATCATCGAACAAACGACGGAAGTCGCCGCGCAGGGACACTAGCCATGGCCAAGAAATCCGACTCCAAAACCGTAGAGAGCATCAGCCATAAGGGCGAGAAGCGTAAGAACATCCCCACCGCCGAGCACCGCTCGCTGCTGCGCCCGGAGGACCTCACCCCGGTGCAGGTGGCCTACACCCGCCGCAACCCCGACCTCGACCCGCAGCTGGTGTGGCGCGGCAAGGACCTCTTGGACGACCCAGACCTGGTGGTGCAGGCCCCCCCGCTCTACATCCAGGAGAAGATCCACCCCAAGGCCCTGATCGACGACCTCATGCGCCAGACCCAGGCCGCCAGGGAGGGGCGCTATGGCCACCAGCTCGACCTGTTCGCCGATTTCAACGGCCTGCCCAGCGAGGAGGCCAAGACCGAGTTCTACCAGCACGACCAGAACTGGTCCAACCGCATGATCCTGGGCGACAGCCTGCTGGTGATGGCCAGCCTGGCCGAGCGCGAGGGCCTGCGGGGCAAGGTGCAGTGCATCTACATCGACCCCCCCTACGGCATCAAGTTCAACTCCAACTTCCAGTGGAGCACCACCAGCCGCGACGTGAAGGACGGCAAGGCCGAGCACATCACCCGCGAGCCCGAGCAGGTGAAGGCCTTCCGCGACACCTGGCGCGACGGCATCCACAGCTACCTGAGCTACCTGCGCGACCGCCTGATCGTGGCCCGCGATTTACTGACTGAGTCGGGTTCGATATTCGTGCAGATCGGCGATGAGAACGTGCACCGCGTGCGGGCAGTGATGGATGAGATTTTCGGTGATGACAATTGTGTCGGTACTATCGTGTTCGCCAAGACCTCAAGCTCGACAGGCGACTTTTTAGGGCCAACCTATGATTCCCTCCTGTGGTATTCGAGGAATAAGCGTAGCGTCAAATACTCGAAAGTTCTTCGCAAAAAAGTACCGGGGCAAAAAGGAGGGACAGGTTATCGAAGTGTTGAGCTTCCCGACTTATCACGTCGGGGGTTAACAAATGAGGAGATGGAAGACCCGGCACTGCTCGAGGAAGGCTCAAGAATATACTTCCGTGACAACATTACCAGTCAAAGTGTGGGCAGGGAAAAAGGCGAAGGTGCAGCGTCCTGGTTCCCCGTAAACCTACTGGGCCGTCAGTACAAGCCTTCTATGAGCGTCCGTTGGAAGACTAATGAGCTTGGGTTCGAGCGGCTGATAAAGGCTAATCGCGTTGAAGCCAGTTCGGGTGAAAACCTTGGTTACATTCGATATTTGGATGATTACCCGGTCTTCGAGCTGACAGATGTTTGGACGGATACCCTTGGTCAGAATCAGTTTGGTGGAAAGAAGACCTATGTTGTACAGACAGCGCTCTCTGTCGTAGAGCGCTGCATTTTGATGACCACACGTCCCGGCGACCTGGTGCTCGACCCCACCTGCGGCTCGGGCACCACGGCCTATGTGGCCGAGCAGTGGGGGCGGCGCTGGATCACCATCGACACTTCCCGAGTAGCCCTCGCCCTTGCCAGGGCCCGCATCATGGGGGCGCGGTACCCGTACTACCTGCTGGCCGACTCGCCGGAGGGGCAGCGCAAAGAGGCCGAGCTGAGCGGGCGGGAGTACGTGGAGAAGCCCACCTACGGTGACGTGCGGCAGGGCTTCGTGTACGAGCGGGTGCCGCACATCACGCTCGAGAGCATCGCCAACAACGCCGAGATCGACGTGATCTGGGAGGAGTGGCAGCCCCGGGTGCAGGCGGCGCTGGACGCGCTCAACCGGACCTTGCGAGGGCACAAGAGGCCCTACAAGGTGACCACCGGTGGGCGCGAGGGCAAGGAGGTGCGCTTCGACGCACCCGATGGAATCTTGGTCAAACTCCCTAGCGGCGAAGAGGCGAAGGTGTACGAGCTGCTGGAGTGGGAGGTGCCCCGTGAGGCCCCGCAGGACTGGCCGGAAGGGGCTAAGGAAGCGCTCAAGGCCTTCTGGGAGGCCCGGATCGGGCGGCAGCGGGCGATTGACGCAAGCATCGCCGCCAAGGCGGAGTACGAGTACCTCTACGACAAGCCCTACGTGGACAACAAGAAGGTGCGGGTGGCCGGGCCCTTCACCGTCGAGAGCCTCTCGCCCTACCGCACCCTGGCGGTGGACGAGAACGACGAGCTGATCGACCCACAGCAGAGCCTGGGGGGCGAGCAGGACTTCGTCCAGATGGTCCTGGAGAACCTCAAGGCCGCCGGGGTGCAGCAGGCCAAAAAGGAAGACCGCATCAGCTTCACCAGCCTGATCCCCTGGCCCGGGGAGTACGTGTGCGCCGAGGGGCGCTACCTGGAGGGCGAGACCGAGCGGCGGGCAGCCATCTTCGTGGGGCCGGAGTTCGGGACGGTCTCCCGCCCCGACTTGGTGGTCGCCGCGCGGGAGGCGGGCGACGCCGGCTTCGACGTGCTGATCGCCTGCGCCTTCAACTTCGAGGCCCAGGCCACCGAGTTCGGCAGGCTGGGCCGGGTACCGGTGCTCAAGGCCCGCATGAACGCCGACCTGCACATGGGCGGCGAGCTCAAGAGCACCGGCAAGGGCAACCTCTTCGTCATCTTCGGCGAGCCCTCGGTCCGGATCGAGGAGGTGGAGGGGGGCAAGGTGCGGGTAGTCCTCGAGGGGGTGGACGTGTACGACCCCAACAGCGGCGAGATCCGGAGCGACAACGCCGACGGCATCGCCTGCTGGTTCATCGACACCGACTACAACGAGGAGAGCTTCTTCGTGCGCCACGCCTACTTCCTGGGCCAGAACGACCCCTACGGCGCGCTCAAGACCAGCCTCAGGGCCGAGATCGACGCCGAGGCCTGGGCCAGCCTCAACTCCGACACCTCGAGGCCCTTCGAGTGGCCCAAGTCCGGCCGGATCGCGGTGAAGGTCATCAACCACCTGGGCGACGAGGTGATGAAGGTGTTTCGGGTGTAAACATATTCAAGGGTGGGCATTCGCACATCTGAAGGTGTAAAGTGAAATGTAAAGTAAGGACCGGGGGTCCCCATGGGCGAGAAGCTGAAAAACGCTCCGGTCTACTTCGTGATCGGCCAGGTCAGGTTCAACCCGATCCCGATGCCGATCCGGGATAACATCGACAAAATCCAGGAGGGGTTCCGGCAGTTGGGCTATACCGACTACCGCCCACAGACCCTTCAGCAGATGCAGATCGTGGTGCAGAACAATGAAGTCACCTATGAGCCTGGTGTGCCGGTGGACATCTTCGAGTTCGCCAATGCTGAGCGGACCGAGCTGTTTCGCCTCGAGCCCAACCAGCTTTCGCTACAGACGGTGGACTACCAAACTTTTGCGACCTTCTCGGAGACCTTTGCTAAGGCGTTGGAGATACTGACGACGAATGTCCAGCTCGATTTTATCGAGCGGGTGGGCTTGCGCTTCTTGGATGCGGTGATGCCTCGGGAGGGGGAGGATGTGGCCGATTACTTGCACACGCAGCTACTGGGCCTCTCGGCATTGGCCGATAATCTCACCACCACCTTCAGCCTTTCCGAGACCCTGATGAAGCGGGGCAGCGACTCGATCCTGGCTCGAGTGGTGATTCAGGAAGGGCAGGTGGTTTTCCCGCCCGACCTGGCCAACGCGGGGATGGAGATCGGGCCGCGCTTTCGCGCATTCCGTGGTCAGCTTGCCATCCTGGACAACGACGCCTTTTACGCGGAGCGCATGAGGTTTCATGACCTTTCAACCATCGAGAGCATCGTGGACACCTTCAGGCGGCTGAGGGAGCTGATCGACATAGTCTTCAAAAAGTCGCTCAAGGAGAGGGCGTTTGAGGTATGGAAGGGGGAAGCCTGAGCCATGCTAATAGCACGAGCTGCACTTGAAGCAAAGCATCTGATGCCGTTGACCTCAGGAGCGGCACTCACGCACTTTTTGCGCCCAAAGGAATGGGGTGGTTCGACGGGGTACACCGGTGCGTGGGTTTTGCGTGTGAATAGTCCCCTTTCTCAAGCGCTCGAGGAGGCCGCTCCCCCCGAGGCCTCGGTCAAGGAGAAGCTCGAGTACATCGAGACCACTTTTGACCTGCGGGTGGTGCGGGTGGCCGAACTCTTGGGCGTCTCCCGCCAGGCCGTCTACGACTGGAAAGGAGGCAAGAGCCTCAGCGAGGAGAACCACCGCAGGCTGGACGCGCTGTACAGGGCGGCCCGGCGCTTCAAGGAAGCGGGCTTGAAGTCGGACTACACCACCAAGCACCGCCTGATCGGGGGTGAGCTCGAGTTCATCCAGGCCCTGGGCCAAGACCCCCTGGACGCGGTAGAGAAGCTGATCGAGGTGGCCGAGCGGGGGAAGAGGCAGCGCGAGTGGCTCGAGAAGCGCCTGAAGACCCGGCCCGAGCCCCAGGGCTCCATCGCCGACGAGTTGCCGCCCCGTTACCCCGGAGAGTGATGGATGGCGGAGGAGTGGAAGCGCGACACGCCCTGGAGACAGGGGCACTTGCTCCCCCCCGAGGCGCTGTCGCTGCTGGGTGTTTCCGACGAGGGCACTTTTGCCGTGGTGATCTCGCACGACTGCGACCTGGCCAACGACGACCTGGAGGAAGAGCCGAATGTGGAGGTGATCCTGGGTCAGGTTGGCGACCCCGGCAAGTCGGGCAACCTCCGCTGGGGCAAGAGCCCGCGCCGGATTCACCTCGCATACACCCATCCGAATGGGGATACGCTGCTGCTCGAGTTCAACATCAACCAAAGGCGGACGGTGGCGAAGCGAGACCTCTGCTGCTATGAACCGCAGGCGTATGGCCTGACGAGGGCCGAGCGTGAAGCCTTCTCGCGGTGGCTGGCCAGCCGCTACCGCCGCTCCGCTTTCCCCGATGCCTTCAACGACGTTCTACGCCTCTCCAAGCTGGGGAAGAAGCTGGAAAACAAGCTCGACAAACCCGGAGGAGAGGCGGTCACGGCCGTGCTCTTCGACGTCGAAGAGAGATCGGGCGCGGAGTTTCATCTCTCCGTCGTGCTGCTGTACCGGGACGAGAACCGCTACGAGGAGGTCCAAGCGGTCGCAAACAGCATCAACGCCCTTTTCGAGAGCCTGGGCGATGAGGTCGCGGGCGGCGGGGCCAAGATCGTGCTCAAAGACTGCGTACCCGTGTCGGAGAGCGAAATCACGCTGAGCGCTTTCAAGAAGCTCAAGAAGTGGGAGAAGGACCATATGAGCCTGCGGTCAGACCCACCTGGGGAAATGCTGGGGGAGTTATGAACTTCCTGATCGCCGACACCTTCACGGCCAGCCTGGCCCGCCTGACGGGCGAGGAGCAGAAAGCGGTGAAGACCACCGCCTTCGACCTGCAAATGAACCCGGCCAGCCCCGGGCTCAGCTTCCACAGGCTTGACCGGGCCAAGGACAAGAATTTCTGGTCGGTGCGGGTGAACCGCGACCTTCGCATCATCGTTCACCGCAGCGAGAGCAGCCTGTTGCTGTGCTATGTGGGCCACCACGACGACGCCTACGCCTGGGCCGAGCGGCGGCGGCTGGAGACCCACCCCAAGACCGGCGCGGCCCAGCTGGTGGAGATCCGTGAGCGGGTGGAGGAGATCGCCGCTCCCCTCTACAGAGCCCCAGCTCAGTCCAAACCTCTGCTTTTTGCCAGCCTCTCCGACGACGAGCTGCTTGGCTACGGGGTGCCCCAGGAGTGGATCACCGACGTGCGGCAGGCCGACGAGGACCGCCTGCTGGCCCTGGTGAACCACCTCCCCGGCGAGGCGGCCGAGGCCCTGCTCGAGATCGCGGTGGGGGGCAAACCCCAGGTCGCCCAGGCGCCCATCAAACCTGCCAGCCCCTTCGATCACCCCGACGCCCAGCGCCGCTTCCGGCTCGTGGGCAGCCTGGAGGAGCTGCAGCGGGCCCTCGAGTTCCCCTGGGAACGCTGGGCCATCTTCCTCCACCCCGACCAGCGCCAGATGGTCGAGCGCAGCTACAACGGCCCGGTGCGGGTGTCGGGCTCAGCAGGCACGGGCAAGACCGTGGTGGCCTTGCACCGTGCCGCCTACCTGGCCCGCAACAACCCCGGTGCTCGGGTGCTGCTGACCACCTTCTCGCCCATGCTGGTGGCCGACCTCGAGGCAAAACTCAGGCGGCTGGTGAACAACGAGCCCCAGCTGGCCGAGCAGATCGAGGTGAAGCCCCTCGAGGACGTAGCCTGTCGGCTCTACCGCACGCAAGTCGGTGAATTGCGCCTGGCAGGAGAGGAGGACGTTCGGCAGGCGCTCCAACTGGCCGCGGCCGGGGTAACCGGCCACCGCTTCACCCTCCAGTTTCTACGGGCCGAGTGGGAGCAGGTGGTGGACGCCTGGCAGGTCGAGACCTGGGAGGAGTACCGCAAGGCCCCACGCCTAGGGCGCAAGACCCGTCTCCCCGAAGCCCAGCGCAGGATGCTGTGGGACATCCTGAGTGCTGCGAAGCAAGAACTTTCGCAACGGGGGCTGATGACCCTGGCCGGGGTGTGCGTGCGGCTCGCTTCGCACTTCTCCTCAAACCCGCCACCGTTCGATTTCATCGTGGTGGACGAGGCTCAGGACCTAGCCCCGATGAACCTCAAGCTCCTCGGGGTGTTGGCCGGAAAACGAGGCGACGGGCTGTTCTTCTGCGGGGATCTCGGTCAGCGCATCTTCCAACAGCCTTTCTCCTGGAAAGCGCTGGGCGTGGACATACGGGGGCGCTCCAAGACCCTGCGGGTCAACTACCGCACCTCACACCAGATCCGCACACAGGCAGATCGGCTGCTGGACGGTGAGCTGAGCGACGCTGACGGGAACCTCGAGCGACGCTCGGGCACGATCTCGGTCTTTGACGGCCCTGCCCCCGAGCTCAGGAGCTTCGACAACGAGGCCGAGGAGATTCGTGCGGTCAGCGATTGGTTTCGCAAGCTCGCGGGCTACGGGTTGAAGCCGGGGGAGTTCGGTGTTTTCGTGCGCTCCGCCCACGAGCTGCCGAGGGCTAAGCGCGCGGTGGAGGATGCCGGGCTCGCGTACATCGTCCTGGACGACGGGGCGAGGCCCGGTGAGGGCCAAGTCTCGATTGGCACCATGCACCTGGCGAAGGGGCTCGAGTTCCGCGCCGTGTCGGTCATGGCTTGCGACGATGAAGTGATCCCCTCCCAGGAACGCCTCAGCGAGGTCGGGGACGAGGCAGACCTGGAGGAGGTGTACAACACCGAGCGGCACCTCTTATATGTGGCCTGCACGCGGGCCAGAGACTATTTGTTGGTTTCAGCCGTGAATCCTGTTTCTGAATTCATGGCTGATCTCAGGATCTGATCACGTTCCCCCCTTCCGCGCATTCTCCCCCTCCGCGGTGAGCCGGATGACCTCGGGCAGCGCCTTGCCCTCCGCGACGGCCCTGGGCAGCCCCTTGAGCCGGTCCAGCACCTTGAAGGGGATGAAGCGGTGCTCCCCCTCCACGATCACCCTGGGGTAGGTGTACAGTTCCCGTCCGATCCCCCAGGCGGTGGCGGCCCGCTTCAAAGCCCCCGAGATGCCGCCCTTGAAGGGCTCCATGTCGGAAGCGCCCGAGCCGTCCTGCTTCTCCACCCACTCCCCGGTCTCGGGGTTCCGGATGGCGATGGCCGCGATGACCCCGTGCTCGCTGCCCACCTGGGCCGGGGTGTAGCGCACGCTCCAGCCGAAGGCCCCGAAGGCCCGGTCCAGCCGGGTCATGACCGCCCGGGCGTCGATGTAGGGGGCCAGGGTGGTCTGGCCGTTCTTGGCCGCGATGATCTTCCACTCGATCTCTTCAGCGGTGAGCGGTTGGGTCAGGATGTGAATGGCTTCCATGGTTTCCTCCTTGCAAGAAAAGCGAAGGGGTGGCCTCGGCCACCCCCTGGTGCTCTTTTCCCCTCCTCAGAAGGGGATGTACTCGATGACCCCCTCGAGCTCACCCTCATGGGCACACTCCAGGATCAACTCCAACGTGCGAAGAACTTCCCCGACGCTTACCCCGCGCCGGATGAGCAGCAATCCGGGCATGGGCTCCCCGGCCTCTATCCGCCGGGCCGCTTCCAGGCTCATGGTGGCCCTGTCCCTGGACACCACCACCCGACTCCCCTCGGCGGCCCAGGCCAGCACCGCCTGATCGGGCGCTCCCGCAAGGCCCACGTCCACCACCCGCACCACGTCGAGGCCTGGACGCACACGAAGAAGGCCGCGCAGGATGGCGGCCTCCAGGTTCTCGTCCAGCAGGAGCTTCATCCCCTGCGTTCCTCCAGGCGCTTACGCAGGCGGTTGGAACGGTGGGCCCGGGTCTTCTTTTCCGCTTCCCTGGCCCGCACCTCCTGCCGCTTTAGGTACGCTTCCACCTCCGCCGGGTGGCGCAGGACGTAAGCCAGCACCGCGTAGAGGTCGGCCAGGGCCAGGCCCGGGTAGGCCAGGGCCATCTCCTCCGGGGAATATCCCTGGCGGTAGAGGTCTACCAGGTCTTCCAGGAAGACCCGGCTACCCTCCACGTAAAGGTCGCCCGCCTCGTTCTCGGCCAGGGGCACCCGCTCGGCGCGTACCATGTTTCCAGTATACTCACGCGGCTTTGACGGCTTCATTCATTCTCTGAACTGCCTTCTTCTCCCCCCGCTCCAGCAGCACCGCCGCCAGCAGGTGCTTGCAGGTGTGCCCCCTGGCGTGGTCGGGGCACGTGCAGGTCTCCTTCTCCAAATCCACCAGGTAGTTTTCGCTCCCCCGTACCACGTAGGTGTAGGGCATCCCCTCCACCCTGTGTACCCGGCCTTCTAACAGGATGGCCTCGGCTCGCTCGAGGCGGCTCAGAAAACCCTCAACCCGTGCGCGGATATTTTTCATGGTTTCCTCCTCGGAAGAAGAAAGGGGGCGTTGCCGCCCCCTGGTGCCTAGAAGTCTGTGGGCAGATCGGGGCCCTCGAGGTCGCGCCACTCCACCCACTCGCCGGGGTCGTCGGGCGGTTCGTCTGCGTTTATCCGGGCCAGGGCGTTGGCTATCTCAGCGGCGAACACACACAGCTCGTCCAGCTGCGCCTCCAGCCCCTCCGATGCGATCTCTCTGGCCCACTCCAGGTATTGCAACAGATCCAAATCCTCTTCCAGCGCGTGCTGTAGGCGTTCTTCCAGAGGGGCCTGATTTTCGTCGAGGGTCATGCCGTAGGTCTCGAGGCCCCGCGTGACCCGCTCTTCCAGCAGGCGGGCCGCCTCAGGGCTGACCCGGACCTGGGCTTTTTGCAGGATGCTCATCTTTTCTTCCATAGGCGAAAAAGCACCTCCTCCACTAACGCCACCAGCAGGGCGAAGCCGCCAAAGATGATGAAAACCCCGCCCGCTGTCAGCGCGACCACCTCTTGTGGATTCATGCCCTACCCAGTGGGGCCCTCTGGCCCCCTGGCCCTTCTGTCCGGCCCCTGCACTTCCACCACCACCCCGCCCTGGATGCGCGAGAGCACCGCCTCACCCACCTCGCCTAACCGGGCGGCGTAGGCTTCAGGGGACAGGTTGGAGGTGATGATGATGTCGCACCCGCCCGCGCTCGAGCGCTCCACCAGGGCGTAGAGGCGTTCTAAGGTGAAGGGGGTGAGCCTTGTCTTGCCCCCGTCGTCGAGCACCAGGCGCTCATACTGGGGCAAGGTTCCCTCTCCCGCCGCTGCCAGCCGCTCCTCGGCCAGGAAGTCGAGTTCGCTCCTGAAACGCACGAACCGTCCTTCGGCCACCAGCCGGGCCGCGATTCTGAGGGCCAGATGGGTTTTGCCCACCCCCGGCGGGCCGTAGAGGTACAGCAAGCCCCCCTGGTAGCGCCGGGCCGCTTCGATGGCGGCCTTGTTGCCGCTGTGGGCCTCCAGGGGGCGCTCCAGATACTCCCGGTAGCGGGGGTAGCCCGCAAGATCAGCCCGCAAAAACTGCGGGGCCTTCCACAGCCGCCATGAGGCGAGCAAGGCGGTCTGGTACTGGGCGGGCTCGAGGTAGCCACAGTCGCAGTCGTGCTCGATCTGGCTGGGCCGCTCGAAGGTGTACCCGGCCAGGGCCGCCGCGCCGCACAAAGGGCAGGGGGGTAGGCTGGGGTCGTGGGCCACTTCTTGCCCCCTTTTGGCCTTCATGGCCGCCAGCCAGGGGGCAAGATTCAGAACTGCTCGCCGGTCGGTGTCCATTGTTTCTCCTCCCGCTTCTGCCCGGCCAGCACCCGGGCCGCAT